>Ga0209342_10001739_pt1 | contig 24111 bp, 19 predicted proteins | sample RifCSP16_2_FD_184023 | JGI IMG/M metagenome (GOLD analysis project Ga0209342, IMG submission 184023) | Soil microbial communities from Rifle, Colorado - Rifle CSP2_sed 16_2 (SPAdes) (version 2) | ecosystem: Environmental > Terrestrial > Deep subsurface > Rock core/Sediment | place: Rifle... | reverse complement strand
CGGATGGGCGCTCGTCCGCTTCGTCTTCGGGGGGGTTTTCGCCTTCCCGGGACCGGCGCTCTTCACGCTCCTCCTCGGGATCGCGGCGCTTACGATCGCGATCGGGCTTGCGGGGAGCACTGAGGTCTGGCGCCGGCCCCCGCTCGAGGTGCTGCGGGCGGAGTGACGCCCTCGCCGCGGACTCGCGGCTAGAATGTCTCCGGGATCATGGGCGGCTGGGCCCTGGACCTGGGCACGACGAACACCGGCCTCGCCTGCTGGGACGAGGCCAACGGCCAGCCGCAGCTCGTAGAGCTTCCCCGCATCTGCCGACGGCCCCGCAGCGATGATCCCCTGGAGGCGCCCACTCTCGTTCCCACCGTCGTGGAGGTCTTATCGGCGACCTCGCTCCTCGACCGCCTGGGGGCCTGGCCGCCGCTCGAGCGGTGGATGCTGCGGGGGCGAACCGCGCTCATCGGACGACCGGCGCTCGACCGCAACCAGGCCCTCGCCTCTCCTGCGTTCGTGCCGGCGTTCAAGGCGGCCCTGGCCGTGGAGCCTCTCCGGCCCCTGGGCCGCGTGGGCCGACAGCTCATCACCGCCCGCCGAGCGGCGCGCGCCTTCCTCCGGGAGCTGCTCGCGGAGGTGAAGCGGGAGACGGGCCGCCGCATCCGGGACCTGGTGGTCACGGTGCCCGTCGACGCCTACGAAGGCTACCGGGCGCAGCTCGAGGAGATCCTGCGCTCGTTGGGGGTGCGGCGGCTCCGCTTCCTCGACGAGCCCCTCGCCGCCGCCCTCGGCTATGGCCTGGGGCTCGCCTCCGAGCGCAACGTGATGGTGGTCGACATCGGGGGCGGGACGATGAACGTCGCCCTGGTGCGCCTCCGCGCCGGCGGGCTGCGGCAGGGGCGGGCCGAGGTCCTGGCCAAGCAGGGCCGGGCCTGCGGCGGCAACGCCGTCGACAGTTGGGTGCTCGACCACGTGTGCCGCCGGATGGGCTGCGCCGTGGACGCGCTCTCCGAGCAGGAGGAGGTGCGCCTGTGGCGGCGAATGATGCTCGCCGAGGCCTGCCGGGTCAAGGAGGCCGTGTTCTTCCTACCCTCGGCGGAGTTCCTTCTCACGCCGCCGGGTCTCGCCCGCCGGGTGCGGGCGGGCACGCCCGGTTCGCAAGCCGCGCTGCTCAGCCGGGACGACCTGGTCGAGGTGCTTCGCGAGGGCGGTTTCTATGCCTCCCTCTCCGCGAGCGTCGAGCAGGTGCTCAGCGAGGGACCGGGGGGTCCGATCCCGACGGACGACGTCCACGACATCCTGATGGTCGGGGGGTCCACGCTCCTCCCTGGCGTCTTTCCGCTCCTGGAACAGCGTTTCGGGCGCCACCGGGTCCGGGCCTGGCAGCCCTTCGAGGCGGTAGCCTTCGGTGCGGCCTCCTTCGCCGCCGACCGTTACGTGCCGCATGACTACATCGTCCACGACTACGCCTTCGTGACCCATGACGCGCGCACGCGAGACCCCGTATACACGGTCGTCGTTCCCCGCGGCACGCGCTTCCCGACCTCCCACGACTTCTGGAAGGCGCGGCTGGTGCCGACCTGCTCCCTGGGCGAGCCGGAGGCCCTCTTCAAGCTCGTGGTCTGCGAGATCGGCCGCACGGAGGGGTCGGGTCGGCGTTTTGTCTGGGACGCCGCGGGAGACCTCTACAAGATCGGCGGAAAGACCGGTACGGACGGTCGTCTGGTGGTTCCCCTCAACGAGTCGAACCCGACCCTGGGCCGCCTGGATCCGCCGCACTCTCCTCGCGACCGGCGACCGCGGCTCGAGGTCTCTTTCGGAGTCGACAGGGACCGGTGGTTGACAGCGACGGTGCTGGACCTTCAGACGGGACGCACGCTCATGGATCGGCAGGCGGTCGTTCGCCTGCTCTGAGGGAGGCATGCTCGAAGCCGTGCTGGTGGTCGTCACCGCGCTCTTCGTGACCGCAGCCCCCGTTCTCTGGCTGAGGTTCCTGGAGCGATCCAACCCCCGCTGGTTCGCCGATGGCCTCAGGGAAGCTGCCCGCGTGCAGGGGATCCGCTTCTCGCCGCGGCGGCCGTATTCGAGGAGCGCCGTCGGAGTGTCGGGGGACCTCTCCGTCCGCGTGGAGTCGCGGCAGAGGCGGACGATAGAAGGCGAGAACGAGTACTGGCTGGATCTGTGCGTCTCGGTGGCGGGACTCCGGATCCCGCAGCGGCTGGAGTTCTCGGCGGAGCGAGGGACCGGTGATGACGTGCTCACGGGCGACACGGTCTTCGACGACCTCGTCGAGGTGCGCGGGGAGGCCAGCATCGTCCTGGCCCTCCTGGACCGCGGGCTCCGCCAGAGGATGAGCGAGTTCGTCCGCCTCGGGGGGCGCCTCCGGGGGGGCCGACTGGAGTTCTGCGCGCCCGCCACCTTCTCGCAGGGTGAGATCGCCCGCGCGGTCGGCGCCACCTTGCGGCTCGCCCGCGAGCTCTCTTCCGCGGCGGGCGGCGGAATCTGCGAACGCCTCGCGCGGAACGCGGTTTCGGATCCGCACCCGAGCGTACGTCTGTGGAACCTGCTGCAGCTACAAGAGCAGTTCGCGGGGACGCCGGAGGCCGGAGAGGCCAGTCGCGCGGACCTCGGCGATCCCAGTCCCTGGGTGCGCCTGTCCGCAGCGCGCTTCCTGAGGGACGAGGGCCACGGGGCCCTCGAGGGGCTCACGCGAGACCGTGGCGTCCCGGAGCAGGCGGCCGCCGAGGCCGTCGCGTTGCTCCCCGCTCGGGGGGACAACGAGCGGGCCGGGCCCGTCCTCCTGACCGTCCTGAAGACACGAACCGGCGAGGCGCGCCGCCAAGCAATCCAGGAGCTGGGGCGCCTTCGGCACCCGCCCGCGCTGGGTCCGCTGATCGTGCTCCTCGAGCGGGCCGATCCGCGCACGGCGGCCGCTGCCGCCTCGGCCCTGGGCTCCCTGGGGGATGCGAAGGCCGAGCCGGCATTGGTGAAGGCGGTCGAGACCGACGAGAGGGAGCTCAGGCTGGCGGCGGCGAGGGCGCTCGGGAGCCTAGGCAACGTGAGGTCGGTCGAGCCCTTGCTCGCCCTCCTGCAGAGGCGCCTCGACGCGGAGAGCCGCCAGGGGATCCGCGAGGCGATCGGGGCCATCCAGTCGCGGCTGGCGGGAGCCGAGGCCGGGCAGCTCTCCCTGGCGACCAGCGCGCCCGGGAGCGGATGGCTCAGCCTCGCCGCGCCGACGGCGGGGCAAGGCGACCTGTCTCTGGCGGATCCCGGGCCGGAGTGACCCGGGCTCCCCACGAAGCGAAGGGAGGCCGCGCCGCTCAGGGCGAGGGCGCGGTCGCGGTTTCGTGGATCGTGACCCTCATCTCCACCCGCTCCTTCGCCTTGTCGCCGTCGGCGGGGGTGAGGCTGATCTGGTCCACGACCTCCATCCCCGAGACCACCTCGCCGAAGATCGTGTACTGCCCCACGAGGGCGGGCTGATCCCTCAAGCAGATGAAGAACTGGCTCCCCCCGCTGTCGAGGCTCGAGGGCCGCCGGGCCGCGGCCACGGTGCCGCGCACGAAGGGCCGATCCGAGAGCTCGGCCTTGAGGAGCCCCAGCCCGCCCGTGCCGTAGCGCACGGCCTTCGCAGGGTCCTTCGACAGAGGGTCGCCGCCCTGGATGATCCCGCCGCCGACCACGCGGTGGAAAGTCGTGCCGTCGTAACCTCCGGCCTTCGCCGTCTGGACGAAGTGCGTGACGTGCCTCGGCGCGACCTCCGGCAGCAGGCGGATGGTGAAGCTGCCCTTGGGCGTCTCGATCACCGCCTCCGTGGGCGGCGTGGTCGGCGGCTCGGCGGCCGCGGCGACTGCGAGCAGGGCGAGGACGGAGAGAACGGCGCGCGGGCTAGGAGTCTTACTCATCCCACTCTCCTTCCTCGAGGAGCCGCTCCCGCTGCGCCAGGCGGCGCTCGACCTCTGCGCGGTCGCCGAGGCTCGTGGTCCCGACCCCTTCCACCGCGCACGAGGCCGCGCAGGCGGCGAAGGCCGCCGCCTGGAGCGGGTCGGAGGTCTCATGGTAGCCCACGAGAAACGCGGCCGCGAACACGTCGCCGGCGCCGGTGGGGTCGACCTCGGGGCGCGGGAACGCGGGGACCTCGTGTGTCCTCTCGCGGGTGAGGAGGGTCAGGCCTCGCCAGCCCCGGGTGAGGGCCACCATCGGCACCCACTCGAGGAAGGCCGGTGCCTCCTCTCCTCCGCCCGGCAGGTCCTGCTCGGAGACGACGAGGACATGGACGCCCGCGAGATCGCGCTCCGGCCGCGGCCACGCCCGCGCCGAGACGCTCCCGTCGCGCGCGATCTCGCGCAGCCAGCCCTGCGCGATGGCGCCCACGCATTGCGCCTCGAGGGAAGTGGCGCCGAAGTCGCGGATCTCGCCCGCGACCGGCCCCAGCAGCAGCGCGTCGGGGTCGCGCCAGGCATCGGGGAGGAGGGCGAGGTCGACGTCGTCCGCGCGCGCGGTGACCACCTGGTGCCGCGTGCCGTCCTCGTCGTAGTCGTTCGTGAAGCGCGTGGTGGCGGCGGAGAGGCGCACGAAGGCGCTCACCCCCGGCAGCTCCCGCTCCGGCTCGAAGTCGGCCCCGGCGGCGCTGAGGACCCCCACCTCCCAGCCCAATCGCTGCGCGGCGAGCGCGCCGTAGGCGGCGGAGCCACCGAGGACGAGGCGGCCCTCGCGGAGGTCGCGGGTCACGTGGCCGACGACGAGCAGCCGGGGCATCGCGGGCGTGTCAGGCCCGCGCCTTCTCGAACAGGCGTAGCTGCGACTCGTCGGGCTGGGCGACCGCCACCGGGTACCGCCCGGAGAAGCACGCGCTGCAGTGGCGCCTTCCGGCGGGATCGGCGACCGCCCTCAGCAGGCCCTCGTGCGAGAGGTAGGCCAGGGTGTCCGCCTCGACGAAGCGGCGTATCTCCTCGAGGGAGTGGCTGGCGGCGATGAGCTCGCTCTTGAGCGGGGTGTCGATGCCGTAGTAGCAGGGCCCGGTGGTGGGCGGGCAGCTGACCCGCAGGTGCACCTCGCGCGCCCCCGCCTCCCGCACCATGCGCACGATCTTGCGCGAGGTGGTGCCGCGAACGATCGAGTCGTCGATGAGCACGACCCGGCGGCCCTCGAGCACGCTGCGGACCGGGTTGAGCTTGACCTTCACCCCGAAGGAGCGGATGGACTGCTTGGGCTCGATGAACGTCCGGCCCACGTAGTGGTTGCGGATGAGGCCCCACTCGAAAGGCAGGCCGCTCTCCTGGGCGTAGCCGAGGGCCGCCCCCATGCCGCTGTCCGGGACCGGCACCACCACGTCCGCCTCCACCGGCGCCTCGCGCGCGAGCTGCCGGCCGAGGAGCAGCCGCGACTCGAGCACGTTGCGGCCGAAGACGAGGCTGTCCGGCCGTGCGAAGTAGACGTGCTCGAAGATGCAGTGGGCGGCGGGCTCGGGCGGGAAGGGGTGAAAGGAGCGCAGACCGTCGCCATCGATCACGACCAGCTCGCCCGGCTCGACATCCCGAACGTACTCGGCGTCGATGAGGTCGAGGGCGCAGGTCTCCGAGCAGACGATCGTGGCCCCATCGAGCCGACCGAGGACGAGGGGGCGGAACCCCCACGGGTCACGCGCGGCCACGAGCGCCTCTGGGGTCAGGAACAGCAGCGAGAAGGCCCCCATGACCTTGCTGAGGGTGGCCGCGATCGCGTCCTCCAGCCGCTCGCGGTGGTTGCGGGCGTAGAGATGGAGGATGACCTCGGTGTCGGAGGTGGACTGGAAGATCGAACCCGCGGCCTCGAGCTCCTGTCTCAGTATGCCGGCGTTCACGAGGTTGCCGTTGTGGCCGACCGCGATCGGGCCGCGGTGGCACTCGATCAGGTAGGGCTGGGCGTTGGAGGCCACGGTGTCCCCCGCCGTCGAGTAGCGGACGTGGCCCATCGCGCGATCCCCGGGGAGCGCCCCGAGTCGGGCCTCGTTGAAGACGTCGTTGACGAGGCCCATCCCCTTCTCGATCCGGAGCTCGGTGCCGTCGCTGGCGACGATCCCCGCCGATTCCTGCCCGCGATGCTGAAGGGCGTAGAGCCCGAGATAGGTGAGGTTGGCGGCCTCGGGGTGGCCGAAGATGCCGAACAGCCCGCAGCGGTCGTGGAAGCGGTCGTCGTCCGCAGGGACCCGGCGGGACGACGACGAGAGAGGACCCGGCTCAGCGGCCATCGCGGGAATGGTAGCCGATCTACCAGAGCGTCCGCACCGGATACTGGCGGATCGCGTCGTCGGGCGTCACCAGCGTGAGGCCCCCCACGAGCGCCTGCGCGACGAGCATCCGGTCGAACGGATCGCGATGGAGGTCGGGGAGCTTCGCCAGATGGAGAGCGGACTCCTCATCGACGTCGAGACGCCCGATCCCGTGGGCCGTCCGCTGCGACGGCACGAAGGTATCCGGAGACTCCGGCAGCGGGAGACGCCCGAGCCGGTGCTTGACCGCGACCTCCCAGGCCGAGGCCGCGCTCAAAAGAACCTCGTTTCCAGGGTCGGCGAATGCCTCGCGAGTCCTGGCGGAGAGCTCCTTCGCCCCGCCGACGACCCAGAGGAACGTGCAGGTGTCCAGCAGCAGGCGCACCATCACCGCCCTTCGAAGGTGGCGACGAGGTCCTCGGGCAGCGGCTCGAAGAACGACGCCGGGACCTTGAAGCCCCGGACAAGACCGATGGGCCGCCGGGTCCGCCGCGGTTGCGGGAGGGGTCGCAGCTCCGCCGTGGGCACGTTGCGCCGGCAGATCACGACGGTCTCGCCTTTCGCGACGCGATCCAGCAGCGATGACAGCTCGGTCTTTGCCTGGTAAACGTTGACCTTCTTCATGGTCTGATAGTAGACCAACTACTGGGTCAGGTCAAGGCGTGACTGTCCGCTGCGCGTTCCGGTCGGGTTCCCATGCGGCGACACGAGACCTTCGTCATTCCGCCGGGGCCGAGAGCAGACGCTCGAGGCTCATCCAGGCCGCGTGCAATCGCGCCATGTCGAGATCGACGAGCTCCCGGTGGCCCGACGTCACCGTCAACCGGTCACCGCCGACGATGCCGAGGCGATGGCAGGGGACGCGGTGGCGGTGCGCCGCCGCCCGCAGCCGTGCCTCCTCGCGCGTGGTGACGAGCATTCGGGAAGGGGTCTCGGAGAACAGCAGGATGTCCGGCCGCAGCGTGCCCGGAAGGTCGAAGCGGCCGCCCGGCCCCGGCCCTTCGGCGCCAAGCGCGCACTCGGCGAGGGCCACCGCCACACCCCCGTCCGAGCAGTCGTGGGCCGAGCGCAGCCAGCCCGCCCCCGCCGCCTCGAGGACGAGCGCGTGGAGGCGCCCTTCCGCCCCCAGGTCGAGCCGCGGGGGCCGACCCGCCACCTTCCCGTGGACGACCTTGACGAGCTCGCCGCCGCCGAGGTCCTCCGCGGTGTCGCCGAGGAGGTAGACGGCCTCCCCTTCCTGCTTGAACGCGTTGGTGAGGGCCCGGGCCGCGTCCTCGATCAGCCCCACGACACCGATGACCGGCGTCGGATAGATGGCCCTTCCGTCCGTCTCGTTGTAGAAGGAGACGTTGCCGCCGGTGATCGGCACCGAGAGGGCGCGGCAGGCGTCTCCCATTCCGCGCACGGTGAGGGCGAACTGCCCCATGATCTCGGGCCTCTCGGGGTTGCCGAAGTTCAGGCAGTTCGTGGCCCCGATCGGCGTCGCCCCTGCCGCGACCACGTTGCGACAGGCTTCGGCCACCGCCAGGCGCGCCCCCTCGTAGGGGTCGAGCCAGCAGTAGCGGCCGTTGCCGTCCGTCTTGAGGGCGAGGGCCTTTCTCGTCCCCTTGACGCGCACGACCGCCGCGTCCGAGCCGGGCCCGACCAGGGTGTTGCTGCGGACGGTCGAGTCGTACTGGCGGTAGACCCACCGCTTGCACGCGATCGTCGGCGAGGCGAGGAGGGCGAGCAGCACCCCCGGGAGGTCGGGGGGTGGATCGAAGGCGAGCACGTCGACCACCGCCGCGGGGTTGCGGGGCTCCACCCACGGGCGCTCGTAGACGGGCGCCTCGTCGGTGAGGGCGGAGTTGGGGACGTCGGCCTCGAGCCCTTCGCCGTCGAACACCCGCAGTCGGCCGTCGTCGGTGACGGCCCCGATCGGCTCCGCGTGAAGGTCCCACTTCTCGAACACGCGCACGACGTCGGCCTCGCGGCCCTTCTCCGCCACGAGCAGCATCCGCTCCTGCGACTCCGAGAGCATCACCTCGTAGGCGGTCATGCCCGTCTCGCGCTTGGGGACCTTCGCGATATCGATGCGGATACCGGTGCCGGCGCGAGCGCCCATCTCGCTGCTCGAGCAGGTGAGCCCCGCCGCCCCCATGTCCTGTATCCCCACGATCGCGCCCGTCCTCATGGCCTCGAGGCACGCCTCGAGCAGCACCTTCTCCATGAAGGGGTCGCCCACCTGCACCGTGGGACGGCGCTCCTCGCTCCCCTCGCCGAACTCGGCGGAGGCCATGGTGGCGCCGTGGATCCCGTCCCGGCCCGTCTTGGCCCCGACGTAGAAGACGGTGTTGCCGACGCCCGAGGCCCGCGCCCGGAAGATGCGATCTGTCCTCACGAGCCCCAGGCAGAGGGCGTTGACGAGCGGGTTCGCCTCATAGCTGTCCTCGAACACGACCTCCCCGCCAACGGTGGGACATCCGAAGGCGTTGCCATAGCCACCGATGCCGGCGACCACCCCCGCGAGGAGGCGGCGGTTTCTCGCCTCCGTCGGGGGCCCGAAGCGCAGCGAGTTCAGCACCGCGTTGGGGCGGGCGCCCATGGTGAAGACGTCGCGGAGGATGCCGCCGACCCCGGTGGCCGCCCCCTGGTAGGGCTCGATGAAGGAGGGGTGGTTGTGCGACTCGATCTTGAACACCGCGGCGAGCCCGTCCCCGATCGCCACCGCCCCCGCGTTCTCCCCCGGCCCCTGCACCACCCGCGGCCCCTCCGTGGGCAGCGTGCGCAGGTGCACCTTGCTGCTCTTGTACGAGCAGTGCTCGGACCACATGACCGAGAAGAGGCCGATCTCGGTGGGGTTGGGCTCCCGGCCCAGGAGCCGCACGATCCGGTCGTACTCCTCCCGGGTCAGGTTGTGCCGGAGGAGCACGTCGTCGCCGACGGGCATGCTGCGGCCATTCTGTTACGGCCGCCGGGAGCAAGTCCATCCGAGTCACACCGCTTCCGGCGTATCCTTGGCGTGGCGATCGGCCCATGGACCTCGGCTACATCCACCTCGCCATCCCCGTCTTCTTTCTCCTCATCGGGGTGGAGCTGCTCCTCGCGCGGTGGCTGGAGCGTGACCTCCACCGTCTCAGCGACTCCATCAACGACCTCTCGTGCGGCATCCTGCAGCAGATGGCCGACGTCTTCCTCAAGACCGCGCTCTTCGCGGGCTATCTCTGGCTCTACGGAAGCCATCGCCTGCTCACGGTGCCCTCCGCCTCGGCGGGGGCCTGGGTCCTTTGCTTCCTGGGCGTGGACTTCTTCTACTACTGGTTCCACCGCTGCAGCCACGAGGTCAACGCCGGCTGGGCCGCCCACGTCGTGCATCACCAGAGCGAGGAGATGAACCTCTCGGTGGCCCTGCGCCAGGGGGCCTTCCAGCAGGCCTTCTCCTGGGTCTTCTACCTGCCCCTCGCCGTGCTCGGCTTCCCGCCCCTGATGTTCCTCGCCGTCTCGTCCTTCAACACCCTCTACCAGTTCTGGATCCACACCCGTCTCATCGGGCGGCTGGGCCCGCTCGAGTGGGTCCTCAACACCCCCTCCCACCACCGCGTGCATCATGGCCGCAATCCGAAGTACATCGACCGCAACCACGGCGGGACGCTGATCGTGTGGGACCGCCTCTTCGGCACCTTCCAGGCCGAGGAGGAGGAGCCGGTCTACGGGATCACGACGCCGCTCCGGAGCTGGAACCCGATCTGGGCCAACCTCCACTACTGGGTGGACCTCTTGGACGAGGCGCGGCGGACCCGCCGATGGACCGACCGGCTGCGGCTTCTTGTCAAGCCTCCGGGCTGGCACCCGGCGGAGCTCGGCGGCGTCGTCTCCCCGCCGGCGGTGGACCCGCGGACCTACGCGAAGTACGACGTCGGCCTCGCGAGGGGCATGCGCGCCTACGTCCTCGTGCACTTCGTCTTCCTGAACCTCGCGACCACCGTCTTCCTCTTCAGAAGCGCCACGCTGCTGTCGCCTTGGCGAGCGGTGGCGGCGGTGGCGCTGGTCGTGAGCCTCGTCAGCCTGGGGGGCCTGCTCGACCGCCGACCCTGGGCGGTCCCCCTCGAGACGGCCCGGGTGCTCGGGGCCGCCCTGGCGGCGGCCCTGGCACCCCTTCCCCTGGTCGGCGCTGCGCTCGTGCTCGTCCTCGCCGCGGGCTCGGTCCTCTGGCTGCTCCGCGTGCGGGCGGACGGACGGGCTCCCGCCCCCCTCCCCGTTTCCTGAGGAGCCAGAAAACGACCAGGCGGCGCGTCGCCGCCGCCTCGCCCCATCGATCGAGAAAAAAAGGCTTCACAACCAGGACGCGGTGCTGCTAGGATCGCCGCCACATCCGCGACGCGACGTAGGGAGCGTCCTCAAGGGGACGAGGTCCGAGATGGTCACGGTCTGCGCCTGGTGCCAGAGGTACCTGGGCTCCAAGGAGCCCTTGGCCGACCCCGCGGTGAGCCACGGCATCTGCTCGACGTGCGTCGATCGGCAGCAGCTCACGAAGCGCCCCGTGCTCGTCGTCAGCCGTCGCTACGCCGACGCCGCCCCGGTGCTGCAGGGCCTCCTGAACGGCCTGCCTGAGATCGCGGTGGTGATCGATCGCCGCGGCGGGGAACGTCGCCGCGGCAACGGACACGAGACACTCGCGCCCCCCGATCGCCGACACAGCGACCGCCGGGCGGGCCCGGCGATCTACCTGTCCTGACGCGCTCCCCGCGGTGAGGACCGCCCGGCCGCTTCAGGCCGCCTGAAGAGCCCGCACGAGCGCATCGAAGACGAGGCGGCCGTCGGCCGACCCCAGCTCCGGCTCCGCCGCGCGCTCGGGGTGGGGCATGAGGCCGACCACGTTCCGCTCGCGGTTGCACAGGCCGGCGATCGACCGGCAGCTCCCGTTGAAGTTGGACTCGTCGGTGACGCGCCCGTCGCGGGTCGTGTAGCGGAAGACGACCTGACCCTCGCCCTCGAGACTATCGAGATCCGCCTCGGGCAGGAAGAAGTTGCCCTCGCCGTGGGCGATGGGCATGGTGAGCACGGAGCCCCGGGTGAGGCCGGCGGTGGCGATCGTGTCGTCCCGCTCGACGCGGACGTGGACGGGCTGGGACAGGAACTTCACCCTCCGGTTGCGGAGCATGGCCCCTGGGAGGAGCCCCGCCTCCTGGAGAATCTGGAAGCCGTTGCAGATCCCGAGGACGGGGCCGCCGCGCTTCGCGAACGCCGCCACCGCGCGCATGACCGGGCTGAAGCGGGCGATGGCCCCGGTACGGAGGTAGTCACCGTAGGAGAAGCCGCCGGGCAGGACGACCGCGTCGAGGCCCGCGAGATCGTCGTCCTTGTGCCAGACGAACCGGGCGTCCTGCCCGCAGACGTGCTTCAGCACGTGGTAGGTGTCGTGGTCGCAGTTCGACCCCGGGAAGACGACGACCCCGACCCTCATCCCTCGACCTCCACGCGGTAGCTCTCGATCACCGGGTTGGCGAGAACCCGATGGGCGATCTCCTCCACCAGCGGTTTGACCGCAGCCGCGTCCACGCCGTCGACGGCGATCTCGAAGAACTTGCCCTGACGCACGTCCGCCACCGCCCGGTATCCGAGCGACACCAGCGCCTCCTGGATGGTCTTGCCCTGGGGGTCGAAGACCGACCTCTTGAGCGTCACGTAGACACGCGCCCTCGCCATCAGCTCCACCCCGGCGTCGCCGCCCCCACGGGGGCGAAGACGCGCTCGAAGATCGCCTCGACGTGCGTGAGGTAGCGCTCGAGCCGGAAGACCTCCGCGATCTCCGCGTCGCCCAGGACCCGCCGGATCTCCGCGTCCGCCTCGACCCGGCGGCGGAAGTCCCCCTCGCTCTTCCAGGCCTCCATCGCGTGGCCCTGAATGATGCGGTAGGCGTCCTCCCGTCGCATCCCCTTCGCCGTCAGCTCGAGGAGCAGCCGCCCGGAGAAGACGAGACCCCGTCCGAGATCGAGGTTGCGGCGCATCCTCGCCTCGTCTACGGTCAAGCCGCGCACGATCCGCGCGAAGCGGTGAAGCATGTGGTCGAGGACGAGGAAGCTGTCGGGGACGATCACGCGTTCGACCGAGGAGTGGGAGATGTCCCGCTCGTGCCACAGCGCCACGTTCTCGAGCGCGGCGAGCGCGTTGGCCCGCAGGAGCCGGGCGAGCCCGCTCACCTGCTCGCAGCCCACCGGGTTGCGCTTGTGGGGCATGGCGGAGGAGCCCTTCTGGCCGGCGTCGAACGGCTCCTCGACCTCCCGCACCTCGGTCTTCTGCAGGGCCCGGATCTCGGTCGCGAACTTCTCCAGGCTCGCGCCGACGAGGGCCAGCGTGGAGAGCACCTCCGCGTGGCGGTCGCGCTGCAGGATCTGCGACGACACGGGGGCGGGGAGGAGCCCGAGTCGCTTGCAGACCCCCTCCTCGACCTCCGGCGGCAGGTGCGAGAACGTCCCCACCGCCCCCGAGAGCTTCCCCACCGCGATCGTCGCCCGCGCCCGCTCGAGGCGGGCGAGCTGGCGTTGGAGCTCCGCGTGCCACAGCGCCATCTTGAGCCCGAAGGTCATGGGCTCCGCGTGGACGCCGTGGGTGCGGCCGATCATCGCCGCGTGCTTGTGGCGGAAGGCCCGCTCCCGGACCGCCTCCATCAGCTCGACGAGCCCGGTCCGGACGAGGTCGCAGGCGTCGCGCATGAGCATCGCGAGGGCGGTGTCGACGACGTCGGAGGAGGTCAGACCGTAGTGGAGCCAGCGGCCCTCGGGGCCCACGCTCTCGACGACGCACGAGACGAAGGCGATGACGTCGTGCTGGACCTCGCGCTCGATCTCCTCGATGCGCCGGACGTCGCAGCGGGCCCGAGCCTTGATCGCGGCCAGCGCCTCCGCGGGCACCACTCCCCGCTCGGACAGAACCTCGGTGGCCGCGATCTCCACCCGAAGCCAGGTCGCGAAGCGGTTCTCGTCCGACCAGATTCGCGCCATCTCGGGGCGGGAGTAGCGGGGGATCATCGGGGGCTCGCTCTTCCGGGTGGATCGCCCGCAGCCTACCACGCCCACCCCCCGGCATCCACCGCCGCCGAGGCCATCCAAACGAGCCGAAGCGGATGAACCCGACGGCGGCTGCCGGGGGTCCCTGGCTCCCTTATTGCACATCTCACCATCGAGGCCCCCTGGCCCGCGCAACGGCTTCGGGGCTAAGCTCCCGCGTGTCTCGGAGGTCGAAGGCCATGGAACCCTACCGTCTCCGGTGTGCCGAGAGCGGGCAACCGTTCGTCGAGGTCCCCTATCGGGGCCACCGGCTGCTCCGCCACCCCATGTTCAACAAGGGCACCGCCTTCACGCGCGAGGAACGCGCCGCCCTCGGCCTCGAGGGCCTCCTCCCCGACGCGGTGAGCACGCTCGAGCAGCAGGAGGACCGGGTGTACCGGAACATCACGCGCAAGGACGACCCGCTCGAGCGGTACATCGGCCTCGCCGCCCTCCAGGACCGCAACGAGACGCTCTTCTACCGGCTCCTCGTCGACCACATCGAGGAGCTGATGCCGATCGTCTACACCCCGACCGTCGGCCGGGCCTGCCAGGAGTACAGCCACATCTTCCGCCGCGCCCGCGGGATCTGGATCACCCCCTCTCACCGCGGCCAGATCGCGGAGGTGCTCGGCAACGCGCCCTTCGAGGACGTGCGCCTCATCGTCGTCACCGACAACGAGCGCATCCTCGGTCTCGGCGATCAGGGGGCGGGAGGCATGGGCATCCCCACCGGCAAGCTCGCCCTCTACTGCGCGGCGGCGGGAATCCATCCCAGCCGGACCCTGCCCGTCAGCCTCGACGTCGGCACCAACAACGAGGCGCTGCTCGCGGACGACCTCTACCTGGGCTGGCGGCACCCCCGCCTGCGGGGAGAGCCGTACGAGTCCTTGGTGGACGAGTTCGTCCACGCGGTGAAGCACCGCTTCCCGAAGGCGCTGCTGCAGTGGGAGGACTTCAAGAAGAACACCGCCTTCGCCCTCCTCGACCGGTACCGCCGGACGATCACCTGCTTCAACGACGACATCCAGGGCACGGCGGCGGTGGCGGTGGCGGGGATCATGGCCGGCAGCCGCGCCACCGGCATCCCGCTGCGTAAGCAGCGGACGGTGATCCTCGGCGCGGGGGCGGCCGGTGTCGGCATCGCGCGCCTCCTGCGCGACGCGCTCAAGCGCGCGGGCCTCTCCGGCGAGGCCCTCACCACCGCCATCGTCAACCTCGACAGCCACGGCATGGTGGTCGACGACCAGGAGATCGCGGACCCTCACAAGCGGGACTTCGCCTGGCCGGCGGCCCTCGCCGGGCGCTACGGCCTCGGTCGCGGGCGCCGGCGCGACCTCGAGGCGGTCGTCGGCGCGGTCAAGCCCACCGTCCTCATCGGCACCTCCGGAGAGCCGGGGACATTCACCGAGCCCATCATCCGCGCCATGGCAGCCGGGGTGGAGCGGCCGGTGATCTTCCCGATGTCCAACCCGACCAGCAAGTCGGAGGCGAAGCCGGCCGACATCGTGAACTGGACCGACGGACGGGCCCTCATCGCGACCGGGAGCCCCTTCGATCCCGTGTCCTACGGGGGCCAGACGATCAAGGTCGGCCAGGGTAACAACGCCTTCGTGTTCCCCGGTGTTGGCCTCGGGGTGCTGGTCTCCGAGGCGCGGGAGGTCACGGAGGCGATGTTCGCGGCGGCGGCGGACCGCCTCGCCTCCGAGGTGCACGAGGAGGACTTCCGCGCTGGGATGCTCTTCCCCCCGCCGTCCCACATCCGCCGGGTCTCGGCCGGCATCGCGGAGGCCGTGGTCCGGCGGGCACGCGAGGACGGCGTCGCCGACCGCGAGATCCCCGACGACCGCATCGGGGAGGAGGTGCGGGCGGCGATGTGGGACCCCGTCCATCCGCGCGTCGTGCCGGTGTAAGCTCCCCTCGTCACCGGAGGACGCCATGCTGGCCTCGTCCGCGCCGCGGCCACTAACCGCCGCGTGCGCCCTCGCCGTCGCCTTTGCCCTCGTCCCCTCCGCCCGGGCGCAGTACGTCGGGCACGGGGCGGCCAGCGTGCCCCCCGAGGCCGTGAAGACGTATGCCCCTCCACCCCTCGATCCCGCGGTGAGCCGTCGGATCCAGACGATGCTCGATCTGCGCTCGCCGGGGCTGGGCATGCTGACCCCCGACGGGCGGCGGCTCGTTTTCGGCTGGAGCATCACCGGCACCCCGGCCGTGTGGCGACTGGACGCCCCGGGGGCGTTCCCGATCCAGCTCACGGGGGGCGAGGACCGCACGAGCCTCTCCGACATCACCCCCGACGGGCGATTCTTGGTGCTCACGCGGGACCGGGGAGGGCAGGAGGATCCCGGCATCTACCTCCAGGGGGTCGAAGGCGGGGCACTTCTGCTCGTGCAGCACTCGCCGGGCCGCCGCGCCTTCCCCTCCTTCGTCACGTCCGACTCGCGCTCGCTCTACTTCGTGGCCAACGACATCCAAGCGGACAGCTACGCCGTCTACCGCTTCGCGCTCCCCTCCGGCCCCCGCGAGCTCGTCTTCTCCGAGCCGGGCCTGTGGCGGATCGCGGATTTTCGCGAGGGGCGGGGCGATCTGACGCTGCTCCTCGAGAAGGCCACGGGGGCGCTCTCCGCCGAGTACTACGAGTGGACAACAAATACGAAGACGCTCCGCCCGCTCTTCGGCCAGGGCGAGCGGACCGAGTACCGGGCGCAATACAGTGCCTCGCCGAGCGAGCTGCTGGTCCTCACCAACGCGCGCGGGGAGTTCCGGCGGCTCTACCGCTGGTCGTCCGCCTCCGGTCTTCTGCCCGTGACCCCGGACGTGGAGATGGACGTGAGCGACTTCGTGATCGACCAGGCCCGCCAGAGGATCTACTACACGCTCAACACCCGCGGGTACACCCGCCTGCGGGTGATGGACGCGCGCACGCTCCAGCCGCTCGCCCTCGCCGTCGCCGAGGATGCCGATCATGTCACCTTCGGCACCCCGAGCCGTGACGGGCGCTACGTCACGATCGGCGTCGAGACATCGAAGGCCCCCCGGACCAGCTACGTCTTCGATTGGGACTCCCAGACCCTCGCGCAGTGGCTGGTGCCGAGCGCGCCGGAGGTGGACCTGTCGCGCTTTGCGGTCGCCCGCCTCGAGTCCTACCCGGCGCGGGACGGAACGAAGATCCCGATGTTCGTCCGCTACCCCGCCCGCTGCGCGCCGGGGGCGCCGCCGCCCCCCGACCCCTGCCCGGTGATCATGGATTTCCACGGCGGCCCCGAGGCCCAGGCCACACCCGGCTTCCGGCCCACGGCCCAGCTCTTCGTGGACGCGGGCTTCATCTTCGCGCAGCCCAACGTGCGCGGCAGCGACGGCTACGGGAAGAGCTGGCTCGAGGCGGACGACGGTCCCCGGCGGCTCGACATCATCACCGACATCGATGACGCCGGCCGATACTGGCGGGGTCACCTCACCCGCGGCGGCAAGTCGCCACGGGTCGGCATCCGGGGCGGCAGCTACGGAGGCTACTCCGCACTGGTGGGCATGACGATGTTCGCGGGGACCTACGACGCGGGGGCCTCCGTCGTCGGGGTCTCCAACCTCCTCACGTTCCTCAAGAACACCGCGCCCTACCGGCGGTCGCTGCGGGCGAGCGAGTACGGCGATCCCGACAAGGACGCCGAGGCCCTCCGGAAGCTCTCGCCCATCACCTACCTCGATCGGGTCAAGGCACCGCTGCTCCTCATCCAGGGCATCGACGACCCGAGGGTGCCCGCGGGGGAGGCAATCCAGATCCAGGAGGCGCTGGGTGCCCGGGGCCTCGACTCGCGCCTCATCCTCCTCGAGGGGGAGGGCCACGGGGCCGTGCACCGCGGGGCCCAGGCCCTGGTCATCGGCCACACGCTGCGCTTCTTCGAGGAGCACCTGCTCGGCGGCAAGACTCCGGACGACGACTGAGGCGGGGGAGGGGTCAGGTGACGGTCGGGCCCTTGCCCGCCGGGGCCGGGGGCAGGCGGATGCGCACGCGGGCGCCCCGCCCGAGCGCGCTCTCGACCTCGATCCTCCCCCCGTGCTCCTCCACGATCTGGCGGGCGATGGCGAGCCCAAGCCCCGTGCCCTTCACCTTCGTCGTGTAGTGGGGCTCGAAGATGCGCTCGACGTCTTCCATGCCGGGACCGTCGTCCTCGACCGCGATCGTGACCCCGCCCCCCTCGGCGCTTGTCCGCAGACGCAGCTCGCCCCCCGCCGCCCCCATCGCCTCCAGGGCGTTGTTGATGACGTTGAGGAGCACGCGCTTGATCTGGTCGGCGTCGGCGTCGATCTGGGGAACGTCGCGGGCGAGGTCGACCCGCACCCGCAGGGCCTCCGGACGGGCCTGGGTGTAAGGCGAGAGGGCCTCGAGGACGAGCGCGTTCGGATCCTGTCGCGTCGGGCGAATCCGCGGAAGCCGGCTGAAGCGCGAGAACTCCGAGATGAGCTGCTTGAGGTCGCCCACCGCCCCGAGGATCATCGCGATCGCGTTCGGGAACACGTCGCCGAAGCGCCGGCGGTCCCCTTCCCAGGCGGTCTTGAGGGTCTCCGCGGCGAGGCCAACCGGGGTGAGCGGGTTCTTGATCTCGTGGATGACGCGCTCCACCGCCTCCTTCCACGCCTCGAGCCGCTGGCTGGCCAGGATCTGCGTGAGGTCCTCGCACACGACCACGGTGCCGATCGGGCGGTGGCCCTCGCCGAGGAGGACGGAGGCGACGACGGACAGCGTGCGGCGGCCTTGAGGCAGGTCGCAGACGACGCGCCCGTCGCGCCGCGTCACCTGCCCCGCGCGGACGGGGGCGACGAGATCGACGAGCTGCCTTGCCCCGGATCTGGACAGCGCCTCCTCGAGGGTGCGACCGTGGGCCTCGCCGGGGGCAAGGCCCAGGATCTCGCCCGCACGGTCGTTGAAGGCCTCGACGCGGCCCGCCTCGTCGAGGGAGAAGACGCCGGTCCCCACGTTGGCGATCACGGTGGCGAGGTGGTTCTTGAGGGCGAGGAGGCTCGACTGGGACTCGCCAAGCTCTCTCGTCCGCGCCTCGACCATCGCCTCGAGATTGCGGCTGTAGCCCTCGACCTCCCGGTGGCTCGCCTGGAGCTCGCCCACCATGCGGTTGAATGACTCGGCCATGCTGCCCACCTCGTCCCGCGAGTGGACGGGCAGGCGCGTCTCGAGGTCGCCGGTGGCGGCGCGCGACATTGCATCGTGCAGCCGATGCACGGGGGCGAGCACCATCCGTGAGAGGAGGCGATCGAGAAGGAGCAGCACGAGGAGGAAGGTCAATCCGACCCCGCCGTAGAACAGCGAGCGGGTCAGGGCCTCGCTGCGCCGAAGTGGCGCCAGCGAGTAGAGCAGATGCAGCCGCCCGAACTCCTGCCCCGCCGCCACGAGCTCCGCCTCGAGCGCAAGGACACGCTGGGAGCCCCACGTCGCCTCCCGGAAGACGTCCCCTTCCCTCGCCGGCGCGGGAGCGGTCCGACCCTCGCGCTCGACGCGGCGGTCGGTGAGCAGCGGGCGGCCTCCCGGACCCACCAGCCGGGCCTTCCCCTCCGCATCCACGAGGAGCACAATCCCCGGCTCGCCCAGGAACGGCGCCGCTTCCGCTCCGAGCAGACGGCGTATCGCCGAACGATCGGCGGAGGCGGCGAGGGCGAGTCCCGGCGCCTCGATCCGCACCCACACCACCCCCTCCTGCCCGGCGAGGTCGGCGAGGTGCACGGCGAGGGAGTCGCGGTTCTCGCTGAGAAGATCGTAGATGAAGTCGCGCTCGTAGTTTCGGCGCAGGGTCGTCAGCAGCCGTCGGTCCTGGTCGAGCAGCCGTTGTCGCTGCTGCTGCAGGAGAGGAGCAAGGACGAGGAGGAGCATCCCCGCGCTGGCGGCGAAGACCGCAAGCAGCGTCAGCGTGACCTTGCCCCGCAGGCTCAGGTCCCGCAGGGCTCGGGCGAGGCGCCGCCTCACGGCTCCCCCAACCAGCCCCGCGGCCGCGGCCACCCGCCCCTGTCCACGGCGTAGAGAGCGACTCCCCGCTGCCGATCCCCGTGGGCGTCGAAGCGGATGAGCCCCGTCGCCGCCGGAACCCGCGCCCGGGCCACCGCGTCGCGGAGGCGGCTTCGGGTCGCCGGCAGCCCTTCCTGCAGGTCCTCCGATCCGAGGCGCCCGAGCGCGGTAAGCCCAGCCGCGATCGCGCGCACGGCGTCATGGGCGAGCACCGCCCGGCATCCGTGCGTCTCCTCGCCGAATACCTCGCGGTACCAGCGCTCGAACGAGGGGGGCGGGAAGCAGTGGTCGACGAAGAAGGCGCCCCCCGGCGGCGCCGCCCGCCGGAAGAGCAGCGGGCTCGACCACGCGTCGGCTCCGAGCATCGGCGCGCGCAGGCCGAGCGCGGAGGCCTGGGCGGCGACGAGCGTGGCGTCGGTGAAGGAGCCGGGGACGAAGAGCACGTCGGGACGGAAGCCGAGCACTCGCCGGAGCTGGGGACGGAAGTCGGTCTCGAGCGTCAGGTAGAAGAACTCCGCCGCCACCCGTCCCGCCGCCTCGCTGCGGAACACCTCCACGAAGGCGCGGGCGAGGCGAGCGCTGTAGGTGCGGCCGACCTCGTAGAGCACCGCCGCCCGGTGCGCACCGAGCTCCGTGCGCGCGAACTCCGCCAGCCGCGCCCCCATCACCACGTCCGAGCTGCACACCCGGAAGATGAAGGGGCGATCGCGCCCGCTCCGCGCGTCCCACGTCAAGTCCTGCGCGGTGGAGACGTTGGAGATCTGCACGACGCCGTGCGCCTCCGCCTCCTCCGCCACCGCCATCGACAGCTCGCTCGAGTTCGAGCCCACGATCGCGACCGCCCCCTCGGCGATGGCAAGACGGGCGGCGTGGCCGGCATCGACGAAGTAGCTCCCGGTGCGGTATTCGCGGAGCTCCAGGCTCCGGCCGTGGATGCCGCCGGTGCGGTTGGCCTCCTGCACCGCGAGCCGCGCGCCGTTCAGCGACTGGCGGCCAGAGACGGCGTAGCGGCCGAGGGTGGGAAAGATCGCGGCGATCCGGACCGCGCCCGGCTCGCCCGGCGTCCCGGGGGCGAGGACCAGAGGCTCGACCCTGGAGGCGGCGCCTTCCCTCGCTTGCTCGGCGACGCCGCTTCGGAAGCAGGCGAGGCAGCCGGCGGCAGCGGCGAGGGCGAGGACGCGCTTCGCCATCGATCGCAGCGTAGCACGCCGCTGGTGTTACGTAGCCGAGTTCGTGTGAATGCAGCAGGCCACGCGGCAAGGGGCTCGGCGGGCGGGGCCCCGGCGAGGACGCCGCTGCGCTTGGAAGCTGCGCGCCCGCAGACGGGGTGCACGCCCGAGCCCCCTGTCACGCCCACGACGCCCGCGCTTCAGGCGCCTCCTCCGCCCGCTTCCCTTCCGCGCCTGCAGTTCACTTGAAGAGCCGCATCTGCCCATGATCGGGGTCGCCCTTCGAGCGCGACGGGCGGACCTCGATCCAATCCGTCCCGTCGGGCCCGGTGAGGGTCAGCTTCACCTCGGTGCGCCCCCGGCGTCGCAGCGACGCCTCCGCCGACGCGCGCGCCACCTCCGGGTGATTGTTCGTCTGCGAGAGGTGGGCGAGCACGACGTGTCGGCATGCCTCGTCGAGCCCGCGCTCGAGAAAGCGCGCCACGTCGTCGTTGGACAGATGCCCGAGCGGCCCCAGGATGCGCTCCTTGAGCGCCCAGGGGTAGGGTCCGTCGCGCAGCATCGCCGGGTCGTAGTTCGACTCGATGAGCACGGCGTCGCAAGCGCGAAAAGCGTCGACGACGGCGCGGCTCAGGTGCCCGAGGTCGGTCGCATGCGCGAATCGGACGCCGTCCGCAGAGACCACGAAGGCCAACGGAGCGGCGGCGTCGTGTGGCACCGCCACCGCCGTCACCGTGAGGCGACCGAAGACACGCGCTCGGCCGGGCTCGACCGCTCTCCAGCCGGGGAGGGTGGCGGCCCCGAAGCCGGTGGCGGCGTAAGTCCCCCCCGTGCCCGCGAGCGGGACCCCCCACTTGGCGGCGAAGGCGGCCGCCCCGCGCGAGTGGTCGCCGTGCTCGTGGGAGACGAGCACGGCGTCGAGCGCGGCGGGATCGACGCCGGCGTCGATGAGCCGCTCCGCGAGCTGCCGCGGCCCCAACCCGGCGTCGATCAGCACGCGCGCGCCTCCCCCTTCGACCAACGTGGAGTTGCCGGTGCTGCCGGAGCCGAGCACGCGGAAGCGGAGGCTCAAACCCGTAGGTCTCGGTCGCGCGGTCGCCAGCCCCGCAGGTCGCCGAGGACGCTCGCCGCCAGGCGCCCGTTGAAGAGATCGGCGGCGAGGCGCTGCACGTCGTCGACCCCGACCGCCTCGATCCCCGCGAGGAGCTCGTCGAGCTCGAACTGCCGCGAGAAGTAGATCTCCTGCCGGGCGAGGTTGCTCATCCGGGCACCGGTGTTTTCGAGCGAGAGCATCAGGCTCCCCTTGAGGTGGTCCTTCGCCCGGCGCAGCTCGCTCGTGGGCAAGGGCTCCCCGCGCAGCCGCCGGACCTCCTCGAGGGTGAGGCGAACGACCTCCCCCGCCGACTCCCGGTTTGTGCCCGCATAGACGCTCAGGATCCCGGCGTCGGAGTAGGCGGCGACGCCGGAGGAGATCGAGTAGACGAGTCCCCGCTTCTCGCGCACGTTCTGGAAGAGGCGAGACGACATGCTGCCCCCGAGGACGGTGTTCAGGACGTAGCCGACGTAGCGGGCGGGGTGGGCCTGGGGGTAGGCGCGGGTGCCGAGGCAGATGTGCACCTGCTCCAGCTCCCGCTTGGAGCGGGTGACCGTGCGCGCGGCGGTCCGCGGGGACCGCCCGTCCGCGGGGGTTCGCCCGTGGCGCAGCTCCCCGAAGTGCCGCCGGACGAGCTTGGCGGTGTCCCTGTGCTCGAGATGACCGGCGGCGGCGATCAGGATGTTGCCGGGGTGATAGACGCGGGCGAAGAACGCGGCAAGATCCTCGCGCCGGAAGCGGCTCACGCTGCTCTTGGTGCCGAGGATCGGTCGCCCGAGAGGATGACGGGGCCAGAAGGCCTGCGTGAACAGCTCCATCACGAGGTCGTCCGGAGTGTCCTCGACGAGGTTGATCTCCTCGAAGATGACCTTCTTCTCCTTCGCCATCTCGATGGCGTCGAAGAGCGGGTTCATCACGATGTCGCCCAGGATCTCCACCGCGAGGGGCAGGTGCTCATCGAGCACCTTGAGGTGAAAGGACGCGTACTCCTTGGCGGTGAAGGCGTCCATGTAGCCGCCGATCGAGTCCACTTCCGCCGCAATCTGCTCCGCGGAGCGATTGGTGGTCCCCTTGAAGACCATGTGCTCGATGAAGTGGCTGATGCCGCTCTGCTCCTCGCTCTCGTGGCGGCTGCCCCGCTTGAGCCACACCCCGACCGCCACGCTGCGCACAGCGGGGATGGATTCGGTGACGAGGGTGAGGCCGTTCTCGAGTACTTCCCTGACGATCATGGGGACCGCCCGTGGCCAGCCGGGAGCGGGAGTCCAGACTAGCACATGCTAGACTCGACCCCGGGACCCGATGCCGCGCGCCCTCGTCGCGGAGATCCTCCTCGTGGGTCGCGGCCGCCGCGGGGCCCTCGCGGTCCTCCCCGCCCTCCTCCTCGGCGGCTTTCTGCTGGCGCTCGTCCGCACCGCCTGGGTCTGCGACGACGCCTACCTCACGCTGCGAACCGTGGACAACCTCCGGCAGGGCTTCGGGCCGCGCTGGAACGTCGAGGAGCGAGTCCAGATCTACACACATCCCGCCTGGATGGCGCTTCTCGCCCTGGCCGGTCTGCTCGAGGGCGAGGCGTATTACTCCACGATCGCCCTTGGCGCCGCGGTCTCGATCGCAACCGTGGCGCTCATCGCGTGGCGGCTGCCCTGGCCCGGGTGCTTGACCGCGCTCGCTCTCCTCGCGGGATCGAAGGCCTTCGTCGACTTTTCCACCTCCGGCCTCGAGAACCCCCTCACCCACCTCCTGCTGACGCTGTTCGTCCTCGCGTGCCGGGGGGAGGCGGGGGCGTCCCGGCTGGTGCTCCTGGCAGGGCTACTTGCTCTCTCGCGGCTGGATGCGCTGCTGCTCGTGACGCCTGCGATCGGCCTCGCGCTCTGGCGCCGGCAAGGCGGGTGGCTCGCCGCGCTGGCGGCGGGGCTCCCGCTCGCAGCCTGGGAGGCCTTCTCGATCCTCTACTACGGCGCACCCTTTCCCAACACGGCCTACGCGAAGCTGGGCGCGGGGATACCGCCGCTGGCGCTCGTGGAGCAGGGCCTGCACTACCTGGTCAACTCCCTGCGCCTCGACCCCTTGACCCTGACCACGATCCTCGCCGGGGTCATCGCCGGCCTCCGCTCCCCGTCGGCGGCCGACCGCGCTCTAGCCTCCGGAGTCCTGCTCGACCTCGCATATGTCGTTCGCGCCGGCGGCGACTTCATGGCCGGCCGCTTTTTCACCGCTCCCTTCCTGGTGGCGTGCCTGCTCGTGGCCCGGACGCCGTGGCGGGGCCACACTGTGCTCGCTCCCGCGATCCTGGCCCTGTCGCTTCTTCCGCCGCGCGCGCCGCTGCGCAGCGGCGCCGACTACGCACACCGGGAGCGCGATCAGGGGATCGCCGACGAGCGCGGGGTGTACTTCCAGGCCACCGGCTTGTGGGCCGAGCGCGGGGCGCTGGCGCCTCCACAGCACCCGAGGATCGAGGCGGGCCGGGAGCTCCGCGCCTCGGGGCGGCGGCTCGCCCTCACCACCGCCGCCGGCCTCACCGCCTACTACGCGGGACCCGGCGTCCACTTCGTCGACCTCCTGGCGCTCGG
>Ga0209342_10001737_pt1 | contig 24119 bp, 41 predicted proteins | sample RifCSP16_2_FD_184023 | JGI IMG/M metagenome (GOLD analysis project Ga0209342, IMG submission 184023) | Soil microbial communities from Rifle, Colorado - Rifle CSP2_sed 16_2 (SPAdes) (version 2) | ecosystem: Environmental > Terrestrial > Deep subsurface > Rock core/Sediment | place: Rifle... | reverse complement strand
GCTGGTGTCGTCATCGCTGCCCCGCTGGTTCCGGCCCGGATCATCCGGGGCCGGGCCGTCTCCTATTTCTTCGACGTCTGGGATCCGCAGCAGAGGATCCTGGACGCGGCCGGGGCTTCTGTGGATCCGTGGAACGTCAAGCCCGATGCGTGGATCATGGTCGCCGGCTGGGGACTGCCTACGGCGATCGCCTATGAGAGTTTCAACGAAGACCCAAGGCTGGCTTATATCGAGGCCGTAAGCTATGACGACACCAGCGGCCAGGTTGAAATCGCCACGAACCGGGGGGAGCTATCCGAGGTCATCCTGGCCAGGTCATCCCAAGGGAGCAATACATGAGCCTTTCATCAGATACTGGCGTGGATGTCGGTGGCTATGGAGCGATCATTGTAAAAATCGGTACTGTCGCCACGCTTTCAGATGGGGATGGCGGGCCGAGTTCTCAGGGGAAGAAAGACGATCACGACATCGACGATGAGATAACCAAAATAGGCCCGGTCATTACTGACTACAATGGCGAGATGTATGCATTGATCCGGACGAAAGGCTTATGAGGTGGCGAGAGTGAGACTCTATCTATTCATCGGGCGCGAGGGAGTTGATGATGAGAGCAATACCGCGTGGGAAGGGTATGTTTATCTGGCAGGTAGCTGCATCCTCGCACGGCAGTCCGATCGAGCTCGCTGCGCGTGCGCAGGAGGCTGACCTGTCCTGGGTGGCGATCAAGACACAGAACGGCGGCCGGCTGTTCCAGGAGGCTCTTGTGCAGTCGGCGGCGGATGCCTTCCGAGCGATCGGCGTCGATGTGTGGGGGTGGGGCTATCTCGGCGGGGCGCCGTCGCTCCGGACCTGGGGCAACGCAGCGGACGAGGCCCGGGCGACTGTGGAGACCATGCGCCGCTTTGGCCTGGCCGGCTTCATCATCGATGCCGAGAGCGAGTACAAACGGCCAGGGGCCGACGGGTGGGCGAAGATCTACATCGCCGGCGTTCGATCGACGATGCCTGATCTCTCCCTTGGCCTCTGTTCATTCCGCTTCCCCCGGCTGCATCCCGAGATCCCCTGGAGCACCTTCCTCGGGGCATGCGACTTTCACATGCCGCAGGTCTACTGGCAAGCTGCGCACAACCCGCGCGAGCAGCTCGTCGAGTCTCGAAGGCAACTCCTGGCCCTGAAGGATCTGCCGTTCATCCCGGTGGGATCGGCCTACGCGGAGCACGGCTGGGCCCCGACGATCCAGGAACTAGACGTCTTCGATCAGACCGCGCGAGATATCCAGCTCCCGGGGATCACCTGGTGGTCGTGGCAGGCGCTCGACAACCATCCGGACTGGTGGGCTGCGATTGCGGGGCATCCGTGGCTGCCGCCGGGGCCGCCGGCGCCGGCGCCGTTCTCGAGGCTCGCTGATGCGAAACGCTGGGAACTCGTGGAGCGGGGACTGAAGAAGCAAGGCATCCTGGACGCCGCCGGCGTCCCTGTAGAGGTGTGAGCACTATGCCGCCGATCGATCAGAAGATGTTTTTCGAGACCATTCGTGATATCGAGAAGACGATCGGTGGTCGGTTAGACCACGTGGTTGAGAAACTCGACGCAGTCAAGAGCGACGTCGCCACCCTCTCGCGAGAGCTGGGGGAGGTGAACACGACGACGAGACTCAATGCCGAGGTGCTAGTTCGTCACGCAGATGAAATCGACGACCTGAACAAGCGAGATCGGGGGGTCATGGCGATCGCCACGGCGTTGGGGGGAGGCATCGGCGTAGCGGTGTCTTGGGCCTTGATGGTCATCACAGGGCGACCGCGATGACTGATACGGCCATGTCTCTGGTGTGGGCGATGCCTATCGGGGCGCCTTGGCCAGAGCTGCAAGCTGCCATCCAGCGAGATTGGGAGCATGGCAGGCCAGAGCATATTGTTCGTGTCGATCTCGGGAGGCCGGGAGACTTGGCAATGGGCGTGGTCGAAAGCGACGACGGCTATGAGGGCCTGGTGCTCCTGAGGGATATCGCCGGCCGCCCTTACTCTGACTACAGGTCGATTGCGAGAAACCGTGGGGGGACCTACCGCCAGGTCTATGCGATGGTGGTCGGCGGGGAAATCTCGGCCGTAGGGAAACTTCGTCGGGAGAGGGCTGGGTGAGCTACCAGGAACAGGCTCCCGCAGGGGTGTACAGCGAACTGTACGCGGTACAGGAGCGGTTGCATGCACTTCACGGGGCAGACGGACTTTCGTGGCGCAGTATCGCTCAACTGGATGATTACCAGGGCATTTCGCCGGCGACGCTTTCGGCCGTGGCCAGGGGCCGAGATCCGAGGCGATCGCCGCAGGTGCGAGAGAAGCTCGGTCTCCCGGGGTCGGATGCTTTCGTGGAGGTGCTCAGCGTCTCGGGGGGGGTTGCTCCTGGGAGCTCGGTGCTCGGACCAAGCCGCAGATGCATCCGTTGCGGCGCCCCGTTCGTCTCGAACCATCCCCGCCGGCGGAGGTGCTTCGCTTGTTCGAAGCCGCGGGGATGAACACGATCTGAGAGGAGATGACAATGGCTGCTTTCAACAAGTTCCAGCAATTCGTCGAGGATTTGGGGAACAAGGTCCATGATTTGGTCGGGACCGATGAGACGCTCAAGGTCTATTTGGCCAATGCGACTCCCGACGCGGCCTTGGATGCCGTGAAGGCCGATCTAGCCGAGATCACCAATCAGAATGGCTACACCGGACCGGTGGACACCCAGAATTCGGGCTCCGAAGCGTCTGGCACGCTCACCGTCACTGGCGTCGACGTTACCATCACGGCCTCTGGCGGCACCGTGGGGCCATTCCGCTATGTCGTTTTATATAACGACACGCCGACGTCGCCGGCGGATCCTCTGATCGGCTGGTGGGACTACGGCTCGGCCATCACCCTGCAGGCCGGGGAGAGCTTCACAATCGATTTCGGAGCGAGTCTGTTCACGATCGCCTAGCAGGAGGTTCCCATGCCCGATCTATGGATGGACGTGGACACGGCCCTGGCCGAGGTCCCGGTCAATCTATTCCCGTTGATCGACGATACTGACTTCAAGAGCATCGAGACGGGTATCGTCTATAACCAGGCTGGTCTCGTTCTCGTGTGGAACTTCGTGACGCCGGCGGGGGCCTTCACACAGACCGCGGTGACGCCGACCGACACGGGCGGAAACTACGACTGGGTCAACCAGGGAAACGGCATGTACACCATCGAGATGCCGGCAACGGGCGGTGCCTCGATCAACAACAACACCGAGGGCGTCGGCTGGTTTGAATTCAAAGCTACTGGCATCCTGCCCATGAGGGGGCCGCTCATCGGCTTCCGGGCGGCCGGATTGAACGATGCGCTGATCGAGGCTGTCTATAGTGCCACCCGCGGCCTGGCGGGAACTGCCCTTCCAGCTGCGGCCGCGGATGCCGCGGGCGGGCTTCCGATCAGCGACGCGGGCGGGCTCGATCTCGATGTCCGTCTCGATGCCGCGATCACCAGTCGCATGGCAACCTACACACAGCCGACGGGTTTCTTGGCGGCAACATTCCCATCCGATCCTGCCGATCAGTCACTTGTCATCGCCGCGACGGATGCGATCATCGCGGACACGAACGACATCCAAAGCCGACTACCAGCCGCGCTGGTCGGGGGGCGGATGGATTCTTCAATCGGTGCTATGGCGGCGGATGTTCTCACCGCCGCGGCTACCGCTGCGGACTTCGGGACGGAAATCGCAGCAGTGATCTGGAATGCCCTGACGAGCGGTATGGTCACTGCGGGCTCAATTGGCAAGAAACTCGCTGATTGGGTGGTGGGGACCATCGACACTTATACCGGCAATACCAAGCAAACGGGAGATAGTTTTGCCCGGCTCGGAGCACCTGCCGGAGCATCCCTCGCCGCCGATGTCGCCGCAGTCCAGGCGGACACAAATGACATCCAGACACGCTTGCCGGCTGCGCTCGTAGGCGGGCGAATGTCTTCCGATGTAGGGTCAGTGAGCGGAGATGCGACCGCGGCCGATACGCTGGAGCTATTCATCGAATCTCTGAACCAAGTCACCGGGCAGATCGACAACGGCACATTGCACACTGAACTGGATACCTACCAGGGCCGCACAGAATTACTGGACGACGACGGCAGCGGCAATGATCGCTATGCCCATTCCTGGATAAGGAACGGCGAGCTTCTTGCCTCGGGCATCACGTCTCCGACCATCCAGGTGATCAAGGCGGCGGATGCTTCTGATTTGGTCGCGTTAACTGCCATGACCGAGATCGGCGCGTTGGGCCATTTCCGATACAACGAGCCAACTAATCGTATCGTGGATGGCGCTCTCTATTTGATTCTCTGCCGGGCAACTATCGGTGGCGCGACTCACACCTGGCCAACATGGATCGGCAGGGACAGCAGCGTATGAGATTCAAGCGCAAGCCGAGCGGGCTTCTCGCCCCCGAAGAAGGCCTCTCCGTGCCCAGGCTCAACCTGCGCGGGGTCGAAAGAGTCGACCCCGCGAGCATGGGGACGCTGGTGGGGGCGAAGCCGCCTGTCCTAATCGCAAAAGTTCAAGGTGCAAAAGTTGGCTTAGCAGCCGCCAATGCCGTTACAGTTAGCTGGGATGTGACACCAACAGAGGGAAATCTACTCGTCGCTCTGGGCAAAGGAACGGTTAGTTCTTATACAAGCGGATCTATCACCGGCTGGAGCCAAGCAGTAGGGTGTTTGTGGGGAACAACCGCAGGGATGGCGATATTCTACAAGATTGCTGGAGCGTCGGAGGGAGATGTTACATTGAACTGGACGAATTCGGACTCGACAACATTGCTGCTTATGGAATGGGGTGGAGTGGATACCCTCGATCAAGTAGCCTTTACGGGTAGCACAGGAAGCGGAGTCACTTCCCGCTCCAGCGGTACAACCCCAACAACTACAGCAGCGAATGAGCTTTGTTTTGCCGGATTCGTAACGGGCAATGTGACGAGCGCTCAATCCTTCAGTAATTCGTTTGTGGACGAATATAGTCTTAATACTGATGTCGTGTTCGCGGCATCAAAAATCGTGTCGGCTCCTGGTGCACAAGAGACCACGATGTCATGGACGACATCCCGATTCGCGGGTGGTCTAATTGCGACATTCAAGGCTTAATAATGCTACAAGATGTTTTGGCTCAGTTTGAATACGCGAAGAGACGGCACTGCCTCTACGACTCCCTGAAAGTCAAAAGCCGTCCGAGATATGTCTTCGAGGGACGTAGCCGTCATGACTACACATTTCTATTTCCGCGCAAGAAAACGATTGCAGTTTTCTATATGGGTGCGAAGGGTATCGGGAGACGGTCATTCCCAATAATTATGGGTGGATCGCCCGATACTTACTACGTAAAAAATGGCGGAGACGATGAAGTGGATGGTCTTTCTGATGCCAATGCCTGGGCGACGACGGCAAAAGCTACAGCAGGCTCCTACACGGCCGGAGATGAAATTCTATTCAAGCGGGGTAGTCTATGGACAACCGCCCCACTCACGATCACTGCAAATGGTACAGAAGGAAGTCCGATTGTGATTGGGGCATACGGCACAGGAAGTATGCCAGATTTTTCTGTCTCTGGGGCGGGGGAGAATGCAGTTGTTCTGGATGGCGACTGGATCTCGGTAGAGAATGTCTTCGTATCGGGTGCCCCCGTAGCGGCTGTCAGGCTTGGCATCGGATCCGACAACTGTACGGTCAGCGACTGCGAACTACAGAATTCAGGCTATGGAGTGCGCAGCCTCGGAATCAATTCGCTTATCACTCGCTGCAATATCCATGACCTTATCATGGTGACAAATACTCCAAATCCTACAAACGACGATACTGGAGCTGTTGGTGTTGCCATTTTTCGATCAACGCCGGAAATATCTTGGTGTCAGTTCATAAATTGCCAGGCATCGAGTTATGACTATTACTATGATGGGGCGGCCATTGAGATTTACGAGGGCAGTAGCAATGTCTGTGACAACGCCTATATCCATCACAACATCGCAACTGGATGCAATGGTTTTATTGAGGTTGGCGGAGATGGGACTGGATCTGTGTCGAATGCAAGGATGGCATACAACCTGTCCTATGAGAATTGGTGGTTGGGACAGTGGTTGACGAGCGGCCCATTTTTTGCAGCCATCAGCAATTTCCGAGTTGAGAACAACACGGTCTATCAGATCGCGAATATGTATGATGCCCGCTTAGAACCGATAATCATCCTAACCGAGGATATTGCATCAAGTGTCCTAAAACTCAAAAATAACATCTTCTACGTTGACGGAGACGCTGCTGGCCAGTGGGACATAAGTGACGCATTCACGGGATTCGAACATACCTATAATCTCTATCATCTTCTGAATGGGGCTGCACTGAACTTCACGGCGGACGGAACTGAGATCTTGGATGACCCAGAGTTTCTTGCTCCAGGAAGCGACTTTCACTTGGGATCTGCCAGCCCTGCCATAGGAGCTGGGTTTCAGATTTCAGATTACACAGTGGACCTCGACGGCATCCCCCTCGGCCGCGGCACCAATCCCGAAATCGGAGCCTTTGAGACCTTGAAGGGCGGTCCTCGGCGCCTATGAGCCGGACCAACGCCGCGTTCCTGTTGCTGATCAGTCGGCCCCATTGGGGCCTCGCCGGGGCTGCGGTATCTTATAGCGTCACCGCCGAGGTGGGCAGTTTCTCGATAACAGGTAGTCCGGCCAACCTTGAGTTTCATCGTAACCTTGCGGCCGGTGCCGCCTCCTTCGCGGTCTCGGGCACGTTCGCCAATCTTGAGTTCAACTACTGGATGGTGGCTGCGGGAGGAGGCTACAGTATTGTCGGGTCCAATGCCGGTCTGGAATTTGGGCTGCGGATCAATGCACAGCCCGGTTCCGTGGCGATCAGCGTCGCGGCGGCTGGGCTGATCTACGATCGGGTCCTGGGCTCGGAATCCGGTAGTTACACGATTACCGGGCAGATCGCCGTCTTGGCCCGCCAGATCACGATCGGCGCCGCCAATGGTTCATGGGCGATCACTGGGGCAGCGCCCGAGTTTCTACATGATCGCTGGCTGGCGGCGGATGATGGCGCGTACATCATTGCTGGGACGGCCGTAGGTCTGCTTCACAGCATCATTCTCCCTTCAGAGTCAGGCTCATACGCGCTGGCTGGCACCGAGGCCCAGCTCTTCAAGGGTTTCACGCTCGGTGTCGGTCCAGGGAGCGTTGTATTCTCCGGCGGGGTAGTTAGCCTGGAATTCCATCACGTATTGGCGAGCCAAGCGGGCTCGTTTGCTGTTTCCGGGACTGCGGCCGGGCTCCTTTACGACCAGGTCTTGGCCGCCGCCGCGGGATACTTTGTCTGGATGGGCTCCGCCGTCGGCATGTCGGTGCTGGCCATCGTGTTTCTGGCGGACGTGCAAGTTGATGACCGGATCCTCTGCGAATTGCGCATTGAGGATGAGGCTATTGTGGAACTGGTGATCGATCACGAGCTCGGAGGGTGAGATGGCGCTTTATGACGTTGGGGATTCAATCAGACTATCAGCGGTCTTCCTTGATGAAGATGGCATTCCGGTGGATCCCACAACGATAACCCTCAAGGTGAAAGATCTCGTCCCGGAGACCACCGCCTATGTCTATGGCGTGGATGATGAGGTCGTCAAAGATCAAGTCGGGCATTATCATGCGGACATCGCGATTGACGGCGCCGGGAATGGCTACTGGTACTATCGCTGGGAGGGGATTGGATCGGCCGTCGCGGCCGAGGAAAAGAAATTCCAAGTGGCCAAGAAGAATGTCTAAGCCCCGGCACAGGCGCCTACCACTGCGACCATATCATGGCGGAGGCGATAGGTGAGTGGCGATGGAGATGGATTTCCACTGGCACTGGTGCCGGCGCGCACTCAGGGACGGTGAGGGTGGAGCCGTAGGCGAGATGGGCCGCGGTCAGACCGGCCCGGATCTTCCACGGATGAACGCCCATGTTCGGCGCAGACCGTCTTTTATCTGGGCAATGCGCCTCGCCTGCTCGGCGATGTTCCTCTCGGCCTGCGCTTTCAATTCCCGATCGTGGTCTTCTCGATCCGCCTCGCGCTTGGCCGCCTCGGCTTCTCGTACGCCGCCGGTTCTCCGCTCTTCCTCGATCAACTCCTCTGCTTGGGCCGCGGTGAAAACTACGGTCTCCTCGCCTCGGGCGACATAGGCCAAGAGCAGAATAAGCAGTCCGGGGACAATATAGAAGAGCAGCCCGATGATGCCCAACACGACTGCCAGGCCGTTGGGGCTCTTCTTCTTCGTTGCGGTGAAGCGCTGGCTGTCGATCGTGGTGATCTTCCATCCGTTGGAGACATAGCGTTGCGCGACCGTATCGAGTGGCGTTGATTCGTTCATCACAATCCTCCCTGGTGTTGGTTCAGATATCGTAGCACGATTAGTGCCCCTTGCCAATTTCGGGCCAGGACGATCGCCCGGGCGCCGGCGGGATGCAGCGTCTTGCGTGTGATGAGCTTGTCCATGACCCGGATGATCCGATGCTGGCCAATCCGAGTGATCGCCCAGTTCGCCATGAAGCCCTCTGCCTAGGCCGTTACAAACTGAGCTGTCTTGGTTTCGGCGACCATCTTGGCGACGTCGTCGTACTCCTGGATGGCGTGGAGATACTCCCTCGCCTTGGAGAACTGTGGTCCGACTGGAAGAACCTCCAGGGCTTGCACGAGCACGTCGATGGCCGTCTTTCGCCAGAAGGCGTCTTCAAACTTCCGCTTGGCGATCTGGCGCCCAATCTGGGTCACGCTGTCAAAGGCGGCTGTTTGGCTGATGGGATTCAGGTTCATTCTAGCCTCCTCTAGGTACGGCTCCATAGTAGCATAGCCAAGTATCAAAGTCAACAGTGGGGCTTGACAATACGGCATAGTAGGTTTATCCTACTGGTATGCCCCCCCGGGAAGCCCTCATCCAGGAAGGTACCCAAGAGATGCGCGGAGCGCGGCGGTTGCGCGTTCCCGAGCTGCTCGAGGAGCGGGGTTGGGATGCGCTGGACCTGGTCCGGCGCCCCGAGTTTCTCCTGTCTCCCTCGATGGCCTACCGATTGGCGCGCAAGGACGAGCCGGTGAAAGCGATCAGCTTCGAGATCCTGGAGAAGCTGAGCCGTGGCTTTGGCGTCGCCGTCGAGGATTTGTGGACATGGGAGGCGAGCGGCTAGGGGACGACGAAACCCCCCGCAGGTAGGATTGCGGAGGGCATCGTCGAGCCGCTACACTGTGACTGCGGATCCGTCGCCGAGCTCTGGTAGGGGCAGGCGACGGGGAACCTTTACAACAGACGGACGAATAGATCCAAGGCTGGGGGTAGTAGCTCCCGGGCTTAGGCAACGTCGTGGCTATTTCGTTCAACCCCGGATTCCCATAATGCGATCTGTTGGCGCCCAGGCCCGGAAATCCTCGGCAGCCAGCGCCCGGGAGTAACGCTCGACCATGTCGAGATCGCGCCAGGCGCCGGCGACCTGCACGAGTCGGGTCGGGGCTCCGCCCTTGAGGGCCAGTGTGGCGAACGTGCGCCGCAATGCGTGTGGCGAGAACCGGCGGATGCCGGCCCGCTCGCTCCATCGATAGCACAGCGTTCTTAGACCCACCCGGGTGAACCTCCACCCAGCATCCTTCCCTCGCAAGCCTACATAGACTACCTGGCAGCTCACCGGGGCGATCCAGTATCGGCACGAGAGCCAGGCCTCGAGACAGGCCGCGGTGTATTGCCCGTAGACCCGGTAGCTCCAGTCCCCTCCCTTCACTCTCACCGATAGCACGCGCTTCTCCTTCTCGAGACGATCCATCTGCAGGCGACAGACCTCGCTGCTGCGAAGGCCGGTGTCGAGCATCAGTGTCAAGATGCTTAGATCCCGGACGCCGCCGGCGGTTGAAGTGTCTATCGCAGCGAGGAGCTGCTTGACTTCTTCTTCGCTGAGCGTGCGCCCCATCGGGGGAAGTCTGCGCCGCACTCGGATCCCCTGTAATGGCGACGCTGCCTCCCCGACCGTGAAGTGGTAGAAGGCCTTGAGTGCGCAGATCGCATTATGGCTGCTCGAGGCAGACCACTTCTCGTGGCCGGCAAGCCAGGCCCGAATGCTCTCGGCGGTCGCCTGGCGATAGGTGAGGCCCTTCTTCTCCAGCCAGATCTCGAAATCGATCAGGTGATATCGGTAGAGCCTCTGGGTCTCGCTGGACCAATCCCGGGTGCTCATGAGTCGTTCGATCTCTGATCTCATCGCTGTCCCCTCGTCGTTCGTCTCTCTCGCCCCAGCCACCAGGCCCCCCATGAGCTTGCGGCTTTCGCCGGGCTCACTCCTGGCGGCTGGAGCGCGAGAGATGATCGCGACATTTCTCGCTCCTCCTTTGGCTTGGGGGGAGACGGCTTGGCGAAACCGTCTCCCTCCAATGCTGATCCTAAGGGGGAACCCGTCGCCTGTCACAAAGTTTGGAGGATTGCGCCGTGGAAAAGCTCGTTCGCCTCGCCCTGTTCGCCACTCTTCTTGTTCTGATCCTGGACGCCATTATTGCCATCGCTCTCCTGGGAGGAATGGGATGCCCGTCATAGCCATCACGATCGTCATCGCCGTGCTCGCCATGTTTATCGCCTACGTCCTCGGCCGCGTAAGCCAATGGATTGCGGACACAGCCCAGCCGAAGAGCCGCGTGCCCTATTGGCTGCGTGGAGGTCTCGACGACTTGTCGGCGATCGATACCGACGTCCTGTTATGGATCCGGGACGCGCTGAAGATCGTCGAAGGACGCCTTCAAGACCAGCACCGCCTGGTCGGTCAGATTCGCAGGGGCGATTACGAGCAGGAGCAAGCTGCCGCCCCCAGGCGCGGGCGCGCCAGCAGTCACCCTGATCCTCGCGCTGAACGGTCTCGCGATCCATAGTCAGGAAGGCCCGATTGAATCCGACGCCGGAAGCCAAGACAGACGCCATCCAGAAGGTCTACGAACTCCCTATCGAGTTTTCGTCGATGGTCAAGCGTGTCCTGCTCGGCCACGTCGGGGAAGCGAATCCGATCCGGCGCGAGGAGCTGGCGCACGAGGTGTCCAGCCGGCTCGGTCTTGGATCGGAGGCCTCTGTCGGCATGGATCGGAGATGCCGGCGGGCGGTGGAGTGGTTGAGGCGGAATGACCGGCTGGGAGCGCTCATCGCTTCGGTAGCCAGTCCAGCCGGCTACTGGATAGTGGGGACGGCCGAGGAGCTGGAGCGATCGCTGGTGCAGCGGGAGCGGGCGGCCAAGACGGCGCTGCAGACATGCTCAGTCCAGAGACAGCGGGGGCTCGAGGCGCTGAAAGCCCTGCCTCTCGAGCAGGGGCAGTTGTTCCCGATGTCGGGAAGCCGGCGGACCGGTGCGCACGATTTCTGATCAGGAGGCGTCGATGCAATTCAAGGCAGAGGGCTTCCGTTCTCGGGACGAGTTCCTCGGCTATTGGCATGCCATGTACCCGGACTTGGATCCTGTACTGACGCCAGTCTGGGTGCTGAGATTTGAACTCATGGCGAAGCAGCCATGAGCGAGCCCTCTCGTCGCTGCGCCTTCGGCAACCCGTCCTGGCTGTTCGGCGCCTTCGTCATGCTCATGGCGACGATCGTCGTCGTGGCCTGCATCGCAGCTCTGGCTCTGTGGGCCCTCGGATGGCTGTGAGCTTTCAGCCCCTCAGTGTGAGCGAGGCCGTCGGGATTATGGAAATCCCCTCAAGGTACCTCGAGGACGAGAACGGCTTTCGCATCCGCATCCGGCGCGGCACGCGTTCTCTGGTCATCCGGCCCGACCTGGCGAAGGATCTCGACTGGCTGATCTGGGAAGGCTTCACCGCGATCGGGTGCGCATATCCATGTGGAGGCTGCATCGACGCATGAGCATCAAGGCCATTGTCACTGTCCTCGAGCACTCAAAACAAAGGGCGACGGCCCTGGTCCTGATGATTGTTGTCGCCGACTTCATAAACGACTACGGTGAGGCGTGGCCCTCGATTGACACGCTAGCTCGCAAAGCGCGGGCGGACCGGTCGACCGTCATCGAGCTCCTCAAGAAGGCGGAGACCGAGCACGAGCTCCAACTGGAGCGCGGAGCCGGCCCGCGGGGGACCAATCGATACCGATTAGGCGATCACTACCGCCGTTTGGGATGGGAGTCGGAATCTCCGACCCCAACGCCAACAGCTGACAAGGGGCAATCTGGACCGGCCACATCTGGCGGAGTCGGAATTCACGACGGGTCGGAATCCGACGGGTCGGAATCCGACCCGATCCTTAAGGAACCTAAGACTCCCTCACAGGAGATGGAGTCCTCGGTTAATAACGGTTCGGGTCGGAAATCGCCACCCCGAATCCGACCCGTAGGAATCGGCGACGTCGTCATTCCCGACGGCTACTTCCGCTGCAGTAAGTGCGGCGGCCTGATTGCGGAAGGGAACCGGGACACGAAAGTGGCTGATGATTGCCGCGCACACTCTGTACGCATACCCGCGGGAGGCTCGCAATGACCGTCGCCACCCTGAAGATCGATCAGCTGTTACCCAATCCCTACCAGACTCGGGAGCGGGAGGATTCGGAGCAAGTCGCAGAAGTCGCCGGCTCCATTCTGAAGGTCGGGCTGCTCCAGGTGCCTGTAGGTCGGCGCACGGACGGCAAGGGAGTGCAGCTGGCGTTCGGCCACACGAGGCTGGCCGCTTATCGGAAGCTCGTCACAGATGGCCATCGCGACTTTGAGCAGATGCCCGTCGACGTCCGCGAGCTTTCGGATCAGGAGATGTTCGAGCTGGCGATCCGGGAGAACCTCGAGCGGAAGGATCTGACGCCGATCGAGGAAGCCCGGGCGATGGCGACCTACCGGGACCAATTCGGGAAGACGTCCGAGGAGATCGGTGAGCTGTTCCATTTGTCGGCTTCGGCCGTGCGTAACAAGGTCCGCCTGCTCGAGCTGCCGGCAGCGGTGCAGGGCCAGAAACGATTGGGCGTGCGGCAGTGATCAGCCCAGCAAGTCGCTTCCCCGGCGCGGTCGCGGCCGCGATCATGCGGCGCGGCCTCACCTATGTGCGAGCTGGCAGGCTGCTCATTGGCATCAACGACGACAATGATTTGCACCGTATCTATGCATGGGTCCACGGTAGGAAATTCGGCGCGTTCACAGTGCTCCGCGCGATGTGGGAAGGATCGTTGGAAGGCGCCGATATGGCCCAGGAGATCATCCGGGATTGCTATCCGGACCTCGGAGTGGAAGCGTGACTATCTGCATCTGTGGACACCATCAGCGTTGTCATTTTCAATCCGGCCGCTGTGAGCATCGCACCTGCAGCTGCCTGATCTTTGAAGCAGATGCGGACGCGGAGACGATCGCTCTCGCAACTGAACCGGTCGCCGTGCGTCGCTCGGCTTCGGCCGCGCATGTGATGTCGGGGCCAGACGAGCCGCCGCATCCGGGCGAGCTCGAGGCGGATCCCCGAGCTGAGCGCGATCGCTGGGAACGCCGGCAGGATCTGGAGTAAGGGAGGCCCGATGAGCGCGGAGGCGCAAGCGAAACTTGACGCGTTGAAAGCCCTGGACGATGGGGCACTACTTGAGAAGGCATGGCACGAGCTGAACGCGCTGTGCGGAAACGTCCCCGGTGAGCGGCGCAAGGAATGGATCATGCATATCCCGGTTGACGCCGAGAGGGACAGCGATGTCATTTTCGGTGAGGTTCTCATGCGCTTTGGCAAACTCATCGCCGTGCCCCCGAGCCCTGCGGCGGCGAGAATGACATTCGGGCGCACATTCGGGACGGGGTCGAGCCATGAGTGACAAGGGCATCCGGGTGACAATCGAGGACCTCGAAACTGGTGAAAGCGAAAGCCGAGAGGTCCTCAACGACTACATCATCATCTGTCAGGGCACGTGCTATGTCAGCGCCGAGCAGATCTGGGCGAAGAGTGGCACGCACCAACTGACGATCAAGGGCAGGAACCATCACCGCGCTGAGGAGACTAAGCCATGAAACAAATTACCCTGGGTCTGATCGCCTTCTGGATCATCGCCGCCTGCACGATCACTCCAGTCACGCCGACTGTGGTCCCGGAGCCAACCTCGACGGCGCCGCCGACCGCGACGCTAGCGCCGGCCGAGACTGCGACACCAGCTCCCACGGCAACGCCGCTGGCTTATCGCAATCTGACGAGCCAGTTTGCCTGGTTGGCTGAGCCGGCGGAGCGGTTCGAAGGCGTGTCGTTCCTGGTGAAGGGCACAGTTGTTGGCAGCCAGGTGACCGCGACATTCACGGGCCGCTTCACGGAGCAGCCGACAGGATCACCGGGCGGGGGCTGGTACATCTGGGCCTCGCCGGATTTCAGACCTGCCTTTACACCTACCGTGGAGGTGGGCAGCTGTGTATTCCAGCGCGGGTATCGGCAGCGGGGATTGACGGGCGGATCCATCTGGTGGGAGCAGGTCCCGGAAGATGGCGGTGAGTGGGTCTTGCGCCCGAAGTACAGCACGGCCGCGAACAAGAATGGCCGGGCAGATCTGATCTATCCCTTCTCCTGGGAGATCGGCGATTGGTGGAGCTGCACGATCACCTATGAGCGCGTGGGAGGTGGATGATGGGGAGACGTCCTCATCCTCCGCCGTTAGGTGGTCTTGAGCCAGAAGCCGGTACGTACCCAGTCCGGATGCCCTGTGAGTATTGCGGTCGCCGACCGCACAAGGGAAGGGATTGCTGTCCGGGATGCGGGCACGCTGTACCTGCTGCGCGGCTGCTGGTGATCGAGCGCCAGTTGTCGCCCGGCGACGTCGAGCAACTTAGGAGACGTTGGGAGGAAGGCTATACCGCCTACGCGGCGGTCAAAGCGCAGGCGCAAAATGATTACTGGCCCGCGCCGACCACGCCGGGATACCAGGAATGACCCACGCCCGCTCGCAGATCATCCGCGTATCCACCGACACTGAATGGACCGAAGCTGCCCTGACGAAGGCCATCCAAAAGACGTGGAGCCTGGATCAGCGAGGGCTTCCGCGATTCGTCGTGGCCGTACAGGTGAACAACGGCGCCGGGTTCAGATACAACCGAACCCTCGACGCGGTCGTGTTCGACACCTGGCCGACCTCTGGCCTCTACCTGCACGGTCTCGAGATCAAGTGCTCCAAGGGGGACTTCAGGCGTGAGCTGCAGGATACAGCGAAGTTCGCTGAAGGGGCGAAGTACCTCGACCTATTCTCGATAGTCGCTTCCCCCGGCGTAGCGGACTTGGATGTCATGCCGGCTAAGTGGGGGCTCTACTCTCCTACTCAATCGGGCACCTTGAAAGCCAGGCGCAAGCCCCTGATGCTGCATGATGAGGGGAAACGGAACGCGGTGGACAGATCCTTCGCGGCGGCTTTTGCCCGGGCGCTAGTCACTCGATCGCTCTCCGATGACGGTCAACGGGAAGCATACGAGAAGGGTAAAGCCGAGGCGACGAAGACTCTCGACTATGAACTGGATGAGGCTCAGAAGGAGGCAGAATCCGCGAAGCGCACGGTCATGGAATTCGAGGCAGCTAGCGGGATTGCGCTCTCCGGCTGGAGAGCGGGCAAAATGGGCGAGGCTGTGAAGTTCGTCATGGCGGGCAAGCTGGATTTACGCTTCGTGTACACCAATGATCTGCACGAATTAGGCGAGAAGCTGATCGCATTGGGAGACGAGCTCGATCTCCTGGCCGGAAAGATGCGTCTCGAGGCTAGGGAGATCGATCCATGACTCCCGCGCTCTCCCAGATCTCTGGCCAATCGCTCGAGGACGCGCTGAACTTCGCCCATTCGCTTTATGCGAACCGAGGGCAAGTCTGGGTGAGGCACAACGAGATCCGGGGTCGCTTCCGCTCAAGAGGTGGCGGCCAGGCGGAGTTCACGCCGTCGCCGGCGAAGGGCGCGCCCGACTACTATGGCTGCGTCGACGGGCGGATGGTCGCCTTCGATGCGAAATCGACGGGCAACAAGAAGACCTGGATGCTCGACGGGCGGCGAGTCCATCAGTATCACGATCTGTTAGAGATCGCCCGCGCGGGCGGTGTTTGCTGGTTCGCGGTTGAACATCGGCCATCGCAGATCCTCTATCTGGCGCGAGTGCGGCCACCGTTCCCAGATACGGCGTTCATGCAACGAGCGCCCAAGCTGGACTTCACCAGAGATGTCCTGCCGCCCGATGTGATCAGTGTCGCCTACCAGGAAGGCTTCTACGACTGGCTCTCAGTCATCAGGGTCCACTGGCTTACCTCAGACCGCGCGGCTGCCGACGCCGAAGTCGCCATCACTCTTGCTGATTTCATCGTCAAAGCAACCGTGATGAAGTGGCTGCGCCACGCGGACCTGTGCGGTGTCCATCTGATCTCGAAGGGCAACCGATGCACCTGTGGCCTAAGCGCTCAGCTGGAGGCCTTCTAGGATGCCCAGGCGCCCGCCTGAACGTCTCTGCGCGAGCTGTGGAGTGGTCCTGGATGCGCACCGTAAGCGCTTCTGCGACGAGTGCGCGGCTCAGCATGCTCGACTTCACAAGCGAAGGACGACGGGGTACATCTGCATCGATGCCCCGGACAGGCTCTGGCTCAATGGGTGGTTCAGCTCGGAAGATATGCAGCAGACCCTGAAGGCTGGGACGTGGCCAGTGGGCATGGTGTTCGAGCACCTGAGTAGGAACAGTCATGGTCGGTGCGTTCGAGTTGTGATGCCCGTCGTGTGCCAGCAGATCCGAGTACTCGGGGATGAACCACCGCCGGAGTTTCCGCCGCAACGGCTAATCGAGATCAGGGAGGAGGCGCAAGTAGCCCATGAGTGAATTGACAGCGATCTACGCCACTGGCTCAGAGGGATCCAAGGCAAGCCCCGCTCTTCTCGGGCAGGCAATGGCTGCGTTGTCCTGCCTATCCTGCGGCCTGGCGCTGGCCCCAGTGTATGAGCACAAGGGCCGGACGGTGCTTCGGTTTGACCACGCCTTCGTGTGGCGGGCCGAGCTCGTCTGTCCCCGATGCGGTGCAGAACGCAGGTTCGTCTCAGATCCGATGTCGGCTGTTCGGCTGGGGCTTTCTATGCTTGCGAACGGAGGTGATCTGGGATAGACTGTCGGCAACAAATTAGCGGCGGTGAACGGGCATCCGGCCCGGGCTATCGCACAGTCGGCTTGCGCCCGGCATCAACTCTCTCAGGGAGTCGGTGCCGGGCCTTTCGTTTTGAGGAGATGCCAGATGAGAACCAAGCTTAAGATCTACTTGCTCGTCCTCGTGGCCATGTCGGTCATGCTCATGGCCTTCCGTCCCCTGTTCGATGTGACCTTACCGGAGCCCCTCGGGACGATCCTCTTCCTCGTGATCGTCCCGTTGATCGTTCAGGCCATCAAGGTCTACCGGGCCAAGACCGGCAAGGAACCGCCCCGACTGGCCATTGAGATCGTGTCACTCGTGCTGAGCGCGGCCTTTGTCTTCCTGGCTGGAGGCTTTGCAGCGATCGTGATCCCAACGTTGCCTGCATGGGGCGGGGACACAGCAGCCTATCTGACTGCGCTGTTCACTTTCGTGAATGTTGCAGCGGCTGCCCTTTGCCTGGCATGGGCTGCAGTCTCGAAGCTGTACGATGTGATCTACAGGGCCGTCTTGGAGAAAGCAGGCTTCGCCACGCTTCGTGCATTGAAAGCACGGGCTGCCGCGAAGAAGTAGAGAACGATGCCTCGGCGTTCACCCCGCGGCTGCTCCATGCCTGGTTGCCCCGAGCTGGTGGAGGGCAACTATTCCAAGTGCATCCAGCACAGGAGCGAGTCTGAGCGGGCGCGGGGTGCGCCGTCCGATAAGGGGTACGACCGGGCATGGCGCCAACTACGCAAGGCATTCATCCGAGCTCATCCGTGGTGCGCTGATCCAGACAAGATACATCCCAGTCCACAACGCGCGAGCCATGTCGATCACGTCGTGCCAATCGTCGAAGGGGGAGCACGCCTCGACAGGGCCAACTGCCAGAGCCTGTGCATCTCCTGTCACTCGAGGAAGACAGCTCATGAGCGGAATCGGCGAGGGAGCTGGGGATAGGCGGGGTAAATATCTGCCAGGTTCAAATCGCGTAACGGGGGTGGGCACCGCGCACGCGCCCGCGCATCGAGAAACAAAGTGAGACGGAATCGTGGCACCTCGACCTAAGCCAACGAAACTGAAGAAGCTCGCGGGGAATCCAGGGAAGCGCAAGATCAACGCGCACGAGGCGCGCGTTGCGCGCTCAATCCCCGATTGTCCGAAGCATCTTCTAGGCGAGGCGCGGCGAGAATGGAAGAGGCTCTCGAGCTTGTTGTTCGATGCCGGGCTCCTAAGCCAGATCGACCGGGCCGCACTGGCTGCCTATTGTGTGGCTTGGGGGCGATGGGTGAAGGCTGAGCAGGAATTGAGCAAGCACGGAATGGTGACACACACGATTCACGGGACATTGAAGCAGAGCCCGTACGTTGTTGTGGCGAAGAACGCGATGGAGGAAGTGCGCAAATTCGCCGTCGAGTTTGGGATGACACCATCAAGCAGATCTAAGGTAAGCGCTACAGACATGGAACAGATGACGCTTGCGGATCTGCTCTTCAAGAAGGCGGCATCGCGGTGACCAATGGGAAGGCTCCGATTGAATGAGTGGCCGCAATGGTCGGAAGAATGGGAAAGGCGAGAAGGCCGCGGCGAAGGGGTATTACTTCGATGACCACGCTGCAGAGCTCGCCGTCCGTTTCTTCGAGCTTCTGCTTGTTCACTGCAAGGGTGAATGGGCAGGAGAGCCGTTCGTTCTCGAGGAGTGGCAGAAGGATGAGATCATCCGCCCGTTATTCGGATGGAAGCGAGCCGATGGCACGCGGAAGTACCGGATCGCCTATATCGAGATCCCCAGGAAGAATGGCAAGAGCACTCTGGCGGCCGGCATCGCGCTCTGTCTCTTGTTCATGGATGACGAGCCCGGGGCGGAGGTGTTTGGTGCAGCCGCCGACCGAGAGCAAGCGGCGATTGTTTTTGATCTGGCCAGTCAAATGGCCGGCGAGTCGCAGGCGCTGGCTGCGCGGTGCGAGCGCTTCAAACGCTCGATTGTGGTGCCGGCGACTAGCAGTGTCTACCGAGTGCTCAGCGCAGATGTCCCGACGAAGCACGGGCTCAACGCACACGGCGTCATCTTCGACGAACTGCATGCACAGCCCAATCGCAATCTCTGGGATGTCCTTGTCACCGCGACCGGGGCCCGACGGCAGCCGCTGGTTGTTGCGATCACGACGGCTGGCTACGACCGGGAGTCGATCTGTTGGGAGCAGCACGAGCATGCCCGCCAGATCCTTGAGGGGATCATCGAGGACGACGAGTACTTCGCCTACATTCGCTCGGCCGACGAGAAAGATGACTGGACGGATCCTAAGACATGGCGCAAGGCAAACCCGAATCTAGGCGTGTCTGTTCAGGAGAGCTTCCTGGCGGCGGAATGCCGGCGGGCTCAGCTCACGCCGGCGTACGAGAACACATTTCGCAGGTTGCTCCTGGATCAGTGGACGCAGCAGAAGGTCCGCTGGTTGCCGATGGAGGCCTGGGATGCGTGCGACGGCCAGGCCGTGCCGCACGATCTCGAAACGCTCGAATGTTATGGGGGGCTGGACCTGGCGAGCACGATCGACATCGCGTCTTTCGTTCTCGACTTCCCGCCGGATCCGGAAGCTCCAGAACTCCACATCTGGCTGCCGTTCTTCTGGATCCCCGAGGAGCACATGATCGAGCGGGCGCGCAAGGACCGGGTCCCCTACGACGCGTGGGTGCGAGACGGACTGATGAAGGCGACGCCCGGCAACGTGATCGACTACGGTCTCATTGTGAAGGATATTACCGAACTGGGCAAACGATACAACATCCGCGAGATCGCCTTCGATCGCTGGGGCGCCTTCCAGATCAGCCAGCAGCTCGTGGGGGCAGGCTTCACGATGGTGGCTTTTGGCCAGGGCTTTGTGAGTATGAGCGCACCGACGAAGGAAGTTCTCCGACTCACACTCGACGGCAAGCTGGCTCACGGCGGGCACAAGGTGATGCGGTGGATGGCCGACAACATGGAAGTCTCACAGGATCCGGCCGGCAACGTGAAGCCGGACAAGAAGAAGAGCCGGGAAAGGATCGACGGCGTTGTCGCAGGGATCATGGCTCTTGATCGAGCCGTACGGCACGGGAGCGGGAAGTCAGTGTACGAGCAGCGGGGCTTTCTTGACCTATGAGTACTGCGCTTCCGGATCTTCTCGCGGGCGCGGGTTTCATCGTGCTGATGGCTGGTATTGTGACGATCGCCGGCGTCGGATGGGGCCTCGTCATCGGGGGTGCAGTTCTGCTCTCGACCGGGATCGTGATCGCCTGGAGGCGGCATAGCGCATGAGCATCCTCGAGAACATGCTCTGGCCGAACCGATCGCTGAAGGTTGCGGAGAGGCGGACGAACCTGTCCTTGACGGATCACGACCAGTGGGTCGAGCTCGGGCTTACGGCGCCGACTGATTCCGGTGTGTCGGTAAACCACGAGAAGGCGCTGGCGCACTCGGCAGTCTTCGCGTGCGTCCGCATCCTGGCGGAAACCATCGCGAGCCTGCCGCTGATCATGTATGAGCGAATGCCTCGCGGTAAGAGGCGCGCAGACGAGTATCCACTCTACGAGCTTCTCAAGGAACGCCCCAACGGAGACATGACCTCCTTCGAGTGCCGGGAGACCTTGCAGGGCCATCTCGGGCTCTGGGGCAACGCGTACTCGCTCATCGACTACAACGGCGCCGGCCATGTGAAGGAAATCCTTCCGCTGCGGCCTGACCGAATGCTGCAGATCGTCAACAACCAGGGCCGCTGGTCCTACCAGTATCAGATGCCTACCGGCGAGATGAAGTGGTTCGATGAAGGATTTATCTGGCATCTGCATGGGCTCGGCTCAGACGGGCGGATTGGCTACAGCCCTATCCAGCTCATGCGTCAGGCCATCGGTTTGGGTCTGGCTGCGGAAAAGTACGGCGCGCGTTTCTTCGGAAATGATGCTCGCCCGGGCGGTGTACTCGAGCATCCTGGGACGCTGAGCCCCGAAGCGCACACGAGAATGCGGGAGGACTGGGAGGCGAAGCACTCAGGAGTAAGCAAGTCGCATAAGGTTGCGATCCTCGAAGAAGGTACCAAATGGGCCGCGGTTGGGATCCCGCCAGAAGACTCGCAGTTCATCGAGACCCGCAAGTTTCAACTGCAGGAAATTGCCCGAATGTATCGGATCCCGCCGCATATGCTGGCGGATCTTGATCGGGCGACGTTCTCCAACATTGAGCATCAGTCGATCGAGTTCGTCGTGCACTCGATCCGGCCCTGGCTCGTGCGTTGGGAACAGTCCATCAAGCAGAGTCTCATGATCGAGCGCGATCGGTCGCGGTTCTTCCCCGAGTTTCTGGTCGACGGGTTGCTGCGCGGCGACATTGTGGCTCGCTACGCGGCTTACGCCCAGGGTCGCCAGAATGGGTGGCTGAGCGCGAACGATATCCGCGAGCTGGAGAACATGAATCCGGTTGATGGTGGGGACGTCTATCTGGTGCCGCTCAATTTGATCCCGGCCAGGTCGGCCGGCTCAGATCGGGTTCTGGCAGCAATGCGAGGGTATCAGCCCGTAGCAGCTGAACTAACAGCTGAGCCCGACCCACTGCCCGCCCGAGGAGTGACACTGGAGCAGCGGTCACCGGAAGGGCGCCGGCGCTTGGCCAGGGCCTATCACGATCTCTTCGCCGAGACGGCCGGCAAGATCGTTCGGCGTGAGGCCAACGAGATCCTGCAGAAGGCCAAAGCGCTTCTACGGAAACGGGATGTGCCGGCGCTGAGCCTATGGCTGGATCAGTTCTACGAGGAACACCGCGACTTCATTCATCGGCAGATGCAGCCCGTCCTTCGGTCCTATGGCGAGCTGGTTGTCGCCGATGCGGCCGACGAGATCGGGGTGGATCCGCTCTCCGATGAGCAGCTCGATGTGCTGGCCAAGGCCTACGTGGAAGACTTCGCGGCCCACCACATCGGGATCAGCCTGGCACAGGTTCGATCCGTGCTCCAGGAGGCGGTCACGGCTGGCGAGGATCCGGTGGCCGCGCTCGAGGCGCGGTTCGGTGAGTGGGAAGAGGTGCGGCCGAACGAGATCGCCGATATCGAGACAGTGCGATCGGGCAACTCGATGGCGGTGTCGCTCTTCGCGGCGGCTGGCGTAACACTGCTGCGGTGGCATGCTTTCGGGAAGAGTTGCCTTTATTGCTCGAGCATGGACGGTCGGGTTGTTGGGATCCAGCAGGCGTTCCTTGGTGCGGGGTCCGAATTCATGCCTGATGGGGCTGACCGGCCGATGGCAGCGGAATTCGACGTCAGGCATCCGCCACTCCACAACGGATGTGATTGCATGGTCACCGCGGAGATTGGCTGAGGATCGCCGGCGGCGTTTTAGGAGGTTGGGAATGAGTGCGATCGCAGTTCATCACACAGAGACAGACGACGGCGCCTGGGACGGGCCGGCGAATGAAGCGCGTTTGAAGGCCGACGCCGGCGAGGCTTACTACAAGTCGGCCTTCGCCTGGCAGGATCCGGACGGGGATCCGGAGACTAAGGCAGCATACAAGTTTCCGCACCATCTCATCGACGAAGAGGGCAACGTCGGCGCCGCCAATGTGAAGGCCTGCCAGACGGGCTGCGGCGTGCTCAATGGGGGCATGGGCGGGGCGAAGATCCCCGACGCCGATCGTCAGGGTGTCTACAACCACCTGGCAGCCCACTTGAAAGACGCCGATGTTGAGCCCCCGGATCTCCGGGCCGGGCCCGTGCCGGTAAGGGAAGAGAGATCCTTCCCGCTGCGGGAGATGCGGGTCATTAGTGATAACGGCGAGCGGAAGATCGTTGGCTATGCCGCGGTATTCGATCAGCTCAGCGTCGAGCTCTGGGGTTTCTGGGAGAAGATCGCGCCGGGCGCCTTTACGAAGACGATCCAGGAGGCCGACGTCAGAGGCCTTTGGAACCACGACTCGAACTATGTCCTGGGGCGGACGAAGAGCGGGACGCTGGCGCTCAGAGAGGACCCGATCGGATTAGGGATCGAGATCCTGCCGCCCGATACGCAATGGGCTCGGGATCTCATGGTGACGATCGACCGCGGCGACGTCGACCAGATGAGCTTCGCGTTTCAGGTGATGCGCGACCGCTGGGAGACAATCGAGGACAAGCTCGTCCGGACGCTGGAAGAGGTCGCTCTGTACGACGTCTCCCCCGTCACGTTCCCGGCCTATCCGCAGACAACCGTTCAACTTCGGGGGGATCTGCGGACCTTCGGTGTTCCGGTTAGCGAATTGCCGGAGTTCGTCAGATCGCTCGAGCGGATCGAGAAGGGAATGGCCACTCGGGACGATCTGCGGATGTTGCGCGCTATGACGGATCGTGTTCAGAAGGAAATTCCCGCTGCGCCGGCTCAGGGGAGCCACCCGGCGGATGAAGATGCGGAAGGTAAGGTTGCGCGTGCGCGCCATGCCCTTCGCAGGCGTGTCTTGGAACTCCAACTCTTGAGGAAAGGACCAAAGTCATGAAGAAGAATGCTCGGGAGCTTCGCTCCCAACGCGAACAATTGATCATCCAGGCGGGCGAGATGGTGAACGCCGCGGAGGGGGAGACCCGCGACTTCACGCAGGAAGAGCAGACGCAGTACGACGGCTTGCTCAGCCAGGCCGAGGGCCTGCTGCAGCGGGCTGAGCGGATCGAGTCCCTTACCGGTCTCGAGGGCAGCCTGGGCTCACGCCAGGCGCCGGCGTTGAACCGGATCCCCCGAGGCGACTCGGAGATTCGGGCGATGGCGCACTACGTGCGCACCGGCGACATCGGCGGCGTGCGGGAACTCTCGGAGCCCGACAGTGAATCGCAGGGCCCGGCCGTCGTCATCAATCTCCCCAGCAGGCGGGAGCTGCGCGCAGTAGACAGCACGATGAACATCACCACGGCCGCCGATGGTGGATCGCTCGTGCCGACCGGCTTTGCTGGCGCGATCGTCGCACGTCGGAACGAGATCCGGCTGACCGAAAAGCTGGGTTGTCTGAGGGTGCCCGGTAAGGGCAC
>Ga0209342_10001736_pt1 | contig 24148 bp, 19 predicted proteins | sample RifCSP16_2_FD_184023 | JGI IMG/M metagenome (GOLD analysis project Ga0209342, IMG submission 184023) | Soil microbial communities from Rifle, Colorado - Rifle CSP2_sed 16_2 (SPAdes) (version 2) | ecosystem: Environmental > Terrestrial > Deep subsurface > Rock core/Sediment | place: Rifle... | reverse complement strand
CCGCCGGCGCCCCGCCGGCGTTTTCTGCCAGCCTCTCCAAGAAGGACGGCGCCAACCTCGAGATCGGGAATGCGACCGAGGCCGCCGCGGTTCGCCGCGACCTCGAGGCCGCCACCTTCAAGGTGACGAAGGTCCAGCCCAAGGAACGGAAGCGCTACCCGGTCCCCTCCTTCATCACCTCGAAGCTGCAGCAGGAGGCCTTCCGCAAGCTCGGCTTCTCGGTCAAGAAGACCATGCAGGTAGCCCAGCGGCTGTACGAGGGCGTGGAGCTGGGTGCGGACGGCAGCGTCGGTCTCATCACCTACATGAGGACCGACTCCACCCGGGTTTCCGAGGACGCCCTGCAGGCGGTCCGAGGCCACATCGCCACCGCCTACGGCGAGGAATACCTCCCCGAAAAGCCGATCTATTACAGGAGCAAGAAGGACGCTCAGGACGCGCACGAAGCCATCCGCCCCACCTACCTGGATCGGGATCCCGACAGCATCAAGAAGCACCTCTCCAAGGACGAGCTGAAGCTCTACCGCTTGATCTGGAACCGCTTCGTTGCCTCCCAGATGCGGCCCGCGGTCTTCGACGAGATCGTGGTCGACATTTCCGCAGGGCCCTACCTGCTGCGGGCCAAGGGCTCAACCCTGAAGTTCCGCGGCTTTCTGGCCGTCTACGAAGAGACCCCCGAGGAGAAGGTCGCCGCCAAGCCCAAAGAGGAGACGCCCGCCGACGAGGCCGAAGGCGATGGCGCCCTTCCGCCGCTCAAGGAGGGAGATGTGCTCTCCCTCCAGAAGCTCGACACCGACCAGCACTTCACGCAGCCTCCCCCCCGGTTCTCCGAGGCCAGCCTGGTCAAGGAGCTGGAGGAGAACGGCATCGGCCGACCCTCCACCTACGCCTCGATCATCGCCACCATCGAGGCCCGCGAGTACATGGAGAAGCGGGAGGCCAAGCTGCACCCTACCGAGCTTGGCTTCTTGGTCACCGATCTCCTGGTCCAGCACTTCCAGGACATCATGAACGTCGAGTACACGGCGGCCATGGAGCAGGAGCTGGACGAGATCGAGGAGGGCACCGACAACCTCCTGAACACGTTGAACCAGTTCTGGAAGAAGTTCGAAGCCGACCTCACCCGGGCCGCTGCCGAGATGGAGAACGTCAAGGCCAGGGAGATCGAGACCGACGAGGTCTGCGACAAGTGCGGCTCCAAGATGGTGATCAAGTGGGGTCGCTACGGGAAGTTCCTGGCCTGCTCCGGCTACCCCGAATGCAAGAACACGCGCCAACTGGCCGGCGAGGGGGGGCCCGAGCTGCACGAAGACCTGGCCAAGGAGGTCTGCCCCAAGGACGGCCAACCCATGGTCCTCCGCAAGGGGCGGTTCGGGCCCTTCCTGGCTTGCGCCCAGTATCCCGAGTGCAAGGAGACCAAGCGTTTGGTGCGGGGTCAGGACGGCAAGTTCCAGGCCGAGAAGCTGCCCCCGATCGAAGAGAAGTGCCCGGACTGCGGCAGCGCCCTCATGTGGCGGCGCGGCCGCTTCGGGGCCTTCATAGCCTGCAGCAACTACCCGGCCTGCAAGCACATCAAGAAGAAGGAGGCCCGGGAGATCGGCTTCACCTGCCCCGACTGCGGCGAGGGTCAGGTGGTGGAGCGCAAGGGCCGCTGGGGCCGCTTCTTCTACGGCTGCCGGCGTTACCCGCAGTGTCGCTTCACCGTGCACCACAAGCCCATCTCCGAGCCCTGCCCCGACTGCGGCCGCGCCTTCCTGCTCGAGAAGGAGACCAAGAAGGAGGGCAAGGTGGTGTTCTGCGGGAGCGAGACCTGCCACTACAAGCGGGAGGCGGCGTAAGCCGGAGGCCTCTACTCCCGCCGCCGTCCCGGGCCGGGGACCTTTGAGATCACCCCGCCCTTGTGGTGAGATGCCAGCGTGAGCGCTCAGCGGGTGACGGTGGTGGGCGGTGGGCTTTCAGGCTGCGAGGCGGCCTGGCAACTGGCGCGCCGCGGGATTGCCGTCGACCTCTACGAGATGCGGCCGGTGGTGAGGACGCCGGTGCATCAGACGGCGGACCTGGCCGAGCTGGTCTGCTCGAACTCCCTGCGCGGCAACAGCCTGGAGCAGGCCGCCGGCCTGCTCAAAGAGGAGATGCGGCGGCTCGGCTCTCTCGTTATGCAGGTGGCGGACCAGGTCAAGGTGCCGGCTGGCAGCGCGTTGGCGGTGGACCGGGCGGGCTTCGCCCGCGGCATGACCGAGGCGGTCTCCGCCCACCCCAAGATCGCGCTCCACCGGGTGGAGGTTCCCCAAATCCCCGCCGACCCGGTGGTGATCCTCGCCACCGGACCCCTGACCGCCGACGGCCTGGCGGCGGATATCCGGGCCTTTGTGGGCCGCGATCATCTCCACTTCTACGACGCCATAAGCCCGGTGGTGGAGGCGGACAGCATCGACCCCAGCAGGGTCTTCCGCGCCTCACGCTACGGAAAGGGCGGCGACGACTACCTGAACTGCCCGCTGAACGAAGCCGAGTACCGAGCCTTTCACCAAGCCCTGGTGAGCGCCGAGAGCGCGACCCTGCATGATTTCGAGAAGGAGCTCTTCTTCGAGGGCTGCCTGCCGGTCGAGGTGATCGCCAGCCGCGGTCCAGACACCCTGCTCTTTGGACCCATGAAGCCCGTCGGCCTGGTCGACCCTCGCCGGGGGACGCGTCCCTTCGCCGTGGTCCAGCTTCGCCAGGACAACCTGGCCGCCAGCCACTTTTCCCTGGTCGGCTTCCAGACCCAGCTCAAGTGGGCCGAGCAGGCGCGGGTGTTCCGCATGATCCCGGGTCTGGGGAGCGCGGAGTTCGTGCGCTTCGGCATGACCCACCGCAACACCTACGTCAACGCACCGCTGACCCTAGAGCCGACCTTCGAGACTCGGCGCCGCCGGGGGCTGTTCTTCGCCGGCCAAATGTCCGGGGTCGAGGGCTACGTGGAGTCGGCAGCCTCCGGGTTGGTGGCTGGGGTTGGCGCGGCGTTTCGGGCCCGGGGCGATGAGCCCCCGACGCTGCCCGCGGACACAGCGCTTGGGGCCCTTGGTTTGTATATTGCCAGAAGCAACCCGGAGAACTACCAGCCCACCAACATCACCTTCGGTATTTTGCCAGAATTGGGCTTTCGAGTCCGTGACAAGGCCAAGAAGAAGCTCGCCCTGTCGCACCGATCCCTGACCAGCTTGGAGGGCTTCCGAGAACTGCTGGCCGACCGCGAAGGCCGGCTGCCGGAAGCCATCGGATCGTGAAGCGAGCCATCCGGGCCTTCCTCCTCCATCTGGAGCGGGAAAGGAACGCTTCCGCCCACACCGTTCGGGCCTATGGGCAGGACTTGGAGCAGTTCGCGGAGCAGGCTCGCTCCGACCTGGGCCGTGAGGCCCGCCCCGCCGACGTGGATCATCTTCTGATCCGCTCCTTTCTGGCCAGCCTTCACGAACGAGGTGTCAAGAAGGCCTCAGCGGCCCGCAAACTGGCCAGCCTCCGCACCTTCTTCCGGTACCTCTGCCGCGAGGGAGTCCTGGACCGAAACCCAGCCCGGACCATCCTGTCGCCCAAGACCGAACGCCGCATCCCGGTCCATTTCGATGAGGCGCAGATGGCCCGCCTGCTGGATTCACCCGGCGAGACCCCGGCGGCTCTCAGGAACCGGGCGATCCTCGAGCTGTTCTACGCGACCGGAATCCGCTGTTCCGAGCTGGTCGGCCTGGACCTGGGAGAGATCGATCAAGACGGGCGGACGGTTCGTGTTCTGGGTAAAGGCCAAAAGGAGAGGGTGGTGCCTTTCGGGAAGCCCGCGGCAGCGGCGTTGGATGCCTATCTCGTGGTCCGCGGACAACTCTCCGCGCAGAGCGATGCGCTGTTCCTTAACCGCCGCGGTGGTCGATTAACAGATCGTTCGATAAGAGAGCTAGTTAAGCGCCGTATCCTGGCCGTGGCCTTGGCCCAAGAGGCCAGCCCCCACACCATCCGCCACAGCTTCGCGACCCATCTTCTGGAGCGGGGCGCCGACCTGCGGGCGATCCAAGAACTGCTGGGCCACTCCAGCTTGTCGACGACACAGCGCTACACTCACGTCAACACCCGCCACATCATGGAGATCTACAACAAGTTCCACCCCCGGGCCTGAGGTAGACCAAGCGAGTGCGCGGCTCGTCATAGGAAGTAGGGATGGCACCGACGGACGAACAGCTGGTGGAGGCTTTCCAGGCGGGAGACGTTTCGGCCTTCGACCTCCTGGTGAGTCGTTGGGATCGCAAGATCCAGGGCGCGGTCTATCGCGTGGTCGGCCAGACCGAGGACGTGCGCGACATTGCCCAGGAGGCGTTCTTGAAGGCCTACCGGGCGCTGCCCCTCTTCAAGAGGGAAGCGAAGTTCTCGTCCTGGCTCTATCAGATCGCCCTGAACCTCTGTCGCGACCGTCTCCGCCGCCGGCGGCGCTCCCTGGCCGAGGTCAGCCTCGACCTGCTGAGTGAGAGCGGTGAGCTGCCTCTCGCCACCAGCGGCCCCAGCGCGGTGGAGCTGGCCGAGGCCAGTGAGTTGGCACGGACGGTGGGGTCGGCGGTGTGGGCCCTGCCCGAGGAACAACGCGAGGTGATTGTCCTCAAGGAGTACCAGGGGCTCACCTTCCAGGAGATCGCCGAGGTCTTGGGACTCCCGGTGTCGACGGTGAAGACGCGGCTCTATCGCGGCCTGGGGGTCTTGAGGGAGTGCCTGGAGCAGAAAGGGATCAGGAACCCGGCGCCGGTCCCGGCGCCGGCGCCCTGAAGGTTAGGTGATGGAAAGCAAGAAGGACTGCGACCCGGGGGCGATGCTCGATGTCCTCTACGGGGAGGCTGACGCGCTCACCGAGCGAAACCTGCGAAGTCATCAGGAAGGGTGCGCGTCCTGCCGCGCAGAGTTCGCGGCCCTTAGGGGCGTGAGGCGCAGCCTGGGAGCCTGGACCTTACCCGCGCGCCTCCAACCTCGGCTAGAGCGGCGCCCGGCCTGGCGACCGCTGCTGGCCGCCGCCGCCGGGCTGCTCTTGGCCTTGGGCGCGAGCCTGGGGCTCTCCGGCTCGGAGCTCGGGTTCCGGAACGGGACCCTGGCCTTTCGCTTGGGCCGAGGTCAGGACCTGGAGCGGCTGCTGGCCGCGCAGGAGGACCGCCATCGGCGTGAGATGGAAGAGCTCCGGGCCGCCCTGCTCCATCCCGCCGCCCAACCCGTCGGCTCCGATCGGGAGGAGGTGTTGCGTGCGGTTCGTCGCCTGGTCGACGACAGCCAGCGGCGCCAGTCTCGAGTTCTGGAGACGCGACTGGCCGACTTCCAGCAGCAGGCCGAGGCCCAGCGGCGCTACGACCTGGCCCAAGTCGGCGCCAGTCTCTCCTACCTGGAGGGCAAGACCGGGCTGGAGATGGCCAAGACCACCGAGCTCATGGGTCACGTGATCCAGGCCTCCCAGAAGAGGTGATCCCATGCTAGTCGTTAGGTATCTAGCGCCACTGGCCGCCGGCTTGAGCCTGCTCCTCAGTCCGGCTCCGGCCCAGCCCGCGCCCAGCCAGCCCCGCAGCGAGATCAGGGCCCTGGGAGCCAACCTGGACCGCGCGGTGCGCCGGGTCAGTCGGGCCTCCAACCAGGCGGCATCGAGCACCACCCGGAGCTATCTGCTGCCGGGGATCGGTGCCCTCTTCGTGCTTCCGCCGCAGGCGCTTCCGGCCGCGGCCTCGAGGCGAGCGGATTCGCCGGCGTTGCGGGCCCTGGCCGATGCCACCCGGCGGATCGAAGCCAGCCTGCGCGGCGTGAACTCCCCCGAAGAACGGATGCGGCTGGAGCAGAACCTGCGTTCGTTGCGCGAGAGCCAGACGGAACTGGGCAGTGCCGGCATCGCCTTCCACATGAGCACCGGGCCGGAGGGCCAACTCACCGTAGAAGCCAAGGCGCTGGGAACCGAGGCCGCCGACGTGACCGAAATGCAGCGTCTTCTGGGCGCCGCCGATCGGGACCTGGAGCTGGCGATGGAGTGGCAGTTCCGGGACCTGCAAGAGCAGGCGGAGGCCTTTCGGCTGCGCGCCGAGAGGGCCCGCCAGGAGGCCGAAAGATCCGTTAGGCTTCGGTTGCAGCGGGTCGACGGCGCCACTCCCCCGGCACCCCCCGGGGCCCCCGAAGCGCCGGCTCCCGAGCCGCCGCCGCCGCCGCTGGCACCGCCCTGGCAGGTCTTCTTCGACTTCGGCGAAGCCGACGATCCGCGCAGCCCGGAGGCGGTGATCCAGGAGGTCCGTCAGGCAGTGCTCAAGACCCTGGTCGCCCAGGCCGGCCGCCTGGCGAGTCTGCGCCCGGAGGACCAGGTGGTGGTGGCGGTGGACTTCCTGCCCGCGCGACGGATCGGCCCCCGGCCGGGGCCGGAGCGAACCCTGGTGCTTCGCGTCCCCAGGTTGCAGCTCGACGAGGTCAAGGCCGGCCGCCTGTCCTTCGAGGAGCTGGGGCGGCGGGTGCAAGTCTCCGAGTACTGACGCCTAGCGCGTTCTGAGCAACAGCACCAGGGTGAGCAGGGCCAAGCCGCCGTCGCTTAGCGCAAACACCAGAAAGCTCGGCGGCGAGCCTTGAAGCCAGTGGTCGAGGACGAAGAGCAGCGCCCCCCCGCTCTTGGCCAACACGCCCGCCACCCACAGGTAGCCGCGCCGTTCCTCCACCGCCCGGGCCGCCCAGAAGTAGCCGGCCGCCAGGCTGAGGGTGAAGAGGCCGTTCAACTGGGCGTTGATCACCGGCACCGGCGCCGGCGCGCCGGCCAGGTCGGCCACCCAGCTGGGCGCCAGCAGCAAGGGCAAGGCCAGGGCCAGGTCGTAGAGGCCCGAGACAAGGGCCAGCGTCTTCAAGCTCATGGTGGTTTCGGTCTCCGCGCTTCGTTGACCCTGCGGGAAGCGCCTCCTATACTAAGCCTTCCGGTCGTTCGGCTGACAACTCCCATGCCCTCCGCGATCCACGGGACCACGATCCTGGCCGTGCGCAAGAACGGCCGCTCTGCCATTGGCGGCGACGGCCAGGTGAGCCTCGGCCAGACGGTGGTGAAGCACACCGCCCGCAAGATCCGCCGCCTGCACAACGGCCAAGTGCTGGCAGGGTTCGCGGGGTCGACCGCCGACGCCCTAGCCCTCTTCGCCAAGTTCGACGCCAAGATCGAGGAGTACCGCGGCAACCTGGAGCGGGCGGCGGTGGAGCTGTCCAAGGAGTGGCGTACCGACCGGGTGCTGCGCCGCCTCGAGGCCTTCCTCATCGTGAGCGACCGGGAGTCGTCCTTCCTGCTGTCCGGAGCCGGAGACGTGATCGCCCCCGACGACGGGCTGCTGGCGGTGGGCAGTGGGGGCCCTTACGCCTTGGCGGCCGCCCGGGCCCTGATCGGCCACACCGACCTCGCCGCCCCCGAGATCGTGCTGGAGGCCATGAAGATCGCAGCCGGGATCTGCGTCTACACCAACCAGCAGATCCTGGTGGAGTCGCTCTAGCTTGGCCATAGAACTTCCCGCCGCCCCTCCGGCCGGCTCCAGCCTCGACAGCCTGACGCCGCGCCAGATCGTGGGCGAGCTCGATCGTTATGTGGTGGGCCAGGCCAAGGCCAAGCGGGCGGTGGCGGTCGCCCTCCGGAACCGCATCCGCCGGCAGCGCCTGGCCGCCGAGCTGGCCGCCGACATCACCCCCAAGAACATCCTGATGATCGGCCCCACCGGGGTGGGCAAGACCGAGATCGCCCGCCGCCTGGCTCAGCTCTCGGGCAGCCCCTTCCTCAAGGTCGAGGCCTCCAAGTACACCGAGGTCGGCTACGTGGGCCGCGACGTGGAGTCCATGGTGCGCGACCTCACCGAGGCGGCGGTGCAGATGGTGCGCAAGGAAAAGCAGGCCCAGGTGCGGGCCCGCGCCGCCCGCAACGTGGAGGAGCAACTGCTCGACCTCTTGCTCCCGCCCGCCCGGCCCCAGGGCGAAACCGCCCCGGCCGACCCCCCAAGCCCCACCCGGGAGCGGCTTCGCGAGCAGCTACGAGCCGGCCAGCTCGACCAGCGTTATGTGGAGATCGAAGTCCAGGAAAAGCGGTTCCCCTCCTTCCAGATCCTCTCCAACCAGGGCGCCGAGGAGATGGACGTGGCCATCAAGGACCTGCTGCCCGGCCTCTTCGGCAAGACCAAGCGGCGCAAGCTGATGGTGCCCGAGGCCCGGGAGGTCCTGCTCCAGGACGAGGAAGCGCGTTTGGTGGATGCCGAACAGGTGGCGCGCGAGGCGGTGGAGCGAGCCCAGAGCGCGGGCATCATCTTCATCGACGAGATCGACAAGGTTGCCGGCCGCGAAGGCAGCCACGGCCCCGAGGTCTCGCGGGAGGGCGTGCAGCGCGATCTGTTGCCGATCGTGGAGGGCACCACGGTGACCACCAAGTACGGCTCCGTCCGCACCGACCACGTCCTCTTCATTGCCGCCGGGGCCTTCCACGTTTCCAAACCCTCCGACCTGATCCCCGAGCTGCAAGGGCGCTTCCCGATTCGGGTGGAGCTTGAGCCGCTTTCCCTGGAGGATCTGGTCCGCATCTTGACCGAGCCCAGAAACGCGCTGCTCTCCCAGTACCGGGCGCTCCTGGAGACGGAAGGCGTCGCCCTCGAGTTCACCCCGGAAGCGGTGACCGAACTGGCCCGCTTCGCCAACCAAGTCAACGACATTGCCGAGAACATCGGGGCCCGGCGCCTGGCCACGGTCTTGGAGACGGTTCTGGAAGACGTCTCCTTCGAGGCCGGCGGGAACGGCCCGCTTCACGTGTCCATCGACGCCGAGGAGGTTCGCCGGCGCCTGGCGCCGCTGGTCAAGGACCAGGATCTGGCCCGGTTCATCCTGTGAGCAAGCACCTGCTGCTGCTGGCCCTCTCGGGCCCACTCCTCTGCTGCGGCAAGCGGGGCGATCCCCGGCCCCCGCTTCCCCGCACGCCCCAGGCGGTCGGCGAGTTCAAGGTGGCCCAGCGCGGGGACCGGATCGAACTGGGTCTGGTCGCACCCAGGACCACCACCGGCGGCGAGCGCCTACCGGTGCTGGAGATCGAGTTCCTCTACGCTCCCACCGGGGGCGACTTCCTGAAGGCGGCCGAGAGGGTGGTGAAGAAAGCGGCCCCCGGCGAGCGCCTCGCCGAGACCCTGCCGTTGCCCACCCTGGGCACCGCCATGCGCTTCAGTGCCCGGGCCAAGGTGGGGGGCGAGACCTCGGCTCTAGCGCCGGTCATCACCTTCGCCGTCGACAACCCGCCGCCCGCGCCCAGCGGGCTCACCGCCCGGCCCCAGGCCTCGGGAATTGCCCTCTCCTTCGTGCCGGCGCCGCTGCCGAGCCCCAGTCCCACCCCGTCCGCCCCTCCCTCCGCCGCGCCCCCGGGGCCGTCGCCCGCGGCCCGCCCCTCACCGACCCCGCCACCCCGCCTCTCCGGCACCTTCGTCTATCGCCGGGGGCCCGGCGGTGTCTACGCGCGGCCGCTGACCGCGGTTCCGCTGGCTACCGGCGTGACCAGCCTGGACGACGAGAGCGCCGGCTTCGGGGAATCCTGGTGCTATGTGGCGCGCACCGTGCTGAGCGCGGAGCCGCTGATCGAGAGCCGGGATTCGGAGGAGGTGTGCCTCGATTTCAAGGACCTGTTCCCCCCGGCGGCGCCCACCGGGGTGACGGTGCTTCCGCGCCCGGAGGGCCTCGAGGTCTCCTGGAGTCCCTCTCCGGAGACCGACCTCGCTGCCTATCGCGTCTATCGCAGGATCAAGGGCGGAGCGCCGGAAGCGGTGGGGGAGCTGGCGGGCACCGAGACCGGACTCCTGGACCGGGTGGCTCCCCGAGCCACCCCCCTTCTCTACACGGTCACCGCCCTCGACAAGGCGGGCAACGAGAGCGCCCACTCCAAGGCCATGGAGGCTCGACGGCCATGAAGTACTACCGGCTGGCCACCGCCCAGGGACCAGCCTGGGCCCGTCAGGAAGGCGACGGTCTGCGGCTCCTGGCGGGGGCTCCTTTCGCCGGGGCCCGCGACCTTGAGCAGCGCCTGAGCTTCGCCGAGGCGCGGCTTCTGGCCCCCGCCACCCCCTCCAAGATCGTGGCTGTCGGCCTCAACTACAAGGACCACGCCGCCGAGCGGGGAAAGCCCCTGCCCCAGGAGCCGCTGCTCTTCATGAAGCCGGCAAGCGCGGTGATCGGGCCCGGCGACGTCATACGCAAGCCGGCCTGGGCCGGCCGGGTGGACCACGAAGCCGAGCTGGGTATCGTCATCGGCAAGGTCGCCTTCGACCTCGAGTCGCCGGAGGCGGCACGCGACTACATCTTCGGAGCCACCTGCGTGAACGACGTGACGGCGCGCGAGCTGCAAGACAAGGACGTGCAGTTCACCCGCGCCAAGGGGTTCGACACCTTCTGCCCGCTGGGCCCCTGCTTGGCGAGCGACCTCGACCTCTCCGACCTCAAGGTGGAGGGCCGGGTGAACGGCGCCCTGCGGCAGAGAAGCTCGACCCGCGAGCTCATCTTCTCCCCCGAGTACCTGGTCTACTTCGTGTCCCGGGTGATGACTCTCTTCCCCGGGGATATCATCTCAACCGGCACCCCCGCCGGCATCGGGCCCCTGGCGGCCGGGGATCAGGTGGAGGTCGAGGTGGAGGGGGTCGGGGTTCTCCGCAACCCGGTGGCCATGAGAGAGGAACGTTAGATGAAGATCTTCCTGGATACGGCAAGCCTGAAGGAGATCCGTGAGGCGTCGGCCCTGGGTGTGGTGGACGGCGTCACCACCAACCCGACCCTGCTGGCCAAGGAGTCGGGCGACCCGGAGGCGATCCTGATCGAGATCTGCAACACCGTGGACGGTCCCATCTCGGCCGAGGTGCTGGCCACCGACGCCGAGGGCATGATCCGCGACGGCCGGCATGTGGCCAGCCTCCACAAGAACATCGTGATCAAGATCCCCTGCATCGCCGAAGGGCTCAAGGCCACCAAGGTGCTCTCGGGGGAGGGCCACCGGGTCAACATGACCCTGGTCTTCTCGCCCACCCAAGCCCTGTTGGCAGCCAAGGCGGGGGCCGCCTTCGTCTCACCCTTCGTGGGCCGGCTGGACGACATCTCGACCCCGGGCATGGAGCTGGTGGCCGACATCATGGAGATCTTCGACAACTACGATTACGAGTGCGAGGTGCTGGCGGCCAGCCTGCGCCATCCCATGCACGTGGTGGAGGCGGCCAAGATCGGGGCCCACATCGGCACCATGCCCTTTGCCGTCTTTTCCAGCCTGCTCAAGCACCCGCTGACCGACAGCGGTCTCAAGCGGTTCCTGGAGGACTGGGAGAAGGCCAAGAAGGAGATGGGCAACCACGCCCGCACCTAGCGCATGCCGCTCTACGAGTACCGCTGCGCCGACTGTGGAAAGGCCTTCGAGAAGCTGGTGGCTCGCTGGGGTCAAGGGGTCTCTTGTCCCGCCTGCCACAGCACGGCCGTCGAGAAGCAGCTCTCCAGCTTTGCCATGACCGCTTCCGCGTCCCCCTCCCCGGCGCCGTCCGGCGGGGGCGGCTGTTGCGGCGGGGGTTGCGGCTGCCGGTCATGAGCGCCAAGACCGAAGTCCCACCGGTGCCGGCGACCGAGGACCCCCGCCTCGAGGTCCTCCGCCGGAAGACCCGCCGGGCCGAAGCCGGCGGCGGCGCCGAACGGCGAGAGCGCCAGCACGCGGAAGGCAAACTCACCGCCCGAGAGCGGGTCGAGCTGCTGCTCGATGAGGGCTCCTTCGAGGAGCTGGACAAGCTGGTCGAGCACCGCTGCCTGGACTTCGGGATGGCGGAGCAGAAGATCCCCGGCGACGGTGTGGTCTCCGGGGTCGGCCGCATCGACGGCCGGCTGGTTTCGGTCTTCGCCCAGGACTTCACGGTCTTTGGGGGCAGCCTGTCCGAGACCAACGCCCTCAAGATCTGCAAGGTCATGGACCTGGCCATGAAGATGGGGGCTCCGGTCATCGGCCTCAACGACTCCGGAGGAGCCCGCATCCAGGAGGGTGTCGCATCGCTAGGCGGCTACGCCGACATCTTCCTGCGCAACACCCTGGCTTCCGGGGTGGTGCCCCAGATCTCCGCCATCCTGGGCCCCTGCGCGGGCGGGGCCGTCTACAGCCCGGCCATCACCGACTTCAACATCATGGTCAAGGACAGCTCGTACATGTTCGTGACCGGGCCCGACGTCATCAAGACGGTGACCCACGAAGAGGTGAGCAAGGAGGACCTGGGCGGGGCCATGACCCACAACGTCCGCTCGGGGGTGGCCCACTTCGCCGTGGACGACGACAAGGCCTGTCTCGCCCTGATCCGGGACCTGCTCTCCTACCTTCCCTCCAACAACATGGAAGACCCTCCGCTGGTGAGGACCGAGGACCCGCCCGACCGCGAGGACCCGCTGCTCGACCGTCTGGTGCCGCTGGAGGCCAGCAAGCCCTACGACATCAAACGGTTGATCGCCGCGGTGGTCGACGACGGGCGTTTCCTCGAAGTCCACCAGCACTTCGCGCCCAACCTGGTGGTGGGGTTCGCCCGCTGCGGTGGCAAGAGCGTGGGCATCGTGGCCAACCAGCCGGCGGTCCTGGCCGGCTGCCTGGACATCGACGCCTCGGTCAAGGGGGCCCGCTTCGTGCGCTTCTGCGACGCCTTCAACGTCCCGCTGGTGGTGTTCGAAGACGTGCCGGGGTTCCTGCCCGGCACCGCCCAGGAGTTCGGCGGCATCATCCGCCACGGGGCCAAGCTGCTTTACGCCTTTGCCGAGGCCACGGTGCCCAAGATCACGGTGGTCACCCGCAAGGCCTACGGCGGCGCCTACTGCGTGATGGCATCGAAGCACATCCGCACCGACCTGAACTTCGCCTACCCAATGGCCGAGATCGCGGTCATGGGCCCGGAGGGGGCCGTCAACATCCTGTACCGGCGGGAGCTGGCCCAGGCCAAGGACCCGGAGGCGCTCCGGGCCAAGAAGGTGGCGGAGTTCCGCGAGAAGTTCGCAAACCCCTACATCGCCGCCGACCGCGGCTTCATCGACGCCGTGATCGAGCCCCGCCACACCCGGCGCCGGATCATCGCCGGCCTGGACATGACCCGGACCAAGCGGGACCAGAACCCGCCCAAGAAGCACGGGAACATCCCGCTGTGACCAGACCGGCCGCGCCGATGGATCCGCCGTCGACCATCCGAAGAGCGGCATCGCCCCGGGGGCGCTGATGGTCGAGAGCCGCTTCCGCAAGATCCTGATCGCCAACCGAGGCGAGATCGCGGTCCGCATCATCCGGGCCTGCCGCGAGCTGGGCCTGGGCACGGTGGCCGTCTACTCCGAAGCCGACCGCTCGGCTCCCCACGTCGCCCTCGCCGACGAGGCGTACCCGGTCGGCCCTCCGCCCTCCCGGGACTCCTACCTGCGACAGGACCGCATCATCGAGGTGGCGAGGCGGTCCGGGGCCCAGGCCATCCATCCCGGCTACGGCTTCCTGGCCGAGAACGCGGGCTTCGCCCGAGCCTGCGAGGAGGCGGGGATCGTCTTCATCGGACCCCGGAGCGAGACCATCGCCCTCATGGGCGAGAAGACCTCGGCGCGCCGGCTGGCGGTCAAGGCCGGGGTGCCGATCGTGCCGGGCACCCTCGAACCCCTGGGCGATCCGAGCCGCATCAGAAGCGAGGCGCTCCGCATCGGCTTTCCCCTCATGCTCAAAGCCGCCGCTGGAGGCGGCGGCAAGGGCTTGCGTTTGGTGGCCACTGCCGAGGAGCTGGAGTCGGCCGCCGCCCGCGCTCGAAGCGAAGCCAAGAGCGCCTTCGGGGACGACAGCATCTACCTGGAGAAGGCGATCGAGCGGCCTCGCCACATCGAGATCCAGGTGTTGGCCGACCAGCACGGGAACGCGGTCCACCTCTTTGAGCGCGAGTGCTCGATCCAGCGCCGGCACCAGAAGGTGATCGAGGAAAGCCCCTCGCCGGTGGTCACCCCGGAGCTGCGCGAGCGCATGGGGAGCCTGGCGGTGGCCCTGGTGCAAACCGCCGGCTACGTGAACGCCGGCACCCTCGAGTTCCTGGTCGATGCGGACCTGAACCCCTACTTCCTGGAGATGAACACTCGGCTCCAGGTCGAGCATCCGGTGACCGAGATGGTCACCGGAGAGGACCTGGTCAAGCTGCAAATCCGCATCGCGCAGGGAGAGAAGCTGCCCTTCGCCCAGGCCGACCTCCGGCAGCGCGGGCACGCCATCGAGTGCCGGGTCTACGCCGAGGACCCCGACCGCGGCTTCCTGCCCAGCCCGGGCCGAATCATCGCCCTCCGGCTGCCCGGGGGACCCGGCATCCGCGACGACTCGGCGGTGTACGAGGGCTATGAGGTCCCCATCCACTACGACCCCCTGATCTCCAAGCTGGTGGCCCACGGACACGACCGCAACGACGCCCTGGCCCGCATGCGCCGCGCCGTCTCCGAGTACAAGGTCCTGGGCATCAAGACGACCATCCCGTTCTTCGCTCGCGTACTGCGCCACCCTGATTTCCTGCGTGGAGACTTCGATACCTCCTTCGTAGAGATGGCCCTCGCGGAAACCACGGGGCAAGCCGACGGCCGGATCGAGGTGGCCCTGGCCGCCGCCGCCATCCGGGCCTTCCTGGACCGCCGCCAAGCCCGTGAGCCAAGCGCCGAAACCCCGCTGCTCGCCTCCGGCTGGCGCCGCCGGGGCTGGCGAGAGACGGCTGGGGGCAGGCTATGATCTTCGACGCCACGGTGGCGGGCCGCAGCTACCGGGTGGAGGTCAAGGCCAGCGATGCTCGTTATGTGGTCTCGATCGACGGCCGCCCGCTCACCGTCGACTGGCACCCCACCGGCGGCGTCTTTGCCAGCCTGATCATCGACGGCCAGAGCCAGGAGGTCGGGGTGGCTCGGGGAAGCGGCGGCTACGCCGTGGTCCTGGATGACGCCAGTCTCCTGGTGGAGCTTGCGGCGGGGGCGGCGGGTGCGGGAAGCCTCGCCAAGAAGGGCTCCGCCGGCCCCGCCAAGGTCACCGCACCGATGCCCGGCAAGATCGTCCGCCTCCTGGCGGAGCCGGGCCAGCTGGTGGCCGCGGGTCAGGGTCTGGTGGTGATGGAGGCCATGAAGATGGAGAACGAGCTCCCCGCCCCCCACGCCGGGCGGATCAAGGCGATCGAGGTTCGTGAAGGCCAGGCGGTGGAGACCGGAGCCCTCCTCGTGGTCATGGAGTAGGCGCGGCGAGGATGCCGTGACGCGGAAACGCCGCCGCCGCCTGCTCACCGCGATCCTGCTGCTGGCGGCTCTCGGCCTGGCCCTGGCGCGCTTCCCGTTCTGGACCCGGGGGCTGGTGGCCGAGGCGCTCTCGTCCTTCTTCGAGCGCCCGGCCACGGTGGGCGCGGTCCAGTTCCGCTTCTTTCCCTTCGAGATCGAGGTCCGGGATATCCGGGTGGGGGGGGCGGCACCCGAGGCACCGCCCTTCCTGGAGGTCCCGCGGCTGGTGGCGGTCCCCCTGATCCGTCCCCTCTGGGACCGGCGAGCCCGCTTCACCCGCCTGCAGATCTACGGCGTCAAGCTTCGCGTCAACGCCTACCGAGAAGGCGGCGACGATATCCCCAAGATCAAGGCCGGAGGGGGCCCCGGGACCGAGGTCCGGATCGGCCGCCTGACCATCCAGGACGGGCAGGTCCTGGTCGACCACCAGCGGGTGCCGCTGAACCTCGATCTGCCCGGATTCAAGGGTCGACTCCTGGGCCGGCGCGCGGGAGCCCTGGGTGGGGAGATCGCCTTTGGCCCCGGTCCCATTCGCATCGGCGCCAACCCGCCGTTGCCCGTCAGCGCCGAGCTGGGGGTGATCCTGGAGGGTCGCCTGCTGACGGTTCTGCAGGGCCGACTCCGGGCGGAGAAGATCGACCTCGCGGTGACCGGCACGCTCGAGATTCAGTCGCGTCCCCAGGGCCGGTTCGCGCTCCAGGGTCCGGCCGACCTGGCGGTCCTGGACCGGCACCTCATCCACAGCGGCCTCGGTCTCAAGGGCGACGCCCGCTACGACGGCGAGCTGACGGTGGATGGCTCGCGGCTTCGCCTCCAGGGCCGCTTCGCGGGCACACAAGGCGAGTTCGATGGGGTGGCGGTCCCCACCTTCGCGAGCCAGATCGCCTGGAGCGAGAAGGGAGTTCGCCTGCAGGGGCTCGAGCTCACCGCCCTGGGGGGCTCGGGCACCATCGATCTTGAGATCCCGCCAGGCGCCGGCAGCCTGGTTCACCTCACCGCGTCGATGAAGGAGGTTGATGCCGACGGCCTGGTGCGCGCGGTCTTCGACCTCGGCGAAACCGGGGTGGGGGCGGCCGCCACCGGCCCCCTCGAGCTGCGCTGGCCCAAGGGGCGGACTCGGCACCTAACCGGGACTCTTGGCGTTGACCTCGCAGCCAAGGAGGACGGGCGCACGCCGCTTCTGGGGCGCTTCGACTGGCGCGCCGAAGAGGGCCTGCAAACCGTCGTCGGGGGCGATCTCAGAACCCCCACCACCCAGCTCCGGCTGCGCGGCCAGATTCACGAGGACCGGCGGGTCGATCTCCTGGTCGACGGGGAGAGCCGGGATCTGGCGGCCGCCGACGTCCTGGGCCGTCGCCTGCGTCAATCGCTAGGCACAGCCGAGGCCCAACTGGCCGGGATCTCGGGGGCGGGCGGCTTCCGGGGCCACTGGGGCGGCACCCTGGAGCTGCCGGTGTTCGAGGGGCGATTCACCGGCCAGGAGGTCGGCTACCTCGGCGTCAACTGGGGCCGGGCGGAGTGGGCGGGGGTGATGACCCCCACCGAGATCCGCTCCCACTCCCTGGTTGTCCGCCGGCCCGGCGGCGAGCTGTGGCTGGACGGGCGGCTTGAGACGGGCTTCCTGGGGGACCAGGACGCGGCCCAGGTGAAGGTCCGCATCAAGGATTGGCCGGCCGAGGACTTCACCAAGGCGTTGGCTTGGGAGCTGGACGCCCAGGGCCTGGTCTCGGGCGAGGCGGAGATCCAAGGCCGCCGCAGCGCGCCGCGGGGAACCGTGCGCATCAGCGGTCGAGAGGGCCGTTACTACGGGATCCCCTACCGAAATCTGGAGCTGCGTTCGGCGCTGCGAGGATCGGTCACCGAGGTGACCCTGGGGCGAGCCGGCGTTGGCGGGGGCGAGGTGAGCTTCCTGGGCACCGCCACCGATGAGGGCATCTACGACGGCTCCGTCCAGATCCGGGACGTGGACTTGGGCGACGTCCTGGTCCCGCTGGCGCCGGAGGTGCCCTGGGGCGGCAAGGTGTCCGGCTCTTTCGTGATGCAGGGGCCCCTGGAGCGGCCACGGATCGAGGGCCAGCTCTCCTCGCAGCGGCTGTTCTTGGGAGACGAAGGCTTAGGTGAGCTGTTCGCTTCCCTGCGGGGGACCGGGGACGGCAAGCTGGCCCTGGAGGCGAGCTGCCGCTCGCCCCGGGTGGCCCTGGCGCTCACCGGCAACCTCCGCGCCGACCCGCCCTATCGGGCTTCCCTCCGGCTCTCCGCCGACAACACCAGCCTGGACCCCTTTCTGCGCCTGCTGGCTCCCCGGGTGCCCACCAGCCTGGGCGTGCTGGCCACCGGCCAGGCTTCGATCGAGGGCCCGCTCCTGGAACCCACGAACCTGGCCGTCGACGCCGAGATCTCCGGGCTGGAGCTGCTGCTGCCCTCCTTTCCCATCAAGAACCCGGTGCCCCTGCGTCTTGCCCTGCGACACGGGCGCCTCGATTTCCAAGAGGTGCGATTCGCCGGGGAGGGCACCGCCCTCGAGCTCTCGGGTCGCGCCGCGCTCCTGGAGGCCGGCGGGCCGCTCGACCTCAAGCTGCAGGGGAGCACCGATCTTCGCGCGCTGGGCCTGCTCAGCCCGAACTTGCGAGGTCGCGGCGGCGCGCGGGTATCGGTCGCCGTGGCGGGCACCAGGGGGGCGCCGACGATCGACGGGCGCCTGGAGATCGACGGCGGCGCCATCCGCTGGCGGGGCTTTCCCCACGGCATCGAAGAGATCAAGGGCTCGCTGCGTTTCGGCGAGACGGCGGCCGAGCTGGCGGGCGTTACCGCAACCGTGGCCGGCGGCTCGGTCGAGATGGAAGGCCAAGCCACCTATCCGGGAGGCCGCCCGGGCTCTTTCGACCTCAAGGCGTCGGGACGCGGTATGTCTTTGCGTTATCCGGACGGTCTTCGCAGCCGGGTGGACGCCGAGCTGCGGTTGTTTGGGGACCAGGCGCGACAGTGGCTCACCGGACGGGTGGACGTGCGCGAAGCGGTGTGGACCCGGCGCTACGACCTGGCCTCGGAGCTGCTCGCGGAGTCCAGGCCCCGCGAGGAGTCGGCGTCCCTGGCCGGCGGCCTGCGCAACGACATCAAGGTCGTGGCCCCGGGCACGGTGCGCATCGACAACAACCTGGCCGCCTTGCAGGCCCGAGCCGAGGTGGCGCTCCAGGGCACCGACCAGGCCCCGGTGATCGTGGGCCGCGCCGAGATCGAGCGCGGCCGCCTCTACTTCCAGGGCAACACCTACACCATCAAACGGGGCACCCTCGACTTTGCCAACCCGCGGCGGACCGACCCTCTCTTTGACATCGAGGCCGAGACCCGCATCCAGTCCTACCGGATCACGCTCAAGATCAACGGTACCCTGGACCGGGTCTACCCCACCTTGAGCGCCGACCCCTACCTGACATCGGTGCAGATCCTGAGCCTGCTGGCCGGTGCCGACGAGAGCACGGTGGCGAGCTACGAGACGGGACCGCTCCGGGATGCCGCCCAGACTCGTTTGGCGGCCGCCGGCGCCGCCACCCTCGCCACCGGCAAGGTCTTCGAGGAAGTCGGCCTGGAGAAGGGCGCGGCTCGCCTGGGTCTTTCTCGCTTCTCCATCGATCCCTCGCTGGTCCGCGGGAACACCTCCAACCCCAACAGCACCAACCCCACCGCCCGCCTGACCGTCGGCAAGCGCGTCACCAACGACCTGAACGTCCTGTACTCCGTCGATCTCAGGGGCACCGAGGAGAAGCTCTTCTCGGTGGAGTACACCCTGAAGCAAGGCTTTTCCCTGCTGCTCACCCGCGCCGAGCCCGGCGGCTTCGGCTTCGACGTGAGCTTCAGGCGGTCCCGATGACGGCGCTCCTGCTTCTCGTCGTGGCGCTCTCGGACCAGCCGGTGGCCTCGGTTCGCCTGGAGGCGGGGGAACGGGACCAGGCTCGCCTGAGGCGCTACGTCGATGAGATCGAGGTGGGTCGGCCCCTAAGCGCCCTCAAGCTTCGCCATGTGGTGGAGCTGCTGCACGCCACCGGCGAGTTCGAGGACGTGGTGGTCGAGACCGCACCCGGCGCCCAGGGATTGGAGGTGCTCGTCAGGCCCATCCCGGCCCCCCTTCTGTCCGCAATCCGAATCGAGGGCCCCAGGTTCCTCGACGAGAAACGGCTGAAGACAGTGACCCAGCTTCGGGATCGCGAACCGTTGTGGCCCGAGCGTTTGGAGCGGGCGGGCCGCGATGTCGCCCTGTCGCTGGTCGGGCGCGGCTACCTCGAGGCCCGGGTGCAAGCCGCCGCTGTCCGCCACCAAGGCGGGGCGGACGCGGTCTTTCAGGTGACTCCAGGTCCGCTCGCCCGGGTGCGTCAGGCACCGCTGTCGGGCCTTCCGCATGGCCTCAAGTCGGCCCTTGAACCGCTGGTGGCCCCCCGCCCTGGGGCTCCGTTCGCGCGAGCCCGGGCTGACGCCTCGGCGGAGCGGCTTCGCAAACGGCTGGTGAGCGTCGGCTACTGGCGGGCCGCGGTGAGCCTGGAGGTGGCCTACGACCCGAGCCGGGCGCAGGTGGGTCTTCTCTTCGTGGTGGACGCCGGTCCCCCTCTTGAAGTGGCGTTCGCCGGCGAGAAGCTCCCCCGACGCCTGCGCGCCGAAGTGGTGAAGCTGATTCGCGACGGGGGGGCCAGAGGCGACGCCCTGGACGCGGCCGACGAACGCATGGAGACCGCACTCAAGGCGCGGGGCCATCGCACGGCGCGGGTCACTCACCGCGAGGATTCTGGCCCCACCCGGCTCAGGATCGTCTACGAGGTTGCCCCCGGCCCGGCCGCACGGGTGGCTGCGGTGCGCGTCGTCGACGCCCCGCCGGGCGTGCCCGCCCCCGCGACCCGGCCCCTCGCCGCCCTGCGCGAGGATGGCCTGGCGGAGGACGCTCGCCGCCTGGTCCGCGATCTTGAGAACCAGGGCTACGCCGACGCCAAGGTCGACGTCGAGGTGGCGGAGGGTGGCGGCGACCTCCCGGTGCTGTTCCGGGTCAGGGCCGGAGCCCGGACCGAGGTGGCGGAGGTGAGCGTGGACTCCCCGGTCCCTCTGCCGGCGGGCGCCGCCGCCCGCGAGCCCAGGACCCGCGCCGGCCGCGCCTACCGAGCCCGCGACGTGGCCCTGGACCGGGACGGTCTGGTCGCCTCCCTCCGCGACGCTGGCTACCCCCAGGTTGAGGTCGTCCCCGAGATCGTCATGAATGCGGATCGCAGTCAGGCCACGGTCCGCCTCCGCGTGCTCCCCGGCAACCGCATCGAGATCGATCACGTGGTGCTGGCCGGCCTCAACCGGACCCGGGAGGCGGTCCTGCGCCGGGAGCTGCAGCTGGCGGAGGGCGAGCCGCTCAGCCTGTCCCGGCTGCTGGACAGCCAGCGGCGGCTGGGCAGCCTGGGCCTGTTCCAGAAGATCGCCATCACCGAAATGGACCCGGAGGCGGAGGGCAAGCGCAGCCTGGTGGTGGCGGTGGAGGAATCGCCTCTCACCAACTGGGGTTGGGGCTTGGGTTATGCGGAGCAGGACATGCTCCGTTTCAGCGTCGACCTTACCCGCCGCAACCTCTTCGGCATGGACCGCAGCCTCTCCACCTTCGCCCGTGTCAGCTTCAAGAGCAGCCGGTTGCTGGCGACTTTCCGGGAGCCCTACCTGCTGGGGCACAAGCAGGAGCTGTCCTTCAGTACCTTTCGCGAGGAAGCGGAACGACCCTACTTCAGCTTCGTGCGCTACGGTGCCACCGTGCAGACGGCCCGCAATCTGGCGCCCAGCCTCAAGCTGATCGCCCGCTACACCTTCCAGCTCACCGACACCTTCAACATCAAGAACCCCAGCCAGGTGGGGCGCGACTTCGCCAGCTCCACCACCGCCGGCCCCTCGACGGCGCTGGTCCACGACACCCGGGACGACCCACTGGAGCCGAAACGTGGGCACTTCGTCTCGGCGGACCTTCAGTTCTCGTCCGTATCGCTAGGCGGGGACAGCTTCCTGAAGGGCTTCTTCCAGGGCGCGGCCTACGCGCGCCTCCACTCCCATCTGGTGCTGGCCCTGGCCACCCGGGTGGGCATGGGCCGGACCTTCGGTCGCTTCGAGCCGCTCTTTCTCCCCGACGCCGACCGCTTCTATCTGGGGGGCGACTACAGCCTGCGCGGCTTCAAGCTGGACCAGGTGCGGCCGGCCGGCGGCAACAGCCTCCTCTTCGCGGGCACCGAGCTGCGCTGGGATCTGGGCAAGTACCTCTCCACCGCGGCCTTCGCGGAGAGCGGCAACGTCTACTCCCTGGTGTCCGACACCACCCTGAACGATCTGCGGTACACCGCCGGCGTGGGCGTGCGCTACCGCAGTCCCCTGGGACCGCTGCGCCTCGACTGGGCCTACAAGCTGAACCGGCGACCGAACGAGGACCCCTCGACGTTCCACTTCGCCATCGGCCATGCCTTCTAGCCAACCGACCCGAGCCGAGGTGGCCCGCTTCCGCCGGCCTTGGCCAGCGCCCGCCCTGCTGGTGCTGACGCTGCTGGCTCCGCCGACCAGCCGGGCCGAAGTCGTCGAGCGCATCGTGGCGGTGGTGGACGGGCGGCCGGTATTGCTCTCCGAGGTTCGCCTCTTGGCTCGGGTTCGCGGGGAGACCGAGAAGGCCGCGCTCTCGGCCCTGATCGACGAGCGTTTGATGTTCCGCGAAGCCTCCCGCCTGTCCCAGGCCGCGGTCGCCCAGGAGGAGGAGGCGCGGGTGCTGGCGGCCCTCAAGGACAAGCTGCGAGCCGGGCTGGAGGAGCCCGAAGCCGAGCTGCGCCGGCTGGTCCGGCGACAACTCGGCATCGTGAAGTACATCGAGTTCCGCTTCCGACCGCAGGTTCGCGTCGGTGACGAGGCGGTCCGCGGCGAGTACGAGTCTCGTTATGCGAACGCGGGCGGTGCCCCGTCGCTGTCGGCGGTGGCGGAGGAGATCCGGGATGCTCTGGCGGAGAGGGAGCTAAACGCCAAGATCGAGGCCTGGGTGAAGGACCTGCGCTCCCAGGCCGAGATCCGCGAGAACCCCTGAGCCGGCTGCCCGGGCTAGAGGCGGTCCCGGAAGCGAATCGTCTTCTCCAGGCGGTGCTTGACCTGGATGACCGAGCGACACTCGCGGAGACTCCGCACCGCAGCGTCGAGCATCGGGAGGGCCGGCGCGGGCACCACGGGTGGCTCGCCAAACTGCGCCAAGAGCGTGTCCCGGTTGCTCGCGGCCTCAGCCAGCTCCCACAGGACTTCCGCTTCGGCGCAGGTTTCCGGGGCCAGCCGGGCGACCCGCAAGAACGGGACCTCAGCGCCGACCGAAAACCGGATGGAGAGGATCTCTCCGCTGTCCAGCCGCAGCAGACACTGCCGGCGCACGTCATCGTTCTGGTACTCGAGGATCTCAGCCACCCTGGCCAAGTGTAGCCCAGGCCTGTCGCCCCGAGAGAGACCGCCAGAGAGGGCGAGAGAATGAAAAAAGGGATCGGTAGGTCCCGCGGTCGTCCCCGTGACCCCCGACCGAACCCCGCTCAGCCGCACGGCTGAACGTTCCCGAGAATCCCGGCGTGGCTCCCTCCAAACCGCGCCGTTCAATCGCGGGAGGCGTCGAGGTCTCAGCGATGACATCCACCGGACCCTACGATCCCTCTGCCCAGGCATTAAGCACGCCCCGTGCCAACAGCCCGCGACCAGCCAAAGACCTTACGTATCAGGATGTTACTGCGACACGCCGCGAGTAGGGCCGTTTCCGTCTGATGCGAAACCCTCACCGGGCCGTATCGGATCCTCAACAGCTGTCGGCTTTTGGCTGACGGTAGCGTCCCCTCCACTCGTTCGCGCGGATCCGGAGCAGGTCGGGAAAAGCCCGAAAACCCTTCAGCAGGCCCACCCGCGAGGCCGCGTCGTTGCGCCAGGTTACCGGGACCTCGGCCACCTGGTAGCCGCGCCGTTGGGCCAGGAACAGCGCCTCCACGTCGAACACGAAGCCGTCCATGAGGGCCACGCGGAAGACCGCATCCGCCGCCTCGGCGCTGAACAACTTGAAGCCGCATTGGGTGTCGTGAAGCTCGGAGGCCATCAGCAGGCGCACGAACAGGTTGAAGACTCGGCCCATGTTCTCGCGATACCAGGGCTGATGAACCTCGATCTTCGACTCGTCGAGCGCCCGGGAGCCGATCACGATCGAGACACCGTCATCCATCCTGGCCATGAGCCGCGGAAGGTCTTCGATGGGGGTCGACAGATCGGCGTCGGTCATCAGGCGCCTGGCGCCGCTCGCGGCCAGCATGCCTCTGCGAACCGAGTAGCCCTTGCCTCGATTGCCCGGGTTCTGGAGAACCCGGACCCGGCCTCCCGCCACCTCTTGCGCCCGCTGGGCCGTTCCGTCCGAGGACCCGTCGTCGATCACCAGGATCTCGTAGGACCCGCCCCAAGCTGCCAGGTAGGTCAGGATCCGCCGCAGCGACCCAGGCAGTCGTTCCGCCTCGTTATACGCCGGGATCACCACCGAAAGATCCAGGCTCACGCCGGCTTTCCCAGGAGCTGAGCGACCAGGGTCCTTGCGGCCGGATCGAGGGGCAACCCCAGATCGCGCGCCCCCCAGCGCATCTCCTCCAAGAGGTAGCCGAGCAGGCCAGCTTCCTCGCCTCCCTCCTCGGCCAGTGCCGCCCGCAGCCGCGGCTGGTCTCGGGCTACGCCTTCCAAGAACGCGCCCAGTGCGCCGACGGTGGCATCCAGGTCGTGGAGACGCCGGACGTGGTCGCGGGCGCGCTGCCCGATGGCCTGGCCCAGGGAGGGGTGGCTCGCCAGCGCGCCGAGGAAGGCCAGCAGCTCGGCTTCCTCCCGAGGTCCA
>Ga0209342_10001735_pt1 | contig 24149 bp, 37 predicted proteins | sample RifCSP16_2_FD_184023 | JGI IMG/M metagenome (GOLD analysis project Ga0209342, IMG submission 184023) | Soil microbial communities from Rifle, Colorado - Rifle CSP2_sed 16_2 (SPAdes) (version 2) | ecosystem: Environmental > Terrestrial > Deep subsurface > Rock core/Sediment | place: Rifle... | reverse complement strand
CAAGTAGTGTCGCCCGTCACAAACGTTCAAGAGCGGAGCCAATGCTGCCACTGCAAATGATCCTGTTATCTCGTCCATAACTAGCAGTTCTGCCAGCATCTCTTGTACATTCACCCCGAACACTGTCCACAGCACCGCCTCTACCCGTATTCAGATCCGCAAGCAGGGCGACACTACTTGGACCCAATCAGGAGCGGTGTCTTCGTCTGGTACGTCTCCGGTATCGCAAGTACGGCCTGTAACTGATCTAGAACCCCTGACCACCTATCAAGTACAACTCACTGGCACCCGCACAACCATCAACGCTACGACGTTCACTAGCGCCATCGTGACGTTCCAGACCCTTGCAGCGGCACCGACTGTAACCACAAATGCAGCTACCACCGTCGCCGCAGACAGCGCAACACTGAACGGCGTAATCGACCCAAACACTATTGCGTCTAGGGTCCGATTCGGTTGGGGCACAAGCGACGCAGGCTCAGGGACGTGGGCTAACTACACATCGTATCAGAGTTTTTCTGGGGACGGAGATCAGACGTTCACTGCGAACATAAGCGGTCTTGCCGCCAGTACAGCTTATTTCTTCCGTGCTCTTGCCGAGCATCCTGACCCGACGTTCGGCTCCCTTGTCCAGGGTTCATCTCTGTCGTTCACGACGGCTGCGAGTCCGTCTCAGCAGGCCCAAGAAGAGGACCACATGCACATCTATTACTACGATGCCCCCTATGGAGCAACCAAGGACATTTACTTTTCGCTTCAGGCTCCTATGGCTTCGACCAGCGACCGCCTGCTTACCACGGCTGCCCCGTTTGCTGTGTCCGACATCAAGATCAGCAAAGATGGTGGGGCGTTTGCGGACGTGGCAAACTCTGTAACGCAAGTCACAGATGATGCCTCGGACGCAAAGGTGGTCTACAAGTTGACCCTCAGTGCTACTGAGATGCAGGCCGAGCAGGTAATCGTGCGAATCGTGGACATCACCGACCCCCCTGCTTTCCGCGACCAAGTGTGGATTATCCGCACCAAGCAGCGCTTGGGTCAAATCTTCGTGGACGCCACACAGCTTGGGTCGAACAACGCGGCTGTGACATACACCGGCGTGGGTACGTCTCCAGGTCTGTCAGTTGCGGGTGGCGCGACATCCACTGCCGACATCAGCGGCGTGTTCGGATCAATGGTGTTGCGGCGCGGGACATGTCAGGCCCACCCAGGCGGCGATACTGTCAAGTTGGACTCTGGTGCCAATGCCACAGACGACTACTACAACGGCTGCGCCGTGGCCATCACAGGAGGAACGGGGCTTGGACAGTTCCGAATCATCACGGACTACACCGGAGCTACCACGACAGCGAACGTGAACCGCTCGTGGTCAACCCCTCCCACAACTGCATCGACCTTCCTGCTCCTGCCTGCCAGCGAGGTGTGGGACTTGTCCGCTTCGGCAGAACTTAGCGCGATGCCGACCGCGACCAGCAAGTACGCACAGTTCCTTCAGTTCCTCTTCCAACGCTTCTCGTACAAGCGCGATCAGAGTGCCAGCAACTTCCGAATGTTCAAGGTCAATGACGCAGACGTTCTCGCGTCCGGGGCCGTGTCTGACACGGCCGGATTCGAGACCGCCAACAGACTGACCTAGGTAAACCTCTGTGCCTGTCATTGCGAAGAACAACTTTGGTCTAGGCTGGTTCCCTGACGCAGACGAGGTGAATGCGCCGGATGGCGCACTTCTGCGCGCGGACAACCTTGTCCTAGACGAGACTGGTGCGCTTGCGCTACGGGCTGGATCTTCTAAGTTAGACTCCTCCCTTGTAGGTGGCGCGGCGCACACAGTCCGTAGTTTCTATCTCAATGACACGTTGCATCGTTTTGCGGCAGTCGGTGATAAGTTGTATCGCAACGGTGTGGATACTGGGCTTGTGTTTACAGGCAGCGGTGACTTCTCGTTCGGCACAGACGCTTACCAGACGTTCGTCGCCAGAGGGACAACCCGCAAGAAGTATGACGGGACAAACTTCTTCGACTGGAATATAAAGGCTCCGACCGGAAAGCCGATTCTGAGCAAAGGCAACGCGATCACTTCGACTGTGGCCGAATTCGATGCGTCTGAGTCCGATACGTTCCAGTTCACCACCACCGAAGGGACCAAGACGCTAGTTGCTGGACCTTCTGGGGCTGCAAACGGAGCGTCACAGTTTACAGTCGATTCAGCCGGAAGGGCCAGTGCCTACAAGACGTTCACAGCCGATAAGGACTTTCTGACCATACAGGGGGTAGAGGGCGGAGGCACAGACATATTCGATATGTATGCGGCCGTAAGCGACTGGGACAAGATGCAGAGTGTCACAGTCATGTTCGGCCTTGGCACAGGCACCGACCCGTTCCTTGACGACTACTACTACTTCGACTGGAACATACGAGAGAACCAAGCGGTGAATGTGCAGAACCCTGCCGCTGCCATCGCTAGTGTTCAGTCGGCTACGGCCATTGACGTGGCCCGGACTGTTGACCCTATAGACATAACTCGAACCAATACACCGGCAGAGATCATGCGCATCAAGGCGCAGATCGGGGAATATGCCCCGTTGAGATCGCGGGCTAGAAAGGATGCAGCGCAGTCCAGCCCGGCATGGTTCCACTTCAGCACAACCCGCGCACAGTTCCTTCGTACCGGAGCATCAGATCGGACATGGCGCACGGTACGCGGCTTCAAGGTTGTAGTCAAGACTGTCGCTGGCGGTACCTATACGGCCACGTTCTCAACTACACTGTGGTATGGAGGCGGAGCCCGCGCGCTGACCGGGACGTTCAGGGCACTCGTCGTGGCTGTCAGAGACACTGGAAACTATTTCGAGTTGTCCCCGCCCTCGCCCATCTCAGACGAGATTGTGCTCAACCAGAACGCCCTGACTGTAAAAGTGCCTGCGGCGGTGATCTCTGGACTTGATCCACAAGTGACGAACCTCTGGGTGTTTCTGTTCTCCAACAGCCTTGGCGGTTGGTACAGGTTTGCCATCACAGGAGGCACGCAGACGTTCGGGATGAGCATGGACGAGTTTGACCCCAGCCCGGATGGAGTTATTGACTCGAATGACTGGATTCGGTTTCATCAGTGGGGCTTGACTATTCCTGGCTTTACAGGGATTGGGGATTTCAACATCCTCATTGGGAGAAGCGAGATTGACGCTCTACGGGAAGGTGTCTCGCTGGTGCCTTACCTGTCGGCTCCGCCCGAAAACATAGTGTCCATCGCTGGCCCCTATCTTGGCCGCATGTTCGCCCTGACCGACGAGGGCTGGCTGTATGTGAGCGCGCAGGACTCGCCCTCGCATTTCAATGGGCTGCACATTCAAGACCTACGGCGTTATGGTGACCCGAAGTGGATGGTCCGAACCAACGGTGGCATCTTCGTTGGAATGACCCAAGACATTATCCGCCTTGGCGGTACGGGAGACGAAGACATCAACGGGAACGTAGACTTCTTCCCTGACCCGCTAGGTGTCGGTAACCCCCCAGTAGATGAAGCCTTCTACACAGACGGTAACGCCATTGTCTACCGGGCGGCTGACGGGCTCATGTCTCTGGCAGGAGTTACAGCAGTACCAGTGACCCAAGAGGGAAACTCGCTCTTGTGGCGCGGCCGGACCAGACACGGTGTCTCTGCCCTCAACATCGAGACAGGCCGGTTTCGGCTGGCTGTGGACAACCACGTCCTCTACATGCTGGCCCCCGAAGGTCTGACCACCTCTGGCACTACAAATATCTGGCGGTACGATACCGTGCAAAACCGCTGGTACCGTACCACCTACGCGGCAAGTTTCTACTCGCTGCATCGTGACCCGGACGGTCGTCTGATCGCTGGGGATAGCACCGGCAATGTGTGGCTGCTGGAGAATGGCACCCAAGACAACGGCGCTGACATCCCAATAGTCATCCGCTTTCCATCTGACTCCGGCGGGCAGCCCTACCGTCGTAAGACCGCACACGACCTTCTCATAGAGGCAACCACCGGCGGCAACGACATAACCGTTGAGCCCTTCTTGGACGGGGCCACTTCGTCTGCAAACTCATACACTGCTAACACTGTAGCCTTCTATACATACCACCGTAACGTGTACGGACTGACCGACTTCTCCCACATCCTATTCCAGATCACCGGATCGGTATCCCGGTTCATGCTGCGAAGTGTTAGCCTTACGTACCGTATTCACCCGCAGCAGCGCATGTCGATGGACACGGGCTATCTCCTCCCGCCAGGCAATGGTGACTTGGCGTGGGTGCAGGAGATTGAGGTTAGTGCCAGATCACCGGTCAACCTAGAGTTGGTCCCGACCTTCGACGATGTAGTCAAGGACACGCTGACAGTTTCGGTTACACCCAACGTCTACTCTACCTACAGGGTGCCGCTCAAGCGCGGACAGGACAAGGGACGCAAGCCCCGGTTTGTCCTTCGCACCACCAACTCCGCGGCCGAAGGAAACCCCGGCTTCGAGATGGAATGGATGAGAGTTCGGTTCCGTGGCACCGGCAACCAGACCGAGAACACGCTTACGATTGCTCCCGAAGTTGTCTAATGATCCTTCCTTCTGACGCGACGGTCTCCGTACAGAGAGCGCTGGGCGATCTTGACAAGCGCTTACGTACACTGGAGAAGTCTGCGGGTCCAACCGATACTACAGAACTGGAGCGGTCTATTACTGATCTGCGCTCAGCGATGGTCCGCAAGCCGAACTTCCTGGATGAGCAGGATGTCTTCGTGGGTTCGGGGACAGGACATAGCCACGGACTAGTGCCTAATCCTGGCCCTTACGGCGGAAGGTCTGCGGCAGGTGTTGAGCGCGTTCTGCATGAGGACGGTAAGTGGAAGCCCCCACTGGAGGGGCTGATACGCCCAATCCCTTCTGGTGCAGGCGGAACATCGACTGCTCAGCGTACACTGAACGTACTTGGTTCTCTATCCGTAGTCAGCAGCCTAAGCGCCGACGCCACTGTTCTTAGGAGCGTTGCAGGTCTAGACAGCGTTCACGGCGTTCAACTTGTCGGGCGAGCCTACTCGGGTACGCCTTCTGCAACAGTCAATGGCAACTCTGGGTCGGCAGAGACTAACGTGACCGCGTACAACTGGACTTTAAAGGAAAACACACTCGGCTTCGATGGTGACTCGCTGGAGTTTGTCATAACCACGTTCTTGAACGGTACAGAAGCCGGAACTAAGACTCTGAAACTGTACATCGCCGGTGTCAACACCACCGTCTATACGACCACCTCTACCACAAACGCCCTAATCATACAATCACGTCTGGCGGTCACGAGACGGTCTTCGACGACAGCGGCTTTGACAGGATTTACGTGGTTCGCCACAGCCGCCTCAACATCGCCTGTGTGGTACATGGCCAACACTTCATACTCGGCGATCAACTGGGCCAGCAACCAGTTGATCCAGATTACGCTTCAAAACTCCGGTGGGAGCAGCAACATTCTCGTTGCTGCTGATTACAGCGCTCGTCTGTTCAGTGGGCATGCCGGAGTAGGGACATAGGAGACTGTGTGAAGTACCGAAACCTTGCTCCACAGGACGAGTTACCAGTTGACATCCTTCATCCGTGCGGCGGAGTAGTGGCTGAGAACGACAAGGGAGAAATAGTCGGACTGTGCGGCTTCTTGCCGCTGGTTCATCTTGACCCTCTGTGGGTACGCGAAGACTATCGAGGCCATCCGACACTGTTGCGCCGGCTGTGGGACAATACGCAGTCAGAACTGTCCAAGGCCGACATACCTGTTACGCTTGGGTTCTCCCGCGAGGGTGACACGCAGGTGGAGCGAATCGCAAAGTGGGCCGGCGGCGTGGAAATTCCGGGCCGAATCTTCGCATTCAAGAGGAAGGACTGATGGTCACCTTCCGCGAACTTGAGCCAGAGGAATTCAAGGATGTGCCAGAGGAGGCGCTTGGCGGTTTCGAGTTGCCCACTGTCGGCTGTCGCGTGTTTGCTGCTATAGACGAGGTTGGCAAGATCGCAGCCATCTGGGTCATGCTCGCCGTCATGCATATTGAGCCTCTCTGGATACGGGAAGACCACAGACGGTCCCCTACTATCTTACGCAGACTGTGGAACATGGTCTCAGACGCAATGGACGAGATGGGCCTCAAGGCAGTGTTTTCGATGATCTTGGACAGTAACACAGCCACTACCCGGCTTGCAGAGTGGCTAGATGCGCGGGTGATCCCCGGTAAGGTGGTCATGCTCGTCGCAGGGAGAAAGTAGATATGCCACCTCTTGCTATCATGGGAGCGGTCGCGGCGGCGTCGGCAGCCGCAAGAGGGCTCCAACAGCGCGGTGCTAACCGTCGTGCGACGAAAGAGTACAACCAGACGCAAGAGAAGATCAACATTGGCGAGCAGCGCTATGGCGACTATCAACGGATGCTCGCGCAGGTTCTTGGTCTGCCCTTTCCAGGCGGGTCGCCTTCGGGTGTTCCGGGTGTAGGCGGCGGCACACCCGGCGGACTTGGTGCCAGCCTTGGGTCCAGTGGCATATTTGGTCCACAGACGACCACTGGCACTTCGTCTCAGTTCACCAACATGCTGACCCGGCCTGAAGTCTCGCCTGAGTATCAGCAACTCGAAAGTCTGCTCAAGGGCGAGATTGAAGGTAGCCTCAAGCGCCGGCAGGCCCTACCCCCAGGCTTTAGGGAGAGTCTCGCTAGAGGAGTTGTGCAGGAAGCGGAGCCGGCTGAGCAGAGACTTCGTAATCTTGCCGCACAACGGGGAGTGTCCGCGAATACTTTGCTGGTTGGATCTCCGGTTGAAGCCCAGCGAGCGGCCGGTCTTGCGGACATCAACGTGCAGACGCCTCTGCTTGAGCGGAAGCTTCGTGGCGAAGACGTAGACCGTGCGTCACAGTTCGCCCAAAGTCGGCTTGGACAGAGACAGCGCGGCAGTGTGACTGGGACTACCTCTGAGACAGGTCCGGCGAACATTGGTGCCCTACTCGCCGCACTTGGCATGCTCGCTCCGAGAGACCCTACTATCGTGCAGCGGCCCCAGATGTCTAACCCGTTTTTGTCCGGCATACAGTCTGGGGCTCAGACGTTTGGTAGCCTGTACGGAGCGGGTGGTATGAGTGGTGGGCGTCCCGGTGGTTCTGCTGGCAAATTCGGCAGGTAGTAAGAAGCAGGAGACAGCCTTATGGCAGTCCAGATCATTCGACGCGAAGACTACGCTGCGCCACGGATAGAGTCCGATCTTGGGGCTACTCTTCGGGACATGTTCGAGCGCATACGTGTGGGCCGAATGCAGGCCGAGGAAATGCAGCGGAGACGTGCTGCGGACGAGCGGGCAGCCGAACAACAGCGTCTCGCTGTAGAGAGGGAGCAGAGGCTTGCTGAGAATGCCGACCTTCAGCGGCAACTCGACATACGCTCGGCCATAGAGGCCCATGCGCGGCAGCCGTTGCCAGGTGCTCCGCCGACAGGCGAGTTGCCTCCTGGTATAGCCGGTCCTCCCGCCGAACCACCGCCCCCTCCAACAATGGAACTACCGGAAGTGTCCTTGGGCGGTAAGCAGATCATTCCGCCCGAGCTTATCCAGAGGGTATTCCAGAGTGAAGTTCTGGACAGACGGCGTGCGCAGGAAGAGGCTGAGAGACAGAAGCAGGGTTATGCCAAATCAACACCTGAGATTGTTGCCGAGCTTAGCAAGATCAACCCACTTGCTGCTCTACTGTATCCTCCGGGTGGAGAGCAACTAATCCCGCCTCAGTTGATTGCTCAGTTGACCAAGCCGACGACTCCGGGTGTGGCTCACGATGTCCTTGACACCAAGACGGGCAGACCAACACGGGTCACGCCAGAGCAGGAAGCGGCTTCGCCTGGGCGGTATGCGCCATACCGTGCGGAACGTGGTGCCGGCGACGAGACTCAGATCGTTCAAGACTACGTGGACATGATGCGGGAAGGTGGAATCACCGTGGACCGCATCAATCCGCCGTCTCTACGTAACCGTGTGGTGTCAGCCGCACGAGCACAGGGTATTAAGCCTGTGACTCAGAAGATGGCCGACGCAATTGACTCAGTAGCCAATGCTCGTAACGTTGTGGACAGCATCACCAAAGCATCAGAGGAGTACAACACTCTCAAGTCTGGTCCGGCTGCGGCTGCGCGGGGGACAATCGGTAATATCGGTGCGTTGGTTGGACTCGACAAAGCTACTCGACAGTTCAACCGAACACTCGGTCTTATGGCTCCAGTCATTAGAGCGTTGGGCGAAAAAGGGACGTTGGCTGAAGGAGATGTGCAGCGAGCACTTGCATTAATCCCAACTGCGACTGACGATGCTGATACAGCCCAAAAGAAGTTGGGCGAACTCAGCATTATTTTAGACAACGCGGATGCTATAGCCCGTGGGGAAGCGCGGCGAACAGGGAAACAGACCGCACTTCCAACAGAGACAAAAACTGCCCTCGACAAGTTGTTCGGCAAGGAGAGATAATGCCGCGCCCCACCCGAGCCGAGGTAGAGGCTGTTCTGGCCACTCTGCCGCCAGAGCAACATGAGATGTTCTTGGCGGAGGTTAGACGCCGCATGGCCGAGCCGGAGACCAAAACTGCTCTTCCTGTAACGGACGAGGACTTGGCTTTTGAGCAGAGACAGCAGGTCGGCCAAGATATTACTCAAACCGTGCCAGGATCGGTTCCTTTTGAGGTAATGGGCGGTATCGCTGCCTCGGTACCACGAACCGTGGCTGGGGCGCTCAACATTCCGTTCCGGGCGGGAGCAGAGGCATTACAGTCCATCACTGGCGGCCCACCTGTGCCTGAGACGCCACTGGAACGGCTCCGGGCAGCACTGACCCCAAAGACCGAGGCTGGCGGCACTGGGCAGGCCATTGGAGAACTAGCCCAGTTCTTTGTGCCAGGACTAGGCACTGGTGGGGCCGTAGCACAAGGACTAAAGGCGGGAGCGCTCACAGCTGCGCAGCAGGGAGAGGTTACTCCAGGGGCAGCAGTTACAGGTGGGTTGACTGGCGGTATGGCTAAAGCCCTGTCCGTCATTCCTCCGGCTGCACAGAAGCGCGCCCTCGATGTCTTCGTGCGCATGTTTGGTAAGAAGCCGGCGCAGGAAGTCGCGCTGACTAAGAAACTGTTGCCTATTGCCGAAGACTTGCCGGTGGGAGGAAGCCGGAGCCTGGCTCGTAAGTCTGCCGAGAAATCTAGGGAGGCGGGTGCCGCAGTTCGAGAAGCCTATACTAATCCAGCCATCGCAGGGGAGACTGTCTCTAGAGCGCCGATTCAAGCCGAGTTGGCAGGGCAGGCCGCGGCTTTGGAGCAGGGCGGACAGGTGCTCAACCCCGAGTTGCGCGCGGCGCTGCAAAGAAGAACCGGCGAAATTCAGCCCGGCACAACTACTCTTGAGGAATTATTCAATCTTCGTAAGGCGACAGGGGAGCGTGTTGCACAGGCCAAAGGCTTTGAGATCGGTCGAACTGCCAAGACCAAGACGCCCAAGGTACGTAGTCTAGAATCGTCCCAGCAAGCCATCAGCACCGAGCTTAAAGCCGCCCAAGAGCAGTTACGTCAGAAGGTGCTTGCCCAGACCGGCGAACTCATCCCCAGCGGTGCTGCTGCCGACGAGATTGCCTCGGCATGGAACACCGCCTCTGATGTACTGGGCAAGTCTGCCCCGAAGGGCTTTAACTCCGACTGGGTAAAGGTCTACGTTGTGCCTCGGCTTCTCGTCGGAAGTATCGGCGGTGGACTGTACGGTGGTAAGGAGGGAGGTATCGCTGGGGCAGGTGGAGGAATCGTGCTTGGCGCTATTGCAGCCAGCAATCCCGCCTTCTGGAAGAGCCTCAGTGCCGCCAACTGGAGGGCACTTGGCCGATTCGCCTCGGCAGGAAACCAAGCCGGAGCTACCCAAATGCTCTCCGGCCTAATGGCCCAATGGACTAAGAAGCCGCAGACCCCTCAAGAAGAACTTGAGTCACTACTGCGCAAACAGGTGGAGCAATGACCGGAGAAGTCATGAAGGACGTGTGGGGGTGGCTCAAAGGCGCTCCATTGCCCGTTGTGCTCGGAATCATGATCTTGCTCGGGGCGGTGGGCGAGTTTCGTATTTCGCAGACCGCCGCCATCGCTGATGAAGCAAACCAAAAAGCAACTGACGCACAGAAGACCGCGGAAGTAATCAAGGTGCAAGTAGAGAAGGCAAACGAGAAGCTGGACCGGCTGCTTGAGGCGGTGCTGATGCTCCAAGCCGAGCAACGGGCAAAGGAGAAGGCGGAGCGCAAGAAAAGGTAAACATGTATGAGGGTGCTAGTAGTCTCGCTCGCCGCCGCACTGTCCGCTATCGCCACACTGCCTTCCTTACCGGATCGTTGGCCGGTTGTAGTGCTGCGCTCCGGGCAAGACCATTGGGGACAAGGCTGTAGGGTGGGTGCAGTAGTGTGGACCGCCGCGCATGTGGTTGAGGGCACTACTATCTCATGGGTTGAGCCGACTGGGGAAGGAGCAGCAGAGGTTCTGTGGCGCGACACAAAACATGATGTCGCTAGGGTCCGGATCGAGGGTCAACCACTGGCGTCACCACTAAACCCGTCATTCAGAGAATTCCGTCCAGGGGAACATCTCCGCACCATCGCCACTGACTTCGACGGCACTCGTCTGGTAATTCACGGCTTCTATCTTTTTACGGACGACGACGGCGATGTCATCATTGACGGTTTCTCGATGGCCGGCATGAGTGGCGGTTGCGTTGTGGACGACGACAATGCCGTAGTGGCTATCCTTAAAGGCACCTCAATCACAGAGACCCACAGCCGGCGTCCGGTTGCTTTTGCGGCTCCCGCAAAGTGGTTCAAGTGAGTGGCCCCAGTACGTACCTGTCGTGGGATGAGGTTGGGTGCGCTGACGGCACGCCGTACCCTGACGGTTGGCGCTCGACTCGTGGTGTTGCTCTTGGTGAGATGTTTGAGGCATTCCGCAAAGAGTGTGGAGACCGCCCACTAAAGATACTGAGCGGCTATCGGACTCCCTCTCACAACTATGCTGTGGGTGGTGCGCCGGAGAGTCAGCATGTGCAGGGCACGGCGCTTGATATTGTGCGCCCCGACGACTTGAGTTTTGGGGAACTGGTTGCTGCCGCATTCCGGGTTGTCGAGTTGGGTCTCCTACGCGGAGTTGGGTTGTACAAGCACAGCACATCTATCCATCTAGACATCAGGCCGGGCAAATTGGCCGTGTGGGTGAAGTAGCAGGGATGCAGTGGAGTGCCCAGAGTGCGGCACCCACGAAGGCGTCTACAATTGGGTATTTCAGGATTGTGGTTGGCGCTGCACAGACTGTGCGAAGAAATGGAAACGCGATGAAGACAAGACTGTCAGCTATTATGCTGATCGGCATACTGCCGGCCTGCATACCGACTCCTCCGCCGAGCCCTCCTCCGTCACCAAGCCCGAGCCCGACACCTGCAGCCGCCATATGGACTGAAGGCAGTCGCTTCATGACGCGAGACGGCAAAGGCTTGCGCCTAGTTGCAGACTGCTGTGACAACATGTACACCACGCCTGACGAGGGCGTGAGTTGGAGTTGCGGTAATCACGAAATCGTAGATCAAGTCAAGGCGGCCGGGTGGAACGCCATCTATGTCCGTCCCGGCATCTTCAATGATGTTGGTCCAGGGTACCTCAACGTTTGCGCCGAGACTGCCCGGTACGCCGAGAGCAAGGGCGTGCTCCTCTACTGGACGGTCTTCGATGGCTGGGGAATAAACCTAGGGCACGGCTGGACTAAGCAGCAGATAGTGCTTCCCTTGCAGCAAGACCAAGTGAACTGGATTCGGTCTGTCGTGTACGCAGCCGGCAAGAATGGACTGTTCGAGGCCATGAACGAGGCATTCAAGATTCCGGGTGCCACGCCAGAGTGGGAGCGCGCGGTGCGAGACGTAATCCATACTGCGCAGGACGAGTTTGGCTACCCTCGGACTCCGGTCTGCTCGCAGTGGTACGACGGCGGAAGACCTGTGCTCGACTGCCTGGCTATCGGCGGGACGTTTATGGTACCGCCAAAGCGCAGCGACGTTCCCACCATCCTAGTCGAAGACGACAACGGAGAGCGCACAGTTCAGGCGTGGCGTGCTGCAATCGAAGCCGCTGACCGTGAAGGCACCTACATTGCCGCGTGGCGCGGCCCGATGGGCTATCGCCAGTGGCAGGATCTTCTTGCCCAGCCCTACAACGATGCTCTCCCGGCACACTGCGCGCCTGTCCCGGACCAAGAACCGGCGGGCATAGAGTACCAGTGCAAGAGCCCCCTAGAGGGGTGTCCTGGGACCGGCCAGCCTGATCCAGAAGCAGTACGCATCTTCGACGAATCCACCATGGCTGCATGTGCCGCGACAGGTGGAGTCAATTGCGTGGGTGGTACCCGCATTCCTAACGAGATGGACTGGGACCGCGGCTATGAGAATTTCTTTAGAGAGGTTCACGGCCGAGGCTGGTGTGCTGGCATCCACCATGCGCCGAACCTCCACCTTGGTGTCGAGACCGGGATTTGGAAGCCAGGACGTACCGACCGCATAGACTTTATGCACCCGCTGACAAGTCAGGCCCAATGGCGAACCGGAGCCTTCATGAGCCAAGCCAACATGATCTGGTCCACCGGACAGTGGCGGCCTGGTAAGAAGGCGGAGTGGCAGTAGACTACTTGACGTAGAGTAGCAGGTTTGGTGTCTCGGCCGGCACGTCGTTGAGTGTGCTGTCCGTGGCACGACTCAACACGCACTGAGCGACCTGTGCTGGGGTGCCGGGATTCTGTTCAAGACAGAGGATGGCTGTGCCTGCTCCGTGCGGGCTGGCCATCGAAGTACCTGAGAGTGTCTCCGACCCTCCGCCTCTTCGCGCCCCTTCGACATCCACTCCAGGCCCGTACACATCCACACAAGGACCATAGTTGCTGAAGATGGCCGTGCGGTCGTTGCGGTCGCTTGCCCCAAGAGTAAGAGCCTGTTTGACACGAGCCGGCGAGCCGTCACAGGCATTGCCGCTCTCGTTTCCAGCGGCCACGACATGCACCACTCCAGCCGCGATAGAGCGGCAGACGGCCTGGTCTATAGCCGGGGACGCTCCACCGCCAAGGCTCATGTTCATGACTGCGGGCCAGCCGTTGTCAATGACGTGTTGGGTCACCCAGTCAATACCGCGAATGACATCGGCGTCAGTACCGGAGCCTTGAGAGTCCAGAACACGTACCGCATGGATGGTTGCGAGGTTGGCAACGCCAAGTCGAGTACCAGCCACAGTCGATGAGACGTGGGTGCCGTGACCAAACCCGTCTGCGCAACCTCCTGCTTGGACCGTGAAGCACTCACCAAGCCTGCCGGCGAACTCGCTGTGGTTAGAGTCAATACCAGTGTCTCCAATATAGGCGTGGATACCGGACCCGTGCGAGTCGGGAGTGTATCCACCGTCCAAGGGCAGGTCGCGCTGGTCAATGCGATCCAGTCCCCAAGTCACAACAGCCTTCTTGCGTCCCATCTGCTGAACATAGGCGACACTGGGCTCTTGGGCAACCCGCGCGGCTGTCACTGCGTCGGTCATGGCCTCGATTCCGACGCTCAGAGGACGCACGTTGCGCAGCGTAGAGAACTTGGCTGTGAGGTTAGTGGCTTGCCACGAGGCGGTGACGCCTCGGCCCTTAAACACGATGATGTACTCGTTTGGCACATGGTCGGCCACCAGCACCACGCCGGCAAACTGGGGCGGGTTATCGCAGTCGTAGGACTGGTCCGGGGGTGGGTTTGGCGGATTCGGGCTAGGACATCCAGGCAGAATCGCCAACGCACAGAGCAACCACAGTTTTCTCATTGAGTCTCCTTTTTAGCGAATTCGAATTTGGCCCGTAGGACACAGAGCCGGCAAGGGTCGTCCCTCCACACGGAGCACCCGCAACACCAACTCCAGCCTTTAAAACAGGCGTGGCCGCAGTCCGGCATCACAAACATAGCGGTAGAATCTGAGTATCTCAGTAGCTTCACAGGTAGTATGTCTACCTGGGACACGCCGGTTGCCTTCACCGTCTTTTCCTTTCCCAATACTCGGCCTTCTTTCTATAGCTGCGCTTGATCCGTAGCGGCTGAGGTCCCGTCGCCACCCAAGGTACGGCAGGTGCGAGTTTGTCTGCCGAGACATTCTCGATTGCAGCCTTGGCCCGAGCCGAGTAGGTTTCTGCCATCTCTGCCTCTAGGGCCTGCCTGCACTGGGAGCAGACCGGGACTGCCATAGCCGCTTCTATCTCGGCGCGTAGTCGGCCGCGCTCGTTCTCAATAGCAGTCTCGATGAGAGACTGGAGGCCACGGACGAGCAGAGCCGGCTGGCTACCATAGGTACGGAGGACGCTTTCTATCCCGGTCCGATAGTCCATAAAACCTCATCCAGTCATCTAGACTCAAGCGCAGTCCGAACCGCCGCCAGCGCACTAGGACACGGACGAACATCGTCTCGATGCGCATTTTTACTCGATGCGAAACCCTGGCTGGCGCGGTATCTTCACAGTGGCGGCATCGAGTATGTCCTTGGTCACGCCGAGACGTACAAGTTTGGTCTTGTCCAACCGTTCCGACTCTGACGCCTTGAGCCAAGTAACCCTAGTGTCCCCGAAGGTCCATGTCTGGGTTTCACCGACAACCACAGGCAGTACGTTCCGCAACTCGTCCTTGATCCTCTCGGCGACAGCCTCAAGAGCGAATACCTGCTTTTGTGTCTCGCGGTACTTGGCAGCTAACTCTGCTGCCTGCTCAAGATTGTCACTCATCTGAGCCCGTCTCTAAAGATGTCATCCGGCCCTGGGCTCTTTTTCCACCAACCGGCCGCGCGTCCACCTTTAAGGATAACCTCGACTATCTTCGGCACTTTAATCACGCCAGCGACCACGGCATCAGTGACCTTGCCTATGATCTTACGGCCGAGAATCTTCAGATTCATGTCTTCTCCTTGAACAGTCTATCGTCAGTGCCACGCCCAAGCCTCTCATACTCCATCAGAGCAAACAGATGGAAAGCCGCGTGGGCGAGATGGTGCAGCCCGCTCTCAAGGTCTTTCGTCTCACCCCGTAAGAATGCGTAGATATGGCGAAGCAAGGCACTTATGGACAGTCTCCACGAGTAGCCTTTTAGCCAGTTGCCGGCCTCGTACTTGCGGGAGCCGTACTCGTAGACCCGAGCTATCTCTTCTAGGGGCCGTATTGGTATCTGGGCGAAATCCTCCGGCTTTGCCCCCTTCTGTCCTCCGGTCTTTGGGTCGGTGACCCGCTGCTCCCCACTTCTCACAGATGTGTTCCTCCGCGTAGAATCGCTGGTAGATGGTTGTGTTGCCTTCCGCAGCAATAACCTTATACGTCGTGAGTTGCCCGGTGCTCATGATTTCGTAGCCGCACTTGCATCGGGGACGGGTACTAGTGTCAGACACGATTTGCTTCGTCCAACCACCGCTGAATCTGCTCGGTCTGCCTCTTGGTTAGGCGAACCAACACAGTGTCAACTGCACCATATGCAGTCTTCTTCGCCTTCGGTGGCTTCTTAGCCCGGTGACCTTTGGCGTGCGGCTTATGCCTACTCATTTTTCTCCCTCCCCGTGGAACTGTGCATTCATCAGGCGTACCACGCCGAACTGTCCTGGCATGATGGCTTGGGCCGTCTCTCCTAGGAAACTTTTAAAGTGTATGGCGTCGCTGGCATCCACTTCAATTGACCCGTCTGGGTAGGCCACACGAAGTCCAGCCGACAGAACATCTTTGGTAATGTTCTTTGCCGGCACGTACACCTTCACGGCTTGTTCATCTAGCCTGAACAACGGCATCTTCGTCACCTTCTCCTTTGCTCTCCCTCTCGTCCACAAACGTGTCCGCCCCACACCGAACGCAACGATAGTACGAGAATCGGGCCTTTCGGTCCCAACGATAGTACGCGACTCGGGCCTTTCGGTCCCATAGTGTCCAGTCGTTCTGTCCGCACACGCGACAGGGCTCAGGCTTTATCTCCATGATCCTTTCTCATCGATAAGACCTATGTCTCCGGTAACCGCGCTGGCCACAGCGTTGAGCAACTCCACGTCGCTCTCGCACCGTTTCACCAAGAGCGCCCACGCTTCGTCGTCGTTGTCCAACAGAGCCTTGCGCCAAACCTCGGGCGTGACGTGCATCTTCTCCAGTTTCTTCTTCTCGGTTTGTAGGTCCAGGAAGTCCGCCATGGCCTCAAGACTGTTGCGGCCTACGAGGTACTTCTGCCGAGAGATTGCTGCTGGGTCGATCAACTTCAGCTTTGGCATGTGCAGCTTGTACTTCATCGCTACAGTTCGTAGCCACCGGATGTCGAAGTAGTCTCCGTTGTGGGCGTAGGCGATGTGGCCTTTGTCAAGGATGTCGAAGATGGCCACTGCCAGTTCTCTGTCGTTCGAGCGAATGCCTTTCTTCCAAGGGGAGTATTCGCGGAGCGTCAAGGTTTTCCGCTCCGGCCCTTTCGGATTACCGTGGATCATGAACGATGCAACCATAGTGACGCCCCAACCACGGTCTAGGCCCCAAGTCTCTAAGTCGAAGACAATTTGAGTAAGAGGGGCTGAACCAAGAGAGATTGGTAGATCAGACTGTGGCGGTTCGTGCTCGATGGCGACCTTGACCAATCGGCGGCAACTCGGACAGTGAGTAAGGTGGTTGTCCTCTGTTGACAAGACGGTACTGCGATGCGGCGGTGCGAAGTCCTTATTGCATATGACGCATGTGCGTCTAGCCCAGGGCACTAAGCCCTCCTTTCGCATGGTCTAAGCCTAGCACACAAACCATGGCCTGTCAACTACTTCAGTGCTCCCCAGTCCCCAGCAATGGCATGCGAGGTAGTGAACTGTACCCCATTCCCGTCGCTTGCCATCAGAGTGGCAACACTCCGCGCAACTTCTTCGGCAATGGACTCTTTGGCCTCCCCCACCAACTCATCGTGCATCTGTAGCAGGGGCAAGAACTTAGGCTCGTTCGCCTGCACACGGAGCATGCCCTCCTTCATCTTTTCTTGGGACGTGCCCTGAATCAGATGGTTGAACGCCTGCCGTTCGGCTTCTTCCCGCAGTTTGGCCGCAGGCCAGCGGTTGCCGTCCAGGAATAGGGCCGGCAGGGACCGTCCTCTCCCACCCTCAGTGTACACCCAGCCGTCGTTCTTGCGAGCCTCGTAGCAGGTTACGTCTACTAGTCGCTGCACTTCTGGGTAGAGGGCGAACCAGTCCGCGATGAGGGCGGCGCAGCCCTCAACATCGAAGAAGTTACTGCCGCTGCGCACAAGCTCTTCATACAGTCGGCGGTCCCCGATGCCGTAGAGTACCCCAAGGGTAACCACCTTGGACGGACGGCGGTGCAAGAAAGGGTCTACCTTGTCGGTGTCGCTCAGGCGGAATAGGCCGCGTGCAGTCTCGGTGTACAGGTCGCGGGACTCACGGAAGATGGCCAGAAGTTTCTCGTCTTGGGATAGCGAGCCTACCATCCTCGGCTCGATCTGAGCGTAGTCTACAGACACCATCTTATAGCCGGGCCGGGCCACGAAGCAGCCACGCACCTTCCGGCCCAACTCGGTGCGGCTTGGGAACGCCATCAGGTTTGGGTCTTCGCACGCCACGCGACCGCTCTTTACCCTAGTGAGTTTCCACCGTGGATGAATGGTCGGTGGTGTGCGCTTGCAAGCCTCCAGCAGCACCGCCACAAATGCGGTCTTGAGTTTGGACAGTTCACGCGACTTTGAAATCTCCTCTACGGCCGGAATGCTAGCATGAAGCCACAACGCCCGCGAGTCTGTACTTAGCCTCTCTTTGCTTTTGGTCTTCTTGCCTGCAAGCCCCACAGACTTCATCCACGCGGCTACGTCGTCGCCGCTGGCAGGATTTAGGTGCCGTCCCACCAGAGAGTCAAGCCTCTCCTGAGTCTCGACCAGTTGGCGGTCTATGTCCGTAGACAGGTCATGGACACGAGTCTGGTCTAGGAGCAGACCGCGGGCCGACATCTGGCTGAAGATGGGCCAGACTGATAGGTCTAGATGCTCGATCTCAGTGCGCATAGGCGACAAAAAAGGCATGGAAGAGGATGGCACTCGCAACACGCATCACCACAGTGGTCAAGGCAAACGTGCCCACAGTCACAAACGTCAGCCAAACCCTTTCTGGTCATAACACTAGTGAGTATCCTCTTGGCCTCCAGGTCTAAATGCAAGGCCACAGTTTCACCGTTGCCCAAGGGTCAAGAGTCGAATACTCCCTTGCCTCGTCTTCTGGCACAAACCGCAGCGAGGGTGGCGGTAAGGACATCCTCTCCGCAAGTTTCTTCGGGTCGCGCAGCCGGCGCAGTGCTTTGGCCTCATCGGTGTACGTGTGCTTCGGCTTCTTGTACAGCCTGCCGGTCTTTGGGCTTCTCTCTTGCGTGGTGGTGCCCAAGAAGATAATCGAGTCGGCCTCGCTGCGCACATACTCATTATAGTGTGGCATCACAACGTCTTCCCACGAACGCATCCGCAAGCCCAGATACCGCCACGCAAGCGGTTTGAGACCTTGGGTCGGGAGCTGTTTCAGGTAGGCTCGTTCCATCGTGTCCACATACGGCACTGTCCACGGCGCGTGGACGCCCATCGCCTGTAGACAGGTCCAGTCCCAAGGGGCGTTATGATAGACTAGGGTTACATCCCGACCCTGTATCGCGTTCCACCACGCGAGTACCTCGTCGCGGTCTAGGTAACACCGCCTATCGACTGTAGCTACAGTGGCGCAGATAGGGTCGGCGGGAGTGCCTTCGGTGTCTATGCCGATCAGACCGTCAAAAGGCAAGTCACCGCTGATGTCAGGGACGGCAGGGGGGTACATGGGGTGAATGGGCGGATCTCTCAGTGCCGCAACGGCCGCACCCGTATGCGCCAGCTTATCCTCGCCTCCAGGCCGAAGTGCCGCTGCTGGATGCCAAGTCGGCACTACGAAGCATCTCCCATTGCCAAAGTCGCCAATCTCAAAGCCGACACCGTTGCAGGCTTCCATGGAGAGGAAGCGGTCACCGAGTAGGGCACGGCTAACTAGGGCACCCACCGCCAGTATCCGTCTCGGCTTGACTTCTATCAACTCCTCGTACAGAGCCACAGAGCACGCCTCAAATTCTTCGGGCGATAGCTTGGCGTCCCCACTCACGTCATTGTCTAGGGCGTGGTGACACAAGTTCGACACTCGGCATTGCATCCTGTCAAGTGATGCGAGACGGCGCATGAGTGGCCATAGCAAGCGACCGGAGGGACCGACGAAGCCACGTCCCTGTTTTAGCTCTTCTCTCGCAGGCGCTTCGCCCACCACGAAGAACTCGGCCGGTATTGGCCCGTCTGGCTCTACCGTCTTGTGGAGATCAAGACTCACTGTCACCACACATAGGGCACGTCAAGTCTAATCCTCGCGGGCTGCCAAACAGTTGGAACGTGCATTGCTCGTCGTCGTGGACCCATCCTACTCCACAGGATGGACAGTCGTGGATATGAGACTCCATTGCTACCCCCTCCTACTGCAAATACGGCACTTCAGCGGCGTCATGGAACCGCCGCACTGACAACACTTATTGAACCACATGTCCCACATGTCGCACATATGTCCGCACTTGGACAGCATGTACTCTTGGCCTTCAATGCGGAGCGCGATAGCCACTCCGTCCATCTTCAGTAGTACCCGCGTGTCCATTTCCACATCTTCCGCTTTGCCCAGATGACAAAAAGGCCCATCGCTGCACCTACCGCGAGTCCGATCGTGAACTGCTTTATGTCCTTACGCATTGTCTATCCATTGTGCAACAAAGCCCAAAAGAACCGAGAGAGCACCAAGTACCGCAAACGGTATGTCCGTGAACGTCGCCAGCACGACTACAACTCCAACCGCTGGCCACAGCGCCGAGCGCCATGACGGAAAATGTCTGTTCGGTTTACTCACTCCTCCCCCTCCCCAAACTCCGAGCCAGTCTCGCACGCTCGCGCCATTTCATCTTGCGCCAATGCGTGATCGCCTTGCGCTCAGTCTTTGCCTCACTCCACTGTGGGTGCATCAGGTGCAATATCTCGTGTACGTAGGTTCTAAGCAGATCCGGGTCTCGAAGATCCAGCCACACAGTATTCGCCTGTTGTCGCCCGAGGAATCTCTTGAAAGGGCGGAACACGAGTGTCTTGGGCAGCACTAGACGTTTCATCGAGTCCACTGCTCGTTCACCGCTCTCCCTCCAACCTTCTCCGGTCAGCCTCAGCCCGACACACCGCCCGCTGCACCCCGTTTACGCTCACGAAGTCACCCTCTCCTCGCATCTCTGCTCGCCATCGGCGCAGGTCTTCGAGTGCCACGACTAATCGTCGTAATAGCCTAGTCAGATACATTGGCCCGCACAAGGGAATATCTCAGGCGTCGTACCCAAACGCAGACAATGCCGCATCGGCCAGTCCTGCCCCGTACGGCGTGAACGGATCATAGGGCCACCCTGACCACAGCGCGACTACAATGCCGGCCCTAGTAGTCTCGTGGCTGGGCCATCGACGCACCGACCGTGCCCTGTCCCGCCAGCCTCGCAGGTAAGACTCGTCTTCTTTGGTCATGGTCCCCTCAATTTGCCCGTGGGTAACCGCTACGGGACCGAGCGGTATGGAGGGGCTGTCTTAGTTAACTGGGCATCCGCAATACGTCACATGACTGATGTCTTGGGGCTGATGGTGAGAGTTGAACCCAGGTGTATGAAGCACCTGTCCCTCGGTAACTTTCTCGTAGACACGGTAGGCATTTGACCCCTGCGCACACTGGCCGCGGCCGTCCTTTACAATCGCAAGTCTGGCGTCGCGGGTGGCAGGAGTCGAGACGGTGCCGATGTCCTCGTCCTTGTCCAAGAAGGCAAGACCGAAGTAGTCACACTCCCTGTTCCCGCCAATGTCGCTAGGTCGAGCACAGAAAGGTGCGCCACCGTAGGTTGGTTGGGTTAGAGAACACTCAGGTTCAGGCGGTGGAGTGGGTTCAGGTGTAGGTTCGGGTGTAGGCTCCGGGCTTGGCTCGGGCGTAGGGCTGGGAGTAGGCGAAGGCTCGGGAGTCGGCGGTTCAGGTGTCGGGCTCGGCTCGGGTGTAGCACATTTCCCTGCCGGCTGCGGGTACGGACCACCTCCGCCGAAGTTGCCATTCTGGCCTCCTACGTAACCGGCTTTGTCCGGCACAGGACCACGGCCCCAGTCATACTGAATGGTGCGAGGCTCGCATGCCCTCGGCGCAGTGATTGAAAGTGCCAGTACACGGCTGGAGCCGAACCGTCCCACCGCGGATGCAATGGCAGAGCCGCCTCCGTTCCCCGCAGGGAAGAAGGCCGCGACGTGGTATTGCTCGGTTGTGTTGGCGCTAGGAGCTAGGCGCAGCGTAATGGAGGCTCCGTCATTGCCGGTAGTGAAGTCTATGTACTCGAACAGAGTCTTCCATCCGCCCGGCGGCACCGGCTCAAGGGCCGGCGGAATAGTCGGGCTGATAGGCTCAGGCTCGGGCTGCACCACTGGTGAGACTGTGGTACTGCCTGTGACCGTCTCGTTGTTGCTGCCACATGCGACCAGTCCAACGGCGAGCAGCGCGCCGATGACCGCCCCTCCCCACATCTTCATCAAGTTACTCCCTTTATTGCTTCGAGAATGAAGCCCGCAATTTACAGTACGAACACTGAACATTAGTCCGTAGACACGAACAGCACTGAGAATGGGCTTCTTCTACAGCACAGGCGTGTCCGCATCGACATATGTCTACGGTACGGATGTGGCGGCCACTTGACACCCTCAAGTACAGACGACGCGCCACCACAAGGACCGTCGCTTCTATTGCCATTCTACCCTCAGCGCCTTACGCCCAAACCGTCTCGCCCTACCGTGTTCTGCTATGTACACGTCTACGGCCGAGCCCAATACGGCGCTTCCGGTGTCTTCGCAGAGCCTTAACCCCACGCTGGGAACGTCCACCCATGCACCAAGCCTAGCAGGGTCGCACGCGGCTGTCAAGCCCTCAATGGGGGTATGTCCTGAACGGGTCAGGCCGTGCCCACCTATCTCTGGCGAGTTCTTGCCGCAACACACCTTGCATGAGCAATACGCCGTCACCTCGCTATCTTCCCAGTGCATACGTCTACGAGTTTTTGGGCTGCGACTTCCCCAACGCCCTCTACCGTCTGCCAGGTGCCAGAATCGGCGTTCATCATTTCTCGGGGGCTCGAAAACCGCTCGGCCGCGCGCTTGGACTTTAGTGGTCCCAGGCCAGGAAGATCCAAAGCCATCTTGTGGGTATAGGTCGGTTCCTCTGCGAGCAACGTTCCCTCCCCATATGGCGGGTGGAAGAAGTCCCCCAACGAGGAGTGATCCTCCCACTTGTTGAGCGTCCACCAGTAGTATTGCGCCCGCAGCCACCGCAGCGATTCGTCCTGCGACTCGGTGCGCCAGAGTTGCACACCGCTCGCGGCTATGGTGGCCAGGCGGGACGCGACTTCCTGATAGGTGAACCGGCCCGGCACTGCAAACCACCTGTTCTTGTCCCACACCTCCAGTGTGCGGCCCGGCTGTCTCACTCTGCCCTCGACCAAGAGCCAACGCACTTGGTAGCCCTGTCTCATCTTGCGGAGTTGGTCCGCCAGTCTCCCGTTGCGCATTGACTGGAGTAGGTCGCTCCATGTCTTGTACTCGACGCCAACCAACACGGGCTCGTCCTTGACACCGCGCCCAACGATTTCTACGTCTCCCGCGGGGAGGAAAGCCTCCTCCACGGTCAGACCCTTCTCCCGAAGTGGCACTATCAGAGACACACTGCCGGCCCGCGTGTCTATGCGGATGGGAGACGATGGAGTGTCCACGCGGTTTCACCTGAGACTTTCTCTTATGCCGCAGTAACGACAAGGGCCGGAACCAGAGCAGGCACAGCAATCTTCGTCGTACATTTGTTCCACACAGGCATGGCCGCATATACAAATGTCCACAACCTCCCCCGCCCCATGGAGGTAGAGCCTCTCAAGGTAGAGCTTCCCTGCACTCTCCCACTCAAGAACCCTTACCTTCTTTACCTTCTCCATTACTTTTCCCACTCTTCGACAGCTACTCCCGGCACAAGCAGAGACATCAACTCTACGAATGGCAGTGCCGGCACAGTCTGGCCCACCAACGACGGGTTGTCCCTGCACTTTTTCACCGCGAGGTTCCATTGGTCCGGCGCTGCGAAACTTGTCCACAGGTTGCACGTCACCAGAAAGGGGGCCTTGTCAAATCCCTGCATCTCGAAGTCTCTGCCCTGCCTCCACTTCGGCTCACCTCTTGCGTCAAAATACTGTTCCCACTTCGGCTTCAGGTGGTTAATCATGATGAGATTCACCTCGTGGACATTCGCAAGGCGCACCATCTCGCGGTACTTGGTATTGGCCTCGGTCTTAAGGTCGTCTCGGTTAGTGGCACTTCGACCGTACACCGAGAGGCGAGTATACTCCCACACATCCAGAGCGCTGTCCCACACAACGCTCTTTACCCCAGCCGCGATGCCTGCCTGAAAGTCCTTCAGGAACGGCACATAGAACTGCTCGTGAATGAAGTTTGCGAGTAGGCCCTCTCGTTTCTGCCGCGCCTCTGTCGTCTCTTGGCGGTCCACAAAGGCGCGCAACTCAAACGGTATGTCGATCTTGTATCCGCCCTTGAGTGGTCTGATGATCTGTCCAGAGGCTTTTTGCAATACGCCCTCCTCTCCAAAATCTGTGGACTGGTAGAGGAGAGGCTTTGGCGCGGTCAGGCCCCAGTGAGTTTTACCAGTGCCCTCCATGCCTGCTAGGTTGATTACCGCGTAGGGCTTTCGAGGCGTGACAAGATCGGACAGCCCGCTGGCTTTTAGCTTTTCTGGGTCTAGATACACTGGCTATTTTCCTTTCGCTGAGTAGGACATCCTCAGTTTGCCCAACCTGCAACTCGACGCATAATCCGTACAGTCACAACACTTCTGGTCAGAAAGAAAGCTCAAACAGGCATGGCCACAGACACAGATGTCAACCACATCCAGATTTGATGCGAACATTCGCAGGGCGTCCTTGGTCTGTACGACACTAGCGCCCTTCATTCTGGTCTATCTCCAGTCACCA
>Ga0209342_10001733_pt1 | contig 24152 bp, 18 predicted proteins | sample RifCSP16_2_FD_184023 | JGI IMG/M metagenome (GOLD analysis project Ga0209342, IMG submission 184023) | Soil microbial communities from Rifle, Colorado - Rifle CSP2_sed 16_2 (SPAdes) (version 2) | ecosystem: Environmental > Terrestrial > Deep subsurface > Rock core/Sediment | place: Rifle... | reverse complement strand
CTCTTCGCGGTCCTCCTCGAACCCGGCGCCCACGTCCGCGAAGAGGGCGAGCAGCTTGTCCCGCGCCGGTCGGCGCTGGGCCAGGGTGGCCTCGGCGTTGTCTACCGCATCCGTCATTTTGACTTCCAGCAAGTAGCCGAGAACCGCCTCTTTGCGCGGGAAGTAGTTGAAGAACGTCCCCTTGGCGACATCGGCGCGCTCGGTGATGTCATCGATGGTCGTCGCCTCGAAGCCCTTGTCCCGAAAGAGTTTGACTGCGGCCTTGAAGATCCGCTCCTTGGTTTCCTCTTTCTTGCGTTCCCGGCGCGTAAGTTCAAGTTCTGTCATCACTTATACCATGGAATGAGAACAAATATGACTACAGTCAACGTTGGAACGCGCACAATAATGACATGGGGTCAATACGTCAAGGCACCGGTTCAGGTTTCAGGGGAGTGTGACGTGGGGTCTGCAGGGCGGCGGTCAGGAGCCATCGCGCCGGCTTGACGGGGGTCCGGCCACGGCCCATGGTAGGGGCATGAAGCCATACGACCGCGTGACCATCATCAGAAACCGCCACCGGGCGCGCAACCTCCGGGTCTTCCGCGCGCGGGTCGAGGCCTATTTCGAGCAGGTCTTCGATGATGGCGATGACCTGCCAGTCGATTGGGAGGGCGTCCGCGGGGCCCGCGCGGAGATCAACCGGATGTTGCCGCGGGTCGCGCAAATCGTGCAGGCTGCCGACCTCGGTGCGTCAACCGCCGCCTCCGTGAGGCACCCGGCCGATCGCTCCGTCGAGATGCTGCACAACATCTTCAGCGCCCGACACGCCGAAGGCGCGCACCAGGAAATCCTGGATGTGCTCGACATGGCCATCGGGGTGTACGATGCCAACCAGTACGGGGCCCTGGCGCGAACGTTGAATCCGTTCCATTACCTCATGAGCGCGCTTGGGTTCCTGGCGGGTTTGCCGCGACGCGCGTTGGTCGCGATCGGTCTCTTGCGTCCCGGCCCGGCCCGGACCCGTCCTCACGACCTGGCCGGATTTGACACTGCGTTGTCGCGCCTGGCCGACCTGGAACAGTTGATCGACACCCGGCTCGCGGAGATGCGAGAGTGGCTGTCAGGGGTGTTCGCGCAGAATGCGCATCAGATGACGGACCTGGCGGAGCGAATGGACTTCTTGGAACGGGTGTTGACGCAGCAGCGCTCGATGCCGCCGCTCCAGCCGGGGGAGAAGAAGGTGGTTACGCCCTCGTAGGGCGTCTGCCGTCTTCGAGCCAGCGTTGTAATGGGACGGTACGCCGCAGGGCGGCGGGGTGACGGCGGAACCAGCTCAGCAGCAGCAACGTCTCATCAATGGCGTCGGTGGGAATGGCCGCCGGATGGCGCTCCGGCGCGGCGTGCTCCGCCACCAGGGCGTGGAACGCCTCGCCTTCCAGGGGTGAGTGCGGGGCCGGGGCCGTGGCGCGCACCGTGGCGCGGCGGATGAGGTAGGACCGGGCGTCGCCGAAAGCGCCGGGATCGGTGTACACGAACGTGAGGGCCTCGACCGCTGCGCGGGCCCGCACCGAGGCCGCCAGCAGCCACTCGAGGGCCTCGAACCGATCCCGCCACCTGGCGGCTCGCTCGAACGCGTTGGCCGAGCTGAGCTCCGTCATCTCATTGACCGCGCGGTCCAGCGGTGCGATCCCGCGGCCTTCCAGGAACGCTACGGCCACGCCGATCCGACGCCGATACTCGCGCTCGCTGACCAGACCGGCGCAGGGGCCGGTACAGGTGCCGAAGTCGTAACGGGGGCACGCGGCCCGCCGGCTCGGCCCGAACAGGTCGGCCTGTCGGGCGTAGTGGATGGGCATGTCCAACGCGCAGTCCCGGAGTCCCAGGAGGTCGTTGAGCACCCGTACCGCTTCGAGCAGGCGGCCGGGCCCCACGAACGGCCCGTAGTGCGCCATGCCGTCCGACGGCGCGGCGCGCGAGACGAAGATCTTGGGCGCCGGACCGCCCGAGACCTTGATGAACCCGACTCGCCGGGTGCGATTCATGTGGACGTTGAACGGCGGGCGGAAGCGCCGGATCTGCCGCAGCTCGGCGAGACAGGCCGCGAACTCGGAGGGCTGGTACTCCCACGCGATATCCGCGGCGGCTCGCAGGATGCGGCCGGCTTTCTCATCCGTGTCCGCGGCGCGGAAGTAGCTCAGCAGGCGGGGGCGGAGGCGTTTGGCCTTGCCCACGTACATCACCCGCCCGCCGGGATCCAGCATGCGGTACACGCCGGGCCGGTTCTCCGTCAGCGCCGCCACTCGCCGGCGCAACGGCTCGAGATCGGTGAGCGGGAGGGCGAGCGACGTCATGCCACCGAGCCCGGGCTCACCGCCTGCCCCGCAGATAGTCGTGCAGCGTGAGAAACTTCTCGTACACCACCACCGCCTTGCGCTTCTGTCCCAGCTCGGCGAACAACTCCCGCATCCGCCCGCGCCGGGTCACGTAAAACCGGAAGGTCTCGGCGAAGTCCTCCTGCGGGTGAGTGGCGGCGTAGCTGGAGACGTGATCCGGCAGCGTGGTGGCCACCCGTCGGCGCTGGAAGTCCACCCAGGTGTTGTCCACGCCGCGGTAGGTCTTGTACACCTCACCGAACGCGCGACGGAACCGCTCGCTCCGGGTCCAGCGCCAGTTGTGGTACAGGAAGCTGTGCCCCAGTTCGTGCGCGATCAGCCCTACCAGCATGGACCAGTCAATCTCCAGGCGGGAGCGGCGGTCCGTGACATAGCGTTGCTCGATCTCCACGATCTTGGGCCAGCGGGGGTCCACGCCCGACACGCCGGGGCGCAGGAGCACCCGGTAGCCCCAGGGCTTGATGCGTGAAACGCCCAGCAGCCTCCGCAGGCGCCGCAGCGCGGGCCGGATCAGATCCTGGCCGGTGGCGTCGCTGCCGCACCAGGGGCAATGGGTCATCCAGTCGTCCACGCCGCGGCCGCAGTGAGGGCAGGAGCCCTCGAAGTCGTGGTCGTCGCGCCAGGCCTGCTCGCGGCCGCACCACGGGCAGTGGGGCATGGGGTATTCCAGCCCGCCGCCGCACCCCCAGTCGCATCGCGCGTGATACCGGAAGCCCTTGGGCGCCTTGAGTGGCAGCTCGCTGGACGGGCCCTCCTCGTAGATGTCGGCGCCGCACCAGGGGCAGAACCAGTAGGCGTCCGAGACCACCCATCCGCAGCTGTGACACTCGGCGCCGGTGATCTGTCCGGTGTCCGGCCAGACCTGCGCGCGACCGCAGCGCGGGCAGTAGGGCCAGTACCGCTGGAGCTCGTGGCCGCAGACGCAGCGCAACTCGGGTCGCGGGGCCGGCTCCCGCCGGTGCCTACGGTTGTTGCTCATATCGGCGGGCCGCCTCGTCCACGATCCGGTTCACGAAGGCTTCGTAGCGCATGCCGGCCTTCTCCGCGGCGTTGGCCATGTCGTGGCCGTCGCTGATGAACGGGTTGGCATTGGCCTCGATCACCCGGACGTCCCCGTCCGGCGTGAGCCGGACGTCCAGGCGGGCGTAATCCCGGAGCCAGAGCGCCCGGTAGGCCGTCGAGCAAATGGCCGCGAGCCGCTCTCGCGCCGGGCGGGAGATGGGGCGCGCGAACACGTTACGAATGCCCTTGCGGGCGCGGTAGTCGGTATCCCATTTGGCCAGCCGACTCGCGATCCGCTCCTCGGGTCTGGTCTTGCTCTTGTCCCACACCATCTCCACCAGCGGCAAGAGTTCCAGGCGCTCGCCGTTGCCCAGGATGCTGACGTACAGCTCCCGGCCGTCCACGAACTCCTCGGCGATGGCCGGCTGCTGAAACCGCTCGTGCACGAAGGTCACGCGCTCGGCGAGCGCGGCGAGGTCCGAGACGACCGAGGCGTTCGAGATGCCGATAGACGCGTCCTCGGCCAGCGGTTTGACGATCAACGGAAACGCCAGGTCCAGGTCGCGCTCCACCTGCTCGCCGGGGCGGTAGGTGCGGAAGCCCGGCACCGAGATGCCGTGATACGCCAGCACCTTCTTGCTCATGGCCTTGTTGCGGGTCGTGAGCAGCGCCAGCGGTGGCGAGCCGGTGTACCGGTATCCTTGCGCCTCGAGGAGGCCGGGGAGGAGGAAATCCAGGCCCGGATCCCCGTTGAAGCTCTCCGCGCAGTTGAACACCATGTCGGGCCCGAACTCCCGCAAGCGATGGATGAGCGGCTCGAGGTCTGCCTGCACACCGATCAATACCACCTCGTGGCCCCGGGCCAGCAACGCCCCCGCCACCTCGTATTCCGCTTCTTCCACGTGTGCCGCCATCTCCCGCCGGAAGTCGGCGTCGTCCCAGCCGGCGTGGGGCGTATCGAAGACGACCGCGACCTTCATGGCTCCCGCTGGCAGCGCCAGCAGAAGGTGGTGGCACGGCCGTCAATCAGGTGCGTGGTCTGGAGGGTGGTGCCGCACCGGGCGCAGGGCGCTCCGCCCCGGCCGTACACGTGGAGCTTGAACTGAAAGCCGCCGCGCCCCCCGGTGCCGGTCCGGTAGTCCCGCAAGGTCGTGCCCTGGGCGGCGATGGCGTCGCCCAGCACGGCGCGGACTTCTCGGTAGAGGTCGGCCAGGCCGGCCGGCCCCAGGCGGTTCGCGGGTCGCGAGGGATCGATTCCTGCGCGGAACAAGGCTTCGTTCGCGTAGATGTTACCCACCCCGGCGACGCGCCGCTGGTCCATGAGCGCCTTCTTGATGGCCTGCCGCGTGCCACGGAACCGCGCGGCGAAGGCGGCCGCGTCGAACTCCGGCCCCAGGGGCTCCGGCCCGATGCGCGCAGTATAGGCCTGCCAGCCGGCTTCGTCCAAGAGCCACACGCGGCCCAGCCGGCGCACGTCGCGATACACGAACGTGGTCTTGCCGTCCAGTTTGCCCAGAAAGACAACGTAGCGCCGCTCCGGTTCGGTGAGCGGGCGGTCGTACACCAGCAGGTTGCCCGTCATCCCCGGTTGGACGACCATCCGGTGGCCGCTCGCAAACCGGAGGACGGCGTGCTTGGCCCGCCGGGTCACCTGCTCGATGCGGTTACCTGCCAGGGTGGCGAGTAAACGCCGCCGGCTCACCCGGCGCAGCACGTCGGACTTGAAGAGCCTGGGGGAGCGAAGGATCCGGCCGGTGAGCCTGGGCGCCAGGTCGCGAACGATGGTCTCGACTTCAGGAAGCTCGGGCACGCGCTACCTCGCGCCACGCGATATCGCGACGGAACACTCGCCCTTCGTATTGGATCGCGTCGGCCAGTGCGCGGCTTTGCGCGGCGGCCTGAGCGACGTCCGTTCCGAGCCCGGTGGCGCACAGCACCCGCCCGCCGGACACGCGGAGCGCCCCGCCGGCATCCCGCGTCGAGCCGGCGTGGAACAGCAGGGTGTCCGGCGGACGCGTGACCGGCAGCGAGATGGCGGCGCCTTTCTGAGGGGCGTCCGGGTATCCCTGCGAAACGAGCACCGTGGTGACCGCCGCGCGGTCCGCAGCCACCTGAGCGACCGGGGGCCGCCAGCGTTCTCCCGAGCCGATGCGCCAGAAGTGGTCCGCCAGGTCGCCCGCCAGCGCCGGCAGCACCACCTGCGTTTCCGGGTCGCCGAACCGGCAGTTGAACTCGATCACGAGCGGGTCGCCGGCCGGCGAGATCATGAGCCCGGCGTAGAGACACCCGCGATATCGCGCCCCCCGCGCCGCCAGCTCCCGGAGCACGGGAAGCAAGATCTCGCGCTCCACCCGCTCCAGCAGCCCGGGCGTGGCCAGGGAGACCGGTGCGTACGCGCCCATCCCGCCGGTGTTCGGTCCGGAGTCGCCTTCCTCCAGGCGCTTGTGGTCCTGGGCCGGCGGCAACATGAGCACCCGCTCGCCGTCGGTCAGCGCCAGCACGGACAGCTCCTCCCCGTCGAGGAACCGTTCGACCAGCACTTCCTGCCCGGCCGCGCCGAACTTGCCGCCGAACATGTCCCGTGCTGCCGCCTGCGCCTCGCCCCGCGTGCGGCAGACCACGGCCCCTTTCCCGGCGGCGAGTCCCGACGCCTTGACCACCAGCGGCTCCGGATGCCCGGCGATGTACTCCAGGGCCTTCGTCCGGTCCGTGAACGTGCGACTCTCGGCGGTGGGGACCCGCGCCCGCTCCATGACGTCCTTGGCGAAGGCTTTGGATGCTTCGATGCGCGCGGCGCCGGCCGTGGGTCCAAACGCCGGAATCCGCTGCGCGGCAAGCCGATCCACGAGTCCCGCGGCCAGGGGCGCCTCCGGTCCGACCACCACGAGGTCGATCCGGTGCTCCCGAACGGCGCCAATCACCTGATCCGGGTGGTCGGCGGCTACGGCCAGGTTGGTGGCGACTTCGGCAGTGCCGGGATTCCCCGGAGCGCAAAAAACGGCGGCGGCGCGCGAGAGCATCCAGCACAGGGCATGCTCCCGCCCACCGCCGCCTACCACCAGCACTCTCACCGCTTGGTCGTGTCCTTGAACGTGTCCGTGAAGGCCCGCGCCGCGCGCTTCGCCGCGTCCGCGACCTGATCTACCGTCTTCTTGGCCTCGGAGGCGTAGTGGGCCGCCGCATCGCCGATGTCCTGGGTCAGCGGCCGCTCCGGTTCCGCCGCGCCGCGCCGCGGGTACTCGCCGGCCAGGATCTTCTCGTACGCCCCGGTATCGGTCCAGTGCTTGAGCTCCGCCGCCCGGAGCGTGTTGAACGGGTGGCTCGCGCCCAGCGTGTTGAGAATCTTGTAGATGGTATCCAGCGCGCCACCCCGCTCCTCGTACTCGCCGGCCTGCTTCATGAAGGCGTCGAGATCCATCTGCTTCATGTCGCCGCCGCCGGCGAGCTTCAGGAACACCCGGTTGGTGGCGGTGGGGTCCTGGGCCGCCAGCAGCCCGGCGCGGTCCGCGGACAGCTCACTTTTCCGGTACCACTCGAGCAGCGCCAGCTTGATGGGCAGCAGCGCGATGCCGGCGAGGAACGGCAGGTTCTGAAATCCCAGCTCCAAAATCAGGATCAGCACCGTCCGGTAGAGCGCGTGGCCGCTGATCACGTGCCCCAGCTCGTGGCCCAGGAGGGCCCGCAGCTCGTCCGTGTCCAGCAGGCTCACGGCGCCCGAGTTGAGGATGATGAACGGCCGGTCCACGCCCACGGCGCCGGCGTTCACGAACGGCGTCTGGGTGACGTACACCTCCACCGGATCCGGCCAGTCCATGGTGGCGGAGACCTCCGCCATCAGCGTGTGAAGCACCGGGAACTGCGTGGGACCGACGCGAACGGCGTTGGCCTGAAACAAGAGGCGAATGCCGCGTTCACCAAAGGTCCCCACAATCTTCCGTACGGCTTCGTCGAAGCCCGGGATGGCGCGCAGCGTCTGGAGGGCCGCGCGGTCGGCCGGGTGTTCCCAGGCCACCGGCGCGATCTGTGAGAGCACCTTGCGGGGCCGAGGGGCGGGTAGTCCGGGGTCAGTCATCGTTCCTCCAGATGGCGGTCGGCCCTTAACCTACGCGTCCCGCCAGGGGCAGTTTCACTTCACGGCCTTGGCCAGCGCCTGCTCCAGATCCGCCCGCAGGTCGTCCACGTCCTCGATCCCGACCGAGAGCCGCACCAATCCGTCGGTGAGCCCCATCGCCTCACGCATGGCTTGGGGAACGCTGGCATGCGTCATGCTCGCCGGGTGACCCACCAGACTCTCCACGCCGCCCAGGGATTCGGCGAGCGCGAAGATCCGGGTGCTCTCCACCAACACCCGCGCCCGGGCGGCGGAACCCAGCTCCAGCGAGATCATACCACCGAAACCGCTCATCTGGCGACGGGCCAGGTCGTGCTGGGGATGGTCGGCGAGACCCGGGTAGTACACCCGCTGCACGGCCGCGTGTCCCTGCAACCACTCGGCGATACAGCGGCCGTTGCTGTCGTGTTGCCGCATCCGGAGCGCCAGGGTCTTGGTGCCGCGAAGCGCCAACCAGCAGTCGAACGGTCCGGGGACGGCCCCCGCGGCGTTCTGGAGAAAGCCGAGGCGTTCCGCCAGGTCATCGTGGTGGGTGATGACCGCGCCGCCTACCATGTCGCTGTGGCCGTTGAGGTACTTGGTCGTCGAGTGGATCACGAGGTGGGCGCCGAGCTCGAGGGGCCGCTGGAACACCGGAGTCGCGAAGGTGTTATCCACCGCCACCAGCAGCTTCCGTTGGTTCGCCAGGGCGCCCATCGCGGCCAGGTCGGTGAGCCGCATCATGGGATTGGACGGCGTCTCCAGGAAAATCATCCTGGTCGCCGGGGTGACGGCGTTGGCGACCTTCGCGGGGTCACGCGTATCCACGAAGCTGAACGTGAGCCCGAGCTGGGCGAACACCCGGGTCATGAGGCGGTGGGTGCCGCCGTAGACGTTCTCGCCGCAGATGACGTGATCGCCCGCCTGGAGCAGCTTGAGGACGGCATCCGTGGCGGCGAGGCCGGAGGCGAAGGCGAAGCCGTGCGTGCCGCCTTCCAGCGCCGCGAGGTTCCGTTCGAGGGCGTCGCGGGTGGGATTCCGGGTGCGCGCGTATTCGAACCCTTTGTGCTGTCCCAAGGCCGGCTGGACGTAGGTAGACGTCTGGTAGATGGGCGTCATGATTGCGCCGGTGGGTTCGTCCGGGCGCTGGCCGGCGTGCACGGCTCGGGTGCCGAGCCCCAACTCCAAGTCGGACTCGAAAATCCGGGTCATCGGTCGCTCAAGTGCAAGGCGGATGGGAACGTACACTGGGGGCGGCAGAGGCGGGAGAGGCGGCAGGGGCGGCACCAGAACGGCCGCGGCCCTTCTCCTGCCGCTTCTGCCGCCCCTGCCGCTTCTCCGCTGGCCGTGCCGCCGGTTCCGGCGTACGTTAACTCTATGACTTCCAACGGCGTGCGCTGTCTGGTGGTGGATGACGAGCCGCGCATTCGGAGTGCGCTGGCGCGCCTGCTGGAAGGCGTGGGATACCGATGTGAACAGGCCGAGTCCGGTCGGGCAGCCCTGGCGGCCATGGAGCGCGCGCCCGCCTCGGTGGTGCTCACCGATGTCCGCATGCCGGACGGGGACGGCGTGGCGCTGCTCCACGAGATCCGGCGACGGTGGCCCGAGGTGGCGGTGTTGATGCTCACGGCCGTAGCCGAGGTGGAGATGGCCGTCGCCTGCCTGCAGGCGGGAGCCTACGACTACATCCCCAAGCCGTTCCAGGCGGAAGAGGTGCGCGCGCGGGTGTCGCAGGCGCTGGAGAAGCGGCGGCTGATCCTGGAGAACCGCCAGTACCAGGAGCGGCTGGCGGACATGGTGGACCAGCAGGCGTTGCGGATCGAGGAGCTGTTCCTGGAGGGCGTCCAGACGGTGGCGCACGCGCTCGAGGCCAAGGACGCGTACACGCAGGGGCACTCCGCGCGGGTGGCCGTCTATGCCAGCCGGATCGCGGCCGTGATGGGACTGGCGCATGCCGATGTCCAGCTCATCGAACTGGGGGCCGAGCTGCACGACATCGGGAAGATCGGCGTGCGGGAGGCGGTGCTGCAAAAGCCGACTCCGCTTTCCGAGGAGGAATACCAGCACATCATGCAGCATACGGTCATCGGGGCGCGTATCCTGGAACCCTTGCTCAAGCACGCGCCTCAGGTGCTGGCGGTGGTCCGCTCGCACCACGAACGGCCGGACGGCAGGGGTTTGCCTGACCGGCTCCGGGGGGAGCAGATCCCCCTGCACGCCCGGGTGGTCTCGGTGGCCGACGGCTTCGACGCCATGACGACCGGGCGGCCGTACCGGCCGCCGCGCGGCGTGGCGGAAGCCCTCGAGGAAATCCGACGGGGTGCCGGGAGCCAATGGGACCGCGGAGTGGTGGACGCGTTCCTGACCGTATGCCGCGACGCCGATCACCTCCCGATTCCCACGCCGGCGGTCTTGCGACGGCGGGTTCCGGCCCGCGTCGCGGCCGGTGCAATCACCTCACGGGCTCGCTAAGTTCCACGCCGAATGACCACGGGCCTGATCGTCAGTGTGTCCGGCGTTCGCGGTATCGTGGGTGCCGAGTTCCACCCGGAGTTGGTGGCCCGGTTTGCGGCGGCTTTCGGGCAGCAGGTCGCCGGGGGACGGGACGCCACCGTGGCGCTGGGGCGAGACGCACGGGTGTCGGGACCCATGTTCGCCGCGGCGGCGCAGGCCGGCTTACAGTCGGTGGGCTGTCGAGTGGTGGACTGCGGGCTGGTGCCGACACCCACCCTGCAGCTGGCGGTCGAGCATCACCACGCCGCCGGCGGCATCGTGATCACGGCCAGTCACAACCCGGCGGAATGGAATGCGCTGAAGTTCGTGGGACCGGATGGGCTGTTTCTGGACGGGGCCGGCGCCCGGGCCCTGGTGGAACGGGTCGAGCGGGGGGAGTTGCGCCGGAGCGCATGGAACCAGGTGGGCGACGTCGCTCAGGATGATGGCGCGATCCGGCGGCACGTGGCCGCGGTGCTCCGGCTCAAGACGCTCAAGTTGGCGCGCATTCGCCGGCGGAAGCTCACGGTGGCCCTGGACTGTGTTCGTGGCGCGGGTGGGACCATCATGCCCACGCTGCTCCGGCGGCTGGGGTGCAGGGTGGTGGGCATGGACCTCGAGCCGGACGGCCGGTTCCCCCGCGCGCCCGAGCCCGTGCCGGAGCACCTGGGCGCGCTGGGTGAGCTGGTCCGGCGAGGCAAGGCCGATCTGGGGATGGCCGTGGATCCGGACGTGGACCGCCTGGCGCTAGTGGACGAGCGGGGGGAGCCGATTGGCGAGGACTACACGCTGGCGTTCGCGGTGAGGGCGGTACTGGAGGAGGCGGTCAGGCGGTCAGACGGTCAGGCGGTCAGACGCCGGGCCTCCGTCCGCCCGTCCGCCCGCCCCGCCGTCGTGGTTTTCAACCTCTCCACCAGTCTGGTAGTAGAGGACGCCGCGCGCGGGTGTGGCGCCGAGGTCACCCGGGCGCCGGTGGGCGAAGCCAACGTGGCCCGCGCCATGCGCGACGCGGGCGCGGTGATCGGCGGGGAAGGGAACGGCGGGGTTATCTTGCCGGCGCTCCATCTGGGGCGGGATGCGCCCGTCGGCGCGGCCCTGGTCCTGGAGTTACTGACCCGGACGGGGCAGACCGTAAGCCAGCTGGTGGCTGAGCAGCCGCGGTACGCGATCGTGAAAGCCAAGGCGGCGCGTGGCTCGGATCTTGCCTTGGCCTACGCGGAGCTCCGCCGCCGGTTTCCGGACGCCACGCCGGACCAGCAGGATGGGCTGCGGCTGGCGTGGACGGGCCGATGGCTCCACGTGAGGCCCTCGGGGACGGAGCCGATTGTGCGGCTGATTGCGGAGGCGCCGGACCGGGAAACTGCGGAGCGGCTGATCGGTACGGCGAGAGAGGTCTTGGAGGGGGAAAGGACGGCGGCATGTGCGGGATAGTCGGATACGTCGGTAAGAAGGACGCGGGCCCGGTGGTCCTCGAGGCGCTGAAGCGGCTCGAGTACCGGGGGTACGACTCCGCGGGGATCGCCGTGATCCAGGACGGGGGGTTGGCGGTAGAGAAGGCGGCGGGCAAGATCGCGGTGCTCGAGCAACGGCTCGATGGCCGACTGCCGCGCGGCCACATCGCCCTGGCGCACACCCGGTGGGCCACCCACGGCGCCCCCACGGACGACAACGCCCACCCCCACACCGATTGCGGCGGCACCATCGCGCTGGTGCACAACGGCATCATCGAGAACGCCGGGGTGCTCCGGGAGCGGCTCCGGGAGCGCGGCCACAAGATCCGCTCCGAAACCGACACCGAGGTCCTGGCCCATCTGGTCGAGGAAGCGTTCACCGGCTCGCTGGAGCTGGCGGTGGCGGCGGCGCTGCGACAGGTGGAAGGCACCTACGGGATCGCGGTGATTTCCTCGCGGGAGCCCGGCACCATCGTGGCGGCGCGGCACGGCTCGCCGCTGCTCGTCGGCCTCGGCGACCAGGAGTATTTCATCGCGTCGGACGCCGCCGCCATGCTGGAGCACACTCGCTCAGTGATCTACCTGGACGACGGCGAGATCGCGGTGCTGTGCCGGGACGGATACCGGGTGACAGATCTCGAGACCGAGCCGGTGGAGAAATCGGTCTCGACGGTTGAGTGGGATCTGGCGAGCGTGGAACGCGGCGGCTACCCGCACTTCATGCTCAAGGAGATCATGGAGCAGGCGGACGCCCTCGAGCTCACGCTGCGCGGCCACCTGCTGGAAGACGAGGGCAACGCGCGATTGGGCGGCCTCAACCTCACCAACGAGCAGCTGCTGGCGATCGATCGCGTGGTCCTGACGGCGTGCGGCACCTCGTGGCACGCCGCGCTGATCGGCGAATACATGCTGGAGGAGCTGGCGCGGATTCCGGCGGAGGTGGAGTACGCGTCCGAGTTCCGCTACCGCAACCCCATCGTGGACCACCGGACCCTGGTGATCGGGATCTCGCAGAGCGGCGAGACGGCCGACACGCTGGCCGCGATCCGGGAGGCGAAACGGCGCGGGGCGCACACGCTGGGCATCGTGAACGTGGTGGGGAGCACCGTCGCCCGGGAGGTGGGAGGCGGCATCTACATCCACGCCGGTCCGGAGATCGGGGTCGCCAGCACCAAGGCGTTCACCTGCCAGGTGGCGGCCCTGGCGCTGCTCACGCTGCGGCTGGGCCGTCTGCGGTCGTTGTCCGTGCTTCAGGGCCGGGACATCGTCCGGGCGCTCAAGAAGCTCCCCGCGCAGCTGGGCCAGGTGCTGGCGCGCGCGGCGGCGCTGGAGCGCATCGCGGAGCAGTTCGCGCGCGCGCCCAATGCCCTGTACCTGGGCCGCGGCTACAACTTCCCCGTAGCGCTCGAGGGGGCGCTCAAGCTCAAGGAGATATCCTACATCCACGCCGAGGGGTATCCGGCGGCGGAAATCAAGCACGGGCCGATCGCGTTGATCGACGAGATGATGCCGGTCGTGTTCATCGCCCCGCGGGATGCGGTGTACCAGAAGATCCTGTCGAACGTGCAAGAGGTGAAGGCGCGCCGCGGGCGGGTGATCGCCATCGTGACCGAGGGGGACGAGGAGATCACGGCACTGGCGGATCACAGCTTCACCATTCCTCAGACGATCGACCCGTTCACGCCGCTCCTGAGCGTGGTCCCGCTGCAGCTGCTGGCGTACTACATCGCCGTGCGGCGGGGGTGCGATGTGGACAAACCAAGAAACCTTGCCAAGTCAGTGACCGTGGAGTGAAACACGGCATAACGGCATAACGGCATACTGTGAGCCATGCCGTCATGCCGTGTGGTCGTGAGGGGTGGGGCGGAGGTGCCGTCATGCCGTGCTTCCAGGAGATCCATTGCGGGCAATCATCCAGCGCGTATCCAGGGGCGCCGTGTCCGTCCATGGCCGCGTCACCGGCAGCATCGGGCGCGGCTTTGTCGTGCTGGTGGGGTTCGCCCCGACCGACATGCCCCATCAGGTCGACTGGATGGCGGAGAAAGTGGCCGGGCTCCGGGTGTTCCCCGACGACGAAGGGAAAATGAACCGGGATGTCGCCGCGGTTGGCGGAGCGGTGCTGGTGGTCTCGCAGTTCACCCTGTACGGCGACGCCAGCAAAGGCCGGCGGCCGTCGTTCATCGGTGCGGCGCGCCCGGAGGTGGCCATCCCGCTGTATGAAGCGTTCATCGCAGCGCTGCGGGCGCGGGGTCTCCTGGTGGAAACCGGAGAATTCGGCGCCATGATGGACGTGGAGCTGGTGAACGAGGGGCCGGTCACGCTGATTCTGGAGCGCTGAACCCGTGATCATCCTCGCCTCGTCATCCCCTCGCCGGCGCCAGTTGCTGGAGATGCTGGGCGTTTCCCACCAGGTGGATCCGTCCGACGTCCCGGAGCTGCCGGAGCCCGGCGAGCCGGCGGAGCGCTTCGCCGTGCGGTTGGCGCGGGAGAAGGCCCTGCAGGTGGCGGCGCGGCATCCCGGAGTACCGGTGCTGGGTGCGGATACGGTGGTGGTGCTGGGTCAGCGGGTCATGGGCAAGCCCGCCTCGCCCGCCGAGGCCGCGGGCATGCTGACGGAGCTGGGCGGTCGGGACCATCGCGTGGTCACGGCCGTCGCGCTGGCCCGGGACCACCACGTCTGGGATCGGTGTGACGTGACGCGCGTGTGGTTCCGGCCGCTCACCAGCGACATGATCGAGGCGTACGTCGCTACCGGAGAGCCGCTCGACAAGGCCGGGGCCTACGGAGTGCAAGGGTACGGCGCGGTGCTGGTGGAGCGGATCGAGGGCGACTTCTTCAGCGTGATGGGGCTGCCGGTGCGGCTGGTGATCGAGCTGCTCGAGGCGGCGGGGTTCCCTTATCGCTTCACGCGGTAGACCGGAACGGCCTGGGCCTTGCCCTTGAGCTGAAGGGGCTCCAGCGCCTCGACCTTGGGGGGCTGCTTCAGCGCTTTGTAGAAGGGCTCGGAGATCAGAATCTCCCCGGGTCCGGCCTTGGAGCAGAGGCGCGACGCCGTGTTCACCGCGTCCCCGATCACCGTGTACTCCAGCCGGCGCTCGCTCCCGATGTTGCCGGCGAACACCTCACCGAAGTTGATCCCGATCCCAATGTTGACCGGCTGGCGGCCCTGCGTCGACCATTTGGCATTGAGCTCGCTCAACACGCTTTGCATGTCGATCGCGGCGCGCATGGCCCGGTCCGCGTCGTCCTCGTGGGGTATGGGCGCCCCCCAGATGGCCATGATGGCGTCGCCGATGAACTTGTCGAGCGTGCCGCCGTGCTCGAAGATGATTTCCACCATCTCCGTGAAGTACTCGGTGAGCAGCGTGGCGATCTCATCGGGGTTCATCTTCTCCGACATGGGCGTGAATCCGCGGATATCGCTGAAGAAGATGAACACCGGCCGCTTGGAGCCCCCCAGCTGCACCATGCCTTGCTGGTTGACGATCTGGGCGGCCAGGTTGGGCGCGAAGTAGCGCTGGAAGTTGGCCACCACCACCGCTTCCCGGCGGATGCGATCCGTGAGGCGGCTGTTCTCGATGGACACCGAGGCGATGCCGGAGAACGCGATCAGGAACTCCAGGTCTTCGTCCCCGAAGGAGTGGGTGGCCGTCATGTTGTCCACGTAGATGATGCCGAGGACCTTACCCTCGCTGCTGATGAGCGGGGTGCACATCGCGCTCCGCACGCTCTGCATCACAATGGACTTGCCCTTGAACCGTTCGTCCGCGGCGGCGTTGTCCGTGAGGATGGCCAGCCGCTCGGTGACGGCCCGCCGCGCGATGGATTGCGGCACGTGCCGGCTGCTCGCTGAATCTCCCAGCCGGTTCTTGGAGACCCGCGGCACCAAGTCGCCGGACGGCTCCTCGACCATGAGAATGGAAACCCGGTCCACGCTCATCACCTGGAAGGTGATGTCCACGATCTTCTGGAGCAGCTTGTCCACTTCCTGCTGCTTGGACAGCTCCTTGGAGATGTCCAGGAGGAGTGAGAGCTTCTTGCTCTGGCGCTCTTCCACCGACTCGCCGGGCACTTTGAGCTGGGTCCCGCCGCTGGGGCGGCCCGCCACATGGCCTTCGATGCCGCCGGCCACGGCCTCGAGCGGTACTTGCCGTACGATGGTGGCCTCGGGTGCCTTCACGCCAAACCCGGACGCCTCGGCCCCCGCCTTGGCCGCCGGGCGGGGGGCGACCGGGGTCACCTGGAGGACCTTGAAGGCCACCTTCCCGAAGGTCACGATGTCGCCGTCGCCCGCCGTGGACTGGGAGACCTGGGTGCCGTTGATGTAGGTCCCGTTGCTCGATCCCAGATCTTTGACGGAGACGGCGCCGTTGGCCAGCGTCACCTCGGCGTGGCGCCGGGAGACCGTGGGATCGTAGATGGGGAGGTCGCTGGTCACGGCCCGGCCCACCACGATGGCGCGGCCCTCGGGGAGGTCGATGGTCTGATCGCCGGTGGTGCTGATGAGCTTGAACCCGGGCACGTGGTCGCTCCTGCGAGGGTCTAATATACTGGCCGTGCGGGGAAGCGGCAGAAGCGCCGGGATGCCGCTATGCCGCTATGCCGCCGTGTCTATCGGGGGGAAGCGATAGCTAACGCCTGCAGCACCGCACTCGCCTTGCTCTCGGTTTCCTGGTACTCCCGCGCTGGGTCGCTGTCCGCCACGATCCCGGCGCCGGCCTGCACGTGCGCGCGGCCACCCCGAAGGACGGCCGTCCGGATCGCGATGGCGGTATCGAGGGTCTCCACCCCCCAGCCGATGTATCCAACCGCACCGGCGTACGGCCCGCGCCGGGTGGGCTCCAGCTCGTCAATGATCTGCATGGCCCGCACCTTGGGCGCGCCACTCACCGTGCCGGCGGGAAACGCGGCCCGCAGCGCGTCCACCGCGTCCAGCCCCGGCCGCAACCGCCCGCGAACCTCGCTCACGATGTGTTGCACATGCGAGTACCGCTCGATGACTTTCAGCTCGCTCACCCGCACGGTCCCGAACGCCGCCGCCCGGCCCACGTCGTTCCGCCCCAAGTCCACCAGCATCATGTGCTCGGCCAGCTCTTTAGGGTCCGCCAGCAGCTCCCGGGCCAGCCGCTCGTCATCTTCCGGGGTGGCCCCGCGGGGCCGAGTGCCCGCGATGGGCCGCACCAGGACCTCGCCATCCTCGACCCGCACCAACACCTCCGGCGAGCTGCCGGCCAGGACCAGGTCGTCCAGCCGCAGGAAATACAGATACGGGGCGGGATTCAGGGTGCGGAGCGCGCGGTAGACGTCCAGCGGCTCCGCCTCGGTGGCGACATCCTGACGGCGTGACAGCACCGTCTGAAACGTGTCTCCCGCCCGGATGTACTCCTTGATGCGCTCGACGTCGCGCTCGAAGTCGGCCCGGGGGTAGGGGCTCTCCACCGGGAGCGCAGGGGCGTCCGCCAGCGACAGGGGCCGGAGACGTGGAGGGTCCGCGAGCCGGCCGAGGATCTCTCCGATGCGGGCCTCGGCGGCCTGGTAAGCCCTGGCGAGCGTGCCCCGGTCGCTTCCCGGCAGGACGTCCGTGTTCGCCACCACCGTGGCGCGGCCGAACGCGTTGTCGATGATGACCAACGAGTCCGCGAGCATGAACACGGCATCCGGCAGCCCCAGGTCGTCGGTCGGTCCGCCGGGGAGACGCTCCAGCGTGCGGGCCACGTCGTAGCCCAGGTATCCCACCGCGCCGCCTGCAAAGCGAGGGAGACCTGGCGCCGGCGCCGCCGTGAGCACCCGGAGGCGCGCCGCGACGTGCCCCAGCGGATCCGGTGCCGGGCTCCCCGCGCTCCAGCCGTCCGCGGGCGTCCAGCGCTCCACCTGACCGCCACGATAACGCCAGGCCTCGCGGGGCTCGGTGCCCATGAAGGTGTAACGGGCCCAGCGCTCGCCCCCGACCAGCGACTCGAGCAGGAAAGCAAAGGGCGGCCGCGCCATCGCCGCGTAGGCCGTGACTGGGGTCAGCACGTCCGCCGGGAGCTCGCGCACCACCGGCACGATCCCGCCCGCCGCGGCGCGGGCCGCGTAGGTCGCAAAGTCGGTATCGCGGGTCAACGGGACGCCGCGACCACGTAGTGCCCGGCTTGCGAGAGATTGGTAGCGATGTCGCTCAAGGCGGCGCCGGAACCGCCGATGGTGACCCACCGATCGAGCGAGGTCTCGCGCCAGACGTCCAGGGCGTTGGCGTAGGCCGTCTGGTCCGCGTACCGGGAACCGTCGGCAACGGTCAGGTTGCCGTACTTCACGTAGGAGAACGTCAACCTGGGGCCTCCCAGCGTCGTGAAGCGGAGGCCGTCCGGCGTGAGGCGGATGCCGTACACCGCCGGGTCGGCGGTCAGGGTGACCAGCACCGAGTCGTCGGGGCCAAGGGAGGTGCCGTCGAGAGTGGTCAGCCCGCCCGCGGGGACCTCGAGGCGCGCGAAGAGCGTGTTGAACCCGTCGTTGTGGATCAGGTTCCGCGTGGACGCGTGCGCGTTCGACAGATAAAACGACACGCTGGCCGGCGCCGGGGCGCTGCTCGCGAGCGGGAGCATGAGCAGGTCGTCGGTGGGCAGGCTGCCGCCCGGAATGGTGAGGTCTTCGCAGGCGGCGAGGAGCAGCGCCAGCGCGCTTGCGGCCGCCCAGAGGCGTCGCGATGCGACGGCATGACGGCATGACGGCATGACGGCATATATTGCCCGCTTATGGGTGGGCGACTTGGGGTCTCGGTGGGGATCGTGCTCTGCGCGGCTGCCGCCGCCGCCGCGCACGCGCAGACCTGGAACGACAGCGCCACCACGTCCCTGATCGCCCGCGCCGCGGCGCGGCGGGCGAGCGCCGAGGCTGATACCGGGCTCAGGGACTTCGAGGCGCGGGCACACGGGTTTGTGTTCTTTCTTGGGGCGTTGGGTGAGGGGCTCGCGGAACCGCCCAAGCTGATCAAGGCCGACCAACTCGCCTTGGAAGTTTACTGGAAGGCGCCGGGCCGGAGCAAGCAGCGCATCATCGGGTGGCGCGACCGGCGGGACCTGCCCACCGACATCCAGTATCATCGAGACCACCTCGGCATCGTCACCAATGGCTTCGGGAACCGCATTCGCCTTGGGGAAGGGGACGAAGTGCGCGATGTCCCCCATCCGCTGGCTCCCGGGGCCGCCCAATGGTACGACTACGCCCTCGCCGACTCCCTGACCATCGAGATCCCCCAGCGCGTAGTCCGGGTCTACGAGGTCCTGGTGCGTCCCAAGGAGCCCGCCGCCCCCCGGTTCGTGGGTACGCTCTACCTCGACGCGGACGAAGTCCAACTAGTCCGGATGCGGTTCCAGTTCACGCGCAGCGCGTATCTGGATCCCAGCCTCGAAGACATCACCATCGTGCTCGAGAACGGGTTGTGGGAAGGGAAGTACTGGCTCCCGCGGCGGCAGGAGATTGAGATTCGCCGCCATACCACCTGGCTCGATTTGCCCGCGCGCGGGATCATCCGGGGACGCTGGGAGATCGGGGCGTACCGGTTCAACGTCGGCATCGCGGACCAGGTGTTCACTGGCCCGGAGATCGCTGTGGCCCCGGCCGCCGCCCGGAGCGCGTATCCCTGGCCCGAGCCGCTGGATGCCGCCATCGCCGGAACGGCGGGGCAGGGGACGCTCGACCTCGCGTCCGTCCGCGCAGCCGTGCGAGACCTCGCCTCGGCGCGGGTGCTCTCCGGGTTGCCGGCCGCCCAGCCGGGCGCGGCGTCGGTCTCGGACTTCCTGCACATGAACCGCGTGGAGGGTCTGACACCCGGCGCCGGCGGCGTGGTGCGGGCGGCCGGCGGGGCGATCGGCCTGCGAGGGTGGGCGTCATACGGCCTGAGCGATGAACGGTTCAAGGGTCGTGCCGCGTTGCAACACCCGGCGCCGTGGGGCGGCGTTGCCCTGGAGGCGGGCCGCGAGGTGCGCGACGTGGGCGACGACCCGCTCATCGCGCCGCTGTTCAACTCGTTTGCGGCCCAGGAACTGGGCCGGGATTACGGTGACTATGTATTAGAGGACCGGGCGCGCCTCGCCGTGAGGGGACGGCTGGGCGGCGTCAGGGTGTCGCTGTCGGGCGGCGTCGAGCGCACGCAGAGCCTCGCGACGGTAGCCCGGCCGGTCACCGGGGCCTTCCGGCCTAACCCACCGCTGGGCGCTGGACGCTATTGGGTTGGGCGCACGAGGGTGGCGCGGCGTCCGTGGGTGCTGCCGCCGCAACCAGACGTCGGGTTTGAGCTGTCAGCAGAGGCGGGCATTGGCGACACGTCGCGATACCTGCGAGTACGCGGGGTGGGGCGCATGGAGGTCCCGGTGGGCGGCACGGCGCTGCGGCTCGACGCGTGGGCAGGATGGGGCTCGCGGGACCTGCGGCCGGACCGGGCCTTCGTGTGGGGTGGCCGCGGCGCGGAAGGGTGTGACCGGAGCCGGCGTTGCGGTGGGCGTTACGGTGCCGCCGGGGGGGTGGAGTGGCGGCTTCGGGTGCCGTTTCTGGAAATCCCCCTCGGCGCGTTCGTCTCGACCGGCGGGCAGGTGGTGGTGGCGCCCTTCGTACGGGGGGCGTGGCTGGACGGGACCGTGAACGGGACCCAGTGGGACGCGAGCGACGGGCTCCGGCCGGTTATGGGGCTTGGCGTCGAGTGGCTGCACCAGTTGATCCGGTTCGAGGTGGCTGTCGATCCGCGGCGGTCTAAGTGGGCGCTGCTGGCGGACTTGCACCGGGCCCTCTGGTCGCTCCTCTGAGCCGTGTTGCGATGGGCCCTCGCATTGGCTGCCGTCTGCCGCTGGCTTATCTTCCGGCGGGCGATGGTAGATTGCGCCCGGGAGGTGTTCCGTAGCCCGCTTCAAGGACGAATGGCTCAGCGCCACCATTGAGGAGTTGATCGGCAAGGAGGCGCTGGAGGAACTTCGCGGCCAAGAAGGCGCCAAGGAAACGCTCTGGGAAACGGTGGTTTCCCGTGGGAAGGCGACCGATGAGCAGTTGCTCGACGGACTCGCGACGCGGTTCCGGCTGAAGCTGGCCGACCTCACCCAGAGCGACAAGCACGCGCGCGAGCTGGTGCCTGAGCAGTCCGCCCGGAAGTACCACGTCATCCCGCTGCACATCACGGATTCGTACCTCGAGATCGCCACGGCCAACCCGTTCGATCTCGACTGCGAGAAGACCCTGGCGTTCGCTACGGGTCGTGAAGTGCGCATCCAGCTTGCCAGCCCCAGGAAGATCCAGGACAAGCTCGACGAGTTCTACCGTCCGGATAATGTGATCGGGCAACTGCTCGATGGCATGAACTCGGATGCGGAGGTGACGCAGCTCGACGAGCAGGCGGAGCTGGACGAGATCGCGATTTCGGCGGAGGAGGCCTCCCAGCGGCCGGTGGTGCGACTGGTGGACCTCATTCTGTCGGAGGGGATTCTCTCACGGGCGAGCGACATCCACGTCGAGCCGGAAGAAGGGGGCGTCGCGGTCCGGTACCGCATTGACGGCGTGCTGCGCCAGGTGATGAAGATCCCGCGGGCGGCGGGGCTGCCGCTGATCTCGCGGATGAAGATCATCTCCTCGCTGGACATCGCGGACCGGATGCGGCCGCAAGACGGCCGCGCGCGGGTGGCGGTAAACGGGATTCCGGTGGACCTTCGGGTTTCGACCCTTCCCGCCCAGTTGGGCGAGAAGGTCGTGATCCGGATTCTCGATTCCAGCCGGACGGTGCTGTCGCTCGACTCGCTGGGCTTCAATCCCAATGAGGCGGCCCAGATCAAGACGTTGCTGGACAATCGGGACGGCGTCATCCTGGTGACCGGACCCACCGGGTCCGGCAAGACCACCACGCTCTATTCCGCGCTGCGGCACGTGCAGAGCGAGGGGGTCAACATCGTCACGGTGGAGGATCCGGTGGAATACCGGATCCAGGGGATCGTGCAGGTGCAGGTGAATGAAAAGGCCGGGCTCACCTTCGCGGCTGCCCTGCGATCGATTCTGCGTCAGGACCCGGACGTTGTGCTGGTGGGCGAGATTCGCGACAAGGAAACCGCCCAGATCGCGATCCAGGCGTCGCTCACGGGTCACCTGGTGCTCTCCACGCTGCACACCAACGACGCTCCCAACGCGGTCACCCGGCTGGTGGACATCGGTATCGAGCCCTTCAAGATCGCCTCCGCGTTCCGCGGCGTGGTGGCGCAGCGGCTGATGCGCCGGCTGTGTCCCACCTGCAAGGAAGTGTGGGTCGAGACCATTCCGGCCAAGTTGCACCGTTGGGTTCCGCCCGACACGCCGCTCTACCGGGCCGTGGGCTGTCCCGAGTGCGCCATGACCGGGTATCGCGGCCGTTTCTCGATCATCGAAGTGCTCACGGTGACGCCGGAGGTGGAGCGGAGCATCGGCGCCGGCGAAACGGCGGACCGCATCGCGCAAGCCGGCCGGGCCGGGGGGATGACCTCGCTGTGGGAGAGTGGTCTGTTGCATGTGCTCCGGGGCGAGTCCACCATTGACGAGCTGCTGCGCGTGGTGGACGTCCCGCAGGAAGACGTGGCCACACCGCCTCGCGCGCCCGGGAAGCGGCCGTCGCCGGCGGGTGGGGTGGTCAAGGAGCGGGCGTCGGGTGGGGAGCCGAAGCCCATGTCCGCGGCGTTCGATCTCCTCGAGCCGGCCGAGGCTGGGCCGCGTCCGGCCGTTGGCGCCAAGGTCCTCCTGGTGGACGACGAGGACCTGCTGCGCAAGGTGATGAAGGACCTGCTGGAGCGGGATGGCTACAACGTGGTGGAGGCGCGGGACGGCGTGGAGGCGTTGGACCAGATCGACCGCCACGGGCCGGACATCATCGTCCTGGACCTGAACCTGCCCGGCCTGGACGGGTACGGCGTGCTCTCACACCTGCGGTCGCGGCCTGCGACCGCGGACATCCCGGTGGTGGTGCTCACGGCCCGAGGGGACGAGGAAAACGAAGTCCGCGTGTTCGAGCACGGCGCGGACGACTTCCTCAGTAAGCCGTTCCGCGCGCGAGCCCTGTCCGCCCGCCTGGCCGCCGTGCTGGGCCGGAGACGCGGGCGTCAGCAACCGACCTGATCGATCAGCGGGTCGCTAACACCTCCGCGGCTTCGCGCCGCAGTTGTCGCGCGTTCACCGGCTTGTGGACGTACCGGCCGCCAAGCCGTCGAAGCCAGTCCTCCGTTTCGGGCCGGACGTCGGCCGTGGCGAAGATGGCGCGACTCACGAGTCCGGGCCAACGGGCGCGAAGCGTTTCCGCGAACATCTGGCCGCCCACGTCGGCCCTGGGGTCGGCGATCACCAGGTCGTAACTCCCCTGCGCCAGCAGCTCCACCGCGTGGGCGCCGTCGCGCGCCGCGTCCACCTGGTGCCCGTCGCTCGAGAAGAGCGCACTGATCATGCGCTGTACCGCGGGGTCGCCGTCCACCAGCAGCACCCGGTGGCCGGCCCCGGCGGCGGGGTGGGCGCGCGGCGCCCCGTCGCCGTCGCGGGGCGATACGCCGCCGCGGGCGGCCGCCGGCAGGTCGGCCACGAACCGGGCGCCGCCTCCCGGCGCGCGCCGCACCTCGAGCGTGCCGCCATGCCGCTCCAGGATACCGTAGGTGATGGCGAGGCCGAGCCCGGTGCCGACGCCGGGATCCTTGGTGGTGAAGAAGGGCGTGAGGATCTTCGAGACCAGCTCCTCCGGTACGCCCGGGCCGCTGTCTTCCACGTCAATGGCGACGCGGTCCTCGTGCCGGCGCGCACGGACCGTGACACGCCGGGGGCGGTTTGGCGGGTTCGTGGCCACGGCCTGCACCGCGTTGGTCACCAGGTTCACCACCACCTGCTGGAGCTGCATCCGATCGGCCCGAACCACCAGCGGCTCGGGTGGCGCCTCGATCGCCAGGTCCACCTGCTGCAATCGGACTTCGTACTCCAAGAGCAGCGCGGTCCGCCGCACCACCTCGCTCACGTCCACGGCCTCGACTTCCGCCGTCCCCGGACGCGCAAAGGTGAGGAGGTTGCGCACGATCTTCCCGGCGCGCTCGGCCTGCTCGTGGATGACCCGGAGATGCGCCTTGGTGGCGGGCGGCGTCGCCGCCTGCTCCACCAGCAGCTCGGCCAACCCGCAGACCGACGTCAGCGGGTTGTTGAGCTCGTGCGCCACGCCGGACACCAGCTGTCCCACGGCCGCCATTTTCTCGTGCTGGATCATCTGCATTTCGAAAGCCTTCTGCTCGGTCACGTCCTCGACCAGCACCACCAGCCATCCGCTGGACGTCTCCCCTTGCATGGACGCGGCGCTGATGCGGAAGGCGCGGCGCAGCGCCTCCGACCGCCGGGTGAGCGGCGCGGTGCGCTCCCCTCGCCGCACGGCCTCGTAGAGCTCCGTGAGATCGGACGGATTGCCCAGAAGCTCGCGGGCCAGGTCGCACCCCACCACCGAGGGGAGGGGTCGCCCGAGGATGGCCGACAGGGCCCGGTTGGCCCGCTGGATACTGCCGTGCGCATCCAGGACGGCGATCCCGTCGGTCATAGCATCGAACGTGCTTTCCCACTCTTCCTTGCCGGTGCGCAGCTGCTCGAAGAGCCGGGCATGCGTCAGCACCACCGCGGCGTGCGCCGCGACCGTCGAGAGCAGGCGGAGCGGATCGGGCCCGAACGCCTCCGGAGCATCCACGGCGACAATGGCGCCGGCGGTCAGTCCGTGTGCCCGGAGCGGCGCCACTGCGGCCCGCC
>Ga0209342_10001731_pt1 | contig 24194 bp, 24 predicted proteins | sample RifCSP16_2_FD_184023 | JGI IMG/M metagenome (GOLD analysis project Ga0209342, IMG submission 184023) | Soil microbial communities from Rifle, Colorado - Rifle CSP2_sed 16_2 (SPAdes) (version 2) | ecosystem: Environmental > Terrestrial > Deep subsurface > Rock core/Sediment | place: Rifle... | reverse complement strand
CGTTGCTCACCGGCGGGCTCGCGCTCGACTCCGGCCTGCTCGCCGCCATCCAGGAGGAGCTCGCCAACGAGAAGCTCAAGGTCGAGGCGGTGAGCCACCCCGATTCGATCTACGCCGGCGCGGTCGGTGCGGCGCTCTGGGGCGCGTTCCGGCACGCGAAGCTGCAGGAGCTCGAACAGCGCAAGGCTGCCTGAGGCATTAGGAGAGCACCATGGCCTTGATGATCACCGACGTGTGCACGGCGTGCGACGCATGCAAGCCGGTCTGTCCGAACGAGGCGATCAGCGTCGGAACGCCGTACGTCATCGACCCGATGAAGTGCACCGAGTGCGTCGGCGCGCACGACGAGCCGCAGTGCAAGCTCGTCTGCCCGGCCGACTGCATCCCGGCGAACCCGGATTTCCCCGAGACGCCCGAGCAGCTCGCCGAAAAGTACCAGAGCCTGCACGGCTGACGCGGGTCGCGGTCGCTCGCTTTGACGTGGGACAAATGCCGCGCCGCGAATAGAGCGTACCGTCGCCAGGGACGGTGGAGCAGTAGCGCCTAGACCATGACCCGATCGGAGCCTTCCCCGACCGAAGCAGTCGCCGCGTGGCATCAGGAGCACGTCCACTTCGCCCGCCTGCTCGACCTGCTCGAGAAGGAGGTCGCGGCCTTCCACGCCGACGAACACCCGAACTACCAGCTGATGGTCGACATCCTCGACTACCTGCAGTATTACCCGGATCGCTTTCATCACCCCCGCGAGGACGCGGCGTTCGCCCTGCTCGTCGAGCGGGATCCCGAGCTCGAGCTGCCGATCGCCAGGCGCCTGCAGGAGCATCGGGTCATTGCCGCCGCCGGCGAGACGCTCCTCGGCCATCTGCAGGCCGTCATCGAAGAGGCGGTCGTCGCCCGCTGAGCCCCGAGGACTGGGCCGCGGTGGCCGCCGCTGTCCCGGCCGGCGCCGATCCGCTGTTCGGGAAGGACTTCGAAGAGCGCTACCGGGAGCTGCGCAGGCAGATCGCGCTCGAAGCCTGAGAGGGCGCCGGGCGACGCCCCGGCGAGGGCCTCACCGGGGTCAGGAGAGCCGCTTCACGAAGCTCAGCCGCTGTGATGGTTCGAATCCGACCGCGTAGAGGAAGCCGAGGAGCGCGAAGTTCTCGCGCCCGACCGACGTCTCGACCCGTTCGATGCGCAGCCCCTGGAGGTTGACGAACAGCTGCGACAGCAGCGCCGTGCCGACGCCGCGGTGCGCGTAGTCCGGATCGACGCCGATCGTATCGAGCACCGCCACGGGGTCGGTGCGCCCGAAGTCGCCGAAGTCGGTGCGCGCGGTGACGAAGCCCGCGACGATGGCGTCGACGCGCGCGGTGAGCGACACCCGGACCGCCGAATCGTCGAGCGCCTCGTCGACGAGCCGGCCGATGTACTCGCGGCGGTCCCGCCCCGTGATCCGGCGGTCGATCCGGCACATGTCGGACACGTCGTCGCGCGCCAGGATCCGGACGTCGGCCCGGTCGCGCGCGAGCGCGTCGAAGTCGTTTGACGCATTGCCGCTGTAGTCGAGCTCGCGGGCGAGGTTGCGGTGATCCGGCGCCTCGACGTCGGGCGCGTGCTCCGCGCCGAGGCGTCCGGCGTGCACCGAGCACTGGAGCACCTGGTTCCCTCCGAGCTCGAAGCCCGCCGCGTCCAGAAAGTGCAGGATGCGGTGGTCGCGCCAGGCGGCGGTGGTTCTGATCGACCCGATGCCGTCGGCGCGTGCGGCCGCCTCGAGCGCGCGCATCAGCTCGTGCCCGACGCCGTGGCTTTGCTCGTCCTGGCGGACGCCGATCGCCTCGAGCCGCAGCGCCGGCTCGCGAAGGCCGAACTCGCCGGCGAGCCGCCGCGCGAGCACGCAGCCCGCGAGCTCGCCGCGGTCGTCCACGCCGAACTGGACGTGAAGCGCCGGCTGGACCTCGGCCGCCCGCAGCCGGCGCTCGAAGTAGGCGCGGCGGGTGCGCCCGAAGTGGCGGGCATCGATCGCGACGATCGCCTCGAGGTCATCGGGCGCGAGGCGGCGGGCCTTCAGGGAAGCGCCGGTCGGCGATGCAGTGAGTGCCATGTCCATCTCCTCGTTCGCGCGCGGGCTCAGAGCCCGAGGTACGCGCGCTTGACCGCCTCGTTCGCCGCGAGCTCGGCGCCCGCGCCGGCGAGCACGATCCGGCCGGTCTCGAGCACGTAGCCGCGGTCGGCGATCGCCAGCGCCGCGCGCGCGTTCTGGTCCACCAGGAAGATCGTCGTCCCCGCCTCCCGCAGCCAGCGGATCGCGACGAAGATCTCCTCCACCAGGCGCGGCGCGAGCCCCATGCTCGGCTCGTCGAGCAGAAGCAAGCGCGGCGCGGCCATCAGCGCCCGGCCGATGGCGAGCATCTGCTGCTGTCCGCCGGACAGCATCCCCGCGGGCGATCGGCGCCGCTCCGCGAGCGCCGGAAACCGGTCGTAGACGCGCCCGAGCGCTCGGCGGCCCTCGGCGCGCGGGCGGGGGCAGGCGAACGCTCTTCCCGCGCCTTGCCAATGGTAAACTGGTACGCCAATGCCACTTTTTGATCCAGATCAGGCCCCGCGCACGGGCCGTCGCCGTCGCGCTCCCGCGGCGACCGAGGTCCGTGTCCGCCCGGTCGGGGCGGCCGACGTCGCGCAGGTAATCGCCCTCGACGCCAAGGTCACCGGCGTGGCGAAGGCCGACTACTGGTACGAGGTCTTTCACCGCTACGGGTCGCGGGGCGCGAAGCAGCGCTTTTTCCTCGTCGCCGAGAGCGCCGGCGCGATTCTGGGCTTCGTCGTGGGCGAAGTGCGCGACTGGGAGTTCGGCTCCCCTCCTTGCGGCTGGGTGTTCGGGATCAACGTGCGCCCGGATGCGCGGCTCGCTGGCGTCGGCACCAAGCTGCTCGAAGCGATCTGCGCCGGCTTCCGCCGCGCCGGCGTCACGAAGGTGCGCACGATGCTCGCCCGGGACAACAACCTGGTGCTGTCGTTCTTCCGCAGCCAGGGCATGATGGCCGCGCCGTTCATCCCGCTCGAGATGGACCTGTGAAGCTGCAGACGGCGACGAGCCTGGCGCTGGTCAGTGTCCTCGAGGCCGCGGCCAACCCGGGACGGACGGTCGCGGCGGCGGAGATCGCCGAGAAGTACAGCGTCTCGATCCACCATCTCGCGAAGGTCCTGCGGGAGCTCGCGCGCGCCGACCTCGTGGAATCGGCGCGCGGGGTGGGTGGCGGCTATCGCTTCACCGGCAACGCCAAGCGCCTGACGCTGATGGACGTCATCGAGCGGTTCGAGGACATCAGCGCCCGCCCGCCCGAGGGCGGCCGGACGACGACCGACGCCGGTCGCGCGCTCGCGCGCGTCCTCGCGGAGATCGACGAAATCGCCAAGGCCACCTTCCGTTCGATCACCATCGACACGATGCTCAAGCTCATCGCGCGCGAGCGTGGCGCCGCGGCGGGGGCGCCGCGGGCGGCGCAGGCAGCGCGTCAGGTCTAAGCCTGCCGCTGCCCTATCGGGCGGCCTGCGGGAGTCCGCCCGGCGTCGGGGCCGCCCGCGGGTTCGGCACGGTAGCGCCGCGCAGCCTGCAGCAGATTTCGCAGCAGCACGAGCGCGGAGAGGGCCAGCGCGAGCCCCGCGACGCGGACGAGCGGGCGCGGCCAGACGATCGCGGCGAGCAGCAGCGCCACCGCCGTGGCGTGCAGGCCGAAATGCGCGCGCTGCGCGGCGTCGGACAGGATCTTCTTCATGTGGGGTGCACGCCTTGGGCCGACCGACGCCTGCAAGTGGAACCAGGCGAGAAACGGCACGATCTTGTAGAGCATCCCGGCGATCACCGACACCGCGAAGCCCGCGAGCGCGAGCACGCCGATCGCGACGTCCAGCGCCTGCGGAGCGTCCGGCGCAGCGAGCCGCGCGGCCCAGCCGACGCACGCCGCGAGCGCACACGCCATCCCGAGCTGCCAGAACGCGGTCGTCGCGTCCGGCAGGCGACGCCGGCGTCGGTATTGGAGCACGAGCGTCGTGACGGCGAACAGCGCGTACCCGGCTGCGAGCACAAGGCTGAGCGCGAGGTCCACCGGGCTCCCGCTCGCGTACCACGCCGCCAGCGACCAGGCGACAAGCGCAGTGAAGGCCCCGGCGGTGAACCAGCGCGTCATGCGCGGCGGATATTGCGGCGTCATCTGAAACATCGGCACGACCTGGAACGCGACGGCTGCGACGAGCAGCCCGGTCCAGCCGAGCAGGCCCCATGCCGGGTGCAACGCCCGCACGGCGAGGTTTGCGAGCGGAACGCCCCACCCATACGTCGCCGCGAGCATGAGTCCGAGCGCTACGGTGACGACGAGCGACGCGACTGCCACCGCGGCGCCGCGGACCGTGGCGTTGCGGACCGCCGCGCGACCGAGCGCCGCAGCGGCGGCGGCGACGAACACGGCGAACGCCGCGCCGAGCAGCCATGCCGCAGCCTTCATGAGCACCGGTTGACCGAACAGGAATCCCAGACCGAGCGCGGCCGTGCCGAGCGCGAGCCCGGCATGCACGAGGGTTGCCGCCGGCCGCACGTGCGGCACCGGCGCCCCCGCAAGCACGGGCAGCATCTGCAGCATCGCGCCGACCATCACCATCGTCATGAACCCGAGCGTGACGAAGTGCGTGGCGGCGAGCGCGGCCGGGGAGCCGCGCCAGGCGAGCGCGTCGGGCCCGGCCCACGCCAGCACCGCCGCAGCCGCAAGGAGAAACGCCGGCGCGGTGAGGAAGAACCGGAACGGCACCGCGATCGGCGGCGCCTGCTCGAGCCTCAGGCCGGCCGGGCGCATCAGCGCGATGCGAGCGCTGCGAGGAGCTCGTCCGCCTCGCCTAGGAGCGCCTCGTCGAGCAGCGCGTAGAGGACCTGCTCCTCTTTCAGGTTGTGCTGCTGCATGAGGACGTTCAGCGTGTCGGCGAGACCCAGGAACTCGGCGGCGTCGGCGGCGCCGACTGCGGCGCGCAGCTGATCGAGGAGCTCGCGCATCTCGGCGTGCTCGACCCGCATCATCTCGGTCGGGCCGTCGGTGATCCCGGTGTGCCGCTCGAACGCGGGAAAGAGCTGCTCTTCCTCCACCCGGAAGTGGCGCGCGAGCGCCGCGGCGAACGCTTCGAGCTCGGCCGCCGCCCGGGCGAAGTTCCCCTCGGCTGCGGCCGCTTCGGCAAGCGCGAGCCGGTCGTCGCACGCCTTGTGGTCCCGCCCCATCACTTCGCTGATGCGCGACATGAGGGCCTCCGCAATGGATCAGCAGAGGACATTGTCACGGCCGGGCCGGCCGCCCTCTTTGATGCGAGTTAAGGGCCGGGCGGACGGTTACCAGCCCGGTTTCGCCGACGGGCCGGGTGTGCCGCTCCCGCGTACCGGGAGGTGCGGGAGGGCGAAGCCCTGGTTGAAACCCGCGCGCGTAACAAGGACAAATTTGACCTGCCAACCCGCGGCGACCGCGATCGCTCCTGCGACGGCGCCGAGCGGCGCGGCGACTGCGTCGGGCGCCAGTAGTACCGCGATCGCCGCGAGCGGCGCCGCGACCCAGTTGCCGACGCGGTGAAATAGCGGCGCGGCACGGTCAAGCGCGACAAGCGCGCGCTTCGGCGCTTCGAGCCTCGCTCGGTACATCTGCCACACCACCGCGCGCAGCACCAACAGCGCCACGAGCGCAGCCGATACCGGCCGCGCGAGCGCGTGGGCCGACGAGGGAAGCGCGCACGCCATCGCAAGCAGGCCGGCGCCTTCGACAAGACCGGTCGAGAGGATCAGCGGTACGACCCGCGGCGCGCGCCAGGCAGGGATGCCCTTCGCGGCCCTGAGGATCTGCGCCTGGCACCAGAGGAACGCGGCGGCGAGCGCCGCCGCCGCCCATGCGTATGCGCCGCCGTCCTGCCACAGCGCTGCCGCGCCGGCGGCGAACAGCGGCACGGCGACCAGCGACTCGCGAGTCATCCACGATGTCTGCGGATGGAAGAACACGTTGAGCGCGCGCCACGGCCGGCCGATCTCGAGCGCGACGCACGTGAGCCCGACCGCGATGAGCGCGAGCGCGGTGAGCGCGAGGGCCCGATACGGCGCGCCGGCGGCGTGAGCGATCGCGCCGGCGATCAGCAACCCGCTGCCGCTGCCGCCGCCGATGAAGTTCGCCGCGGCGCGGGCGTCCCAGTTGGCCTGGTGCCAGGGCCGGATCTGGTCTGCCGCGCGGCTCATTGGACTACCTTGTCGCTTCGCGACAAGGATTCGCGCTTGGGGCGGCCCGGCGCGCTCATGCCGCCTCACCCCGGGAACGGGCGTCGAACACGTAGTACATCCCCGGGTCGGTCCCGAGCTCCTCGTGCATGCGGAAGTGCTCGGTCTCGGCGAGGAGCTGCGCGACCGGGCTCGCCGGGTCGTCGCGGTCGCCGAAGACCAGCGCACCGGCGATGCACGAGTTCACGCAGGCCGGCGTCGCTTCCGGGTCGACGCCGGGCTTCAGGCCTTTGGCCGTACCCGCGTCGATCCGGTCGACGCAGAAGGTGCATTTGGTCGCGACGGCGATGCGCCTGGCGTCGAACCGCGCCCGCTCGTTCGGCGCCGGCTCGGCGCTCCAGGCGAAGCGCGCGCGGTGCACGATGTGCCGCGCCTGATAGGGGCACGCCACGGCGCAGTATCCGCAGCCGATGCACAGGTCATAGTCGATCGTGACCATGCCGTCGGCGCGCCGCTTGGTCGCCGTCGTCGGGCACACGTTCTCGCACGGCGGGTCGCCGCAGTGCATGCAGCCCACCGGGACGAAGCTCCGCCGCACGTCCGGGAACTCGCCCGTCTCCAGGTCGAGCACCGTGCGCCACTGCACGTCCGGCGGCGTCGCGTTGGCCTGGCGGCAGGCCGCGGTGCACGTCTGGCAGCCGATGCACCGGCGCAGGTCCGCGGCCATCGCCCAGCGGGTCATACGCGCCTCACCGCGACGCGGACGAGATCGGCCGCCGAGCCGGTAGCGTCGGTGAGCTCGAGCGCCATCGGCGTCACGCTGTTCATGCTCGGCGCATGCATGTCCTTCGCGTACGGCGTCGCCCAGTGCTCGAACTGCCCGAGGATGAGCGCGGTGTCGGGCCGGATGCCCTCGCGCAGGATCGCGGGGCCGCGCGTCGCGCGCAAGGTGGAACGGACCTCGACGAGATCCCCCTCCTCGATGTCGAGGCTGCGCGCGCGCGCGGCATTGATCACGACGCCCCGGTGGCCCTGCAGATTCCCGGCCATCTCGTCCATCAGCGGGATGCCGGCATTCGCGCCCCACGCGTACTGCATGCTGCGCGAGGTGACGAGCCAGAACGGGAAGTCCTCGAGCCGCCCGCCCTGCGCCACGGTGTGGCTCTCCCAGATCCCCGGGAAGTCCTTGTACGCGGGCAGCGCCTGGTACTCGGAGAGCTGCGTGTCCCACCAGCGAATCCCGCGGCTGTGGAGCCGGCGCCCGAGCTCGCTGCCTGAGCGCGCGAGGCGTTCCTGATAGGGCATCTCGAAGCGCAGCCCCTGCTTGACGAGCTCCGGGTAGAGATACCAAGCGAGCCGCGAGATCGGCCGGGTCCGATAGCCGTGGTCACGGTACCAGTCGAGCCCGTCGCTCGCCGCACCGCCGGTGAGCTCGGCGCTCGCGGCGCGGCAGACGCGGTCCCAGATCTCCTCGGCGCTGTGCCTCGCCTTGGGCTCCAGCCGGAAGTCGAAGCCGTCTCCGGCGAGTGCCACGCCCGCGGCGCCGCGGTTGATGGCCTCGTTGTATTTCTCGAGCAGCCCGGTGCGCGCGGCGAGCGCGGTCGCGATGTCGGTGAAGTCGCGGGTATCGCCGCGCGGCACGACCGCGGGCTGCCGCAACGCGAACCCCTCGTGGTCCCAGAACTGCTCGATGAACTTCGAGCCGCCGATGCGGATGAGCTGGGTCGACTCGATGTCGGTGCGCTCGGGCAGCAGCACGTCGGCCATCCAGTTCGTCTCGTCGACGGTGTAGGCGAACGCGACGACGAACGGGAACTCGGCGATCCGCTCCCCGATCGCGGGCGTGTCCCAGAACGAGATCGCGGGGTTGGTGCGATACACGAACCAGACGTCCGGGGCGGTCACGAGCGGCCAGTTGTCGGGCGATTCCTTCCGGAACATCCACGCGAGGTGCGTGGGCCCGAGCGCGTTGCTCCACGGCGAGTTCGCCGAGAGGGGCACGAGCGTCGAGTACGCGTTCCGGACCTTCGGCTGCGCCGCCCAGTGCTCGCGATCGGTCGGGTTCATCGGGTACGCCATGAACCCGTCCGGCCCGGCCTTCACGCTCGCCTGCCGCGAGGTCGCCGGGCGATTGAGCCGCACGGTCGTGCCGAGCGTGCCGCCCGGCACTTCGAGCGCGCCGACGAGGCAGGCGGCGAGCGTCCGCGCCCAGCAGCACTCGTAGCCGCCCCAGCCGTTGGTCACCGTCTTGCCGAGCGCGATGGCCACCGGCCGCAGCGGCAGCTCGACGCCGTCGATCACCGTGGTCGCGCCGACGCGCGCGTGGTCCAGGTACTCGCCCGCGATGCGGCGGACCGCGCCGGGACGGATGTCGCACACGCGCTCGGCCCACTCGGGCGTGTACTGCGCCATGTGCTCGACGAGCCGCGTGAAGGCGGTCGCGCCCTCCACCCGTGCGTGCGCCCACTCCCCGTCCGCGCCGACCTCGACGGCATCGACCGTGAAGCGGCCTTCGAGCGCGGGCTCGGCGCCGGGGGTGTCGAAGGCGACCGCGCTGGCGCGGCGCACGTCCCACATGAGCGGTTTCCGCGTGGCCGGGTCGCGGAGGTAGTAGCCGCTCGGGCCGACGAGATACGGGGAGCCGGTGCGCACCCTGAGGAACGGCACATCGAGCCGCGCGCGCGGCAGCTCATGCAGGAGGGCGTGGATCAGGCCGAACAGGAACGCGGCGTCGGTCTTCGGCTTGATCGGGATCCACTCGGCCGAGGCCGCACCGGTGATCGAGAGGTGCGGCTCGATCTGCACGCGCTTCAGGCCGCGCACGCGCGCCTCGGCGTGGCGCCAGGTGCCCGCGACGCCGCCCGACGCCTCGGTGTTGGCGCCGAAGGAGAGTACGTACTCGGTCGTCGGCGTGTCGGGGCTCACCGTGAAGGCGCGGTGCCACAGCTCGCCGTAGAGATGCTCCGAGTGGTAGCACTTGACGCCCTGCCCGCTGCCGAAGCTGAAGTCGATCGGGCCCCACGCGGCGAGGAACGCCGGGAACGTGCCCATGTAGTAGGTGGGCGTGCCGCCGCCGCCGAAGCTCGCGGCCACGCGCGGGTAGCCGGAGCCGTCGAGCAGCCCTTTGGAGCGGACCTCGCCGAGCTTCCCTGCGACGAGGTCGAGCGCCTCGTCCCACGAGATCGGGACGAAGCCCGGATCTTGGCTGCGCCCCTTGCGCGGATTGGAGCGCTTCATCGGCTGGGCGAGGCGGTGCGGGTTGTACGTCTTCTGCACCAGGCCGTACGCCTTGACGCAGCACTTGCCGCCGCCGGGATGGATCGCGGCGGCGGCGAAGTTCGGCTCGACCTCGGTCGCGACACCGTCCTGCACCTTCACCGTCAGCAGGTCGGGCCCCGCCACGCACTGGTAGCAGTACTCGGGGACCTTCCGGATCTTCGCGGCCACGCCATCTCCTCGGCCGCCTTCGCGGCGACCCGCGCCACCCCTTCGCGAAAGTCTAGGGATGCAGGAAACGAAAGTCTTGATGCAGGCTAAACAAGCCGCCTGTGGCAGCGCCTAGCATGTCCCCCAGTCCGCGCGCCATCGTGGAGGAGGGGTGATGGGGCACCGCCGCTTCGCCGCCGGGTTCGACCCGCACGAGTTCGCGAGCCGCGACGAGATCCGGCGGCTGCAGCTCGAGCGGCTTCGCGCGACGCTCGGGCGCGCGTACGAGCGCGTGCCCCACTACCGCGCGAAGTTCGACGCGTCGGGCGTGCACGCCGAGGACCTGCGCGAGCTCGCGGATCTCGCGAAGTTCCCGTTCACGACCAAGGACGACCTGCGCGCGAACTATCCGTTCGGCATGTTCGCGGTGCCGCTGCGAAAAGTGGTGCGCATCCACGCCTCGAGCGGCACGACCGGCCGGCCGACCGTGGTCGGCTACACCCAGCGCGACATCGACACGTGGGCCGAGCTGATGGCGCGCTCGATCCGCGCCGCGGGCGGCGGCAGCACCGACGTCGTTCACGTCGCCTTCGGCTACGGCCTCTTCACCGGCGGCCTCGGCGTGCATTACGGCGCCGAGCGGCTCGGCGCGACCGTCGTGCCGATGTCGGGCGGCCAGACCGAGCGTCAGGTGCAGCTCATCCTCGACCTCACGCCGACGATCCTGATGGCGACGCCATCGTACGCGCTCGCGATCGCCGACGAGTTCGAGCGCCAGCGCCGCGACCCGCGCGACACGACGCTGCGCCTCGGCCTGTTCGGCGCCGAGCCCTGGACGGAGGGCATGCGGCGGGAGATCGAGGCGCGGTTCGCGATCGACGCGATCGACCTCTACGGATTGTCGGAGGTGATGGGTCCCGGGGTCGCGGTCGAGTGCATCGAGGCGAAGGACGGGGCACAGCTCTGGGAGGACCACTTCCATCCCGAGGTGATCGACCCGGAGACCGGTCGCGTCCTCCCCGACGGCGAGTTCGGCGAGCTCGTGCTCACCTCGCTCACGAAGGAAGCGCTGCCCGTGGTGCGCTACCGCACCCGCGACCTGACGCGGCTGCTCCCCGGCACCGCCCGCCCGGGGATGCGCCGCATGGCACGGATCACCGGCCGCAGCGACGACATGCTGATCATCCGCGGGGTGAACGTCTTCCCGAGCCAGATCGAGGAGCTCATTCTGAAAGCCCCTGCGCTCTCAGCCCACTACGAACTCGAGGTATCGCGCCCGCGCCACCTCGACGAGCTCGAGGTGCACGTCGAGCCGAAGCCCGAGTTCGCCCCCGCGGGCGAGGCCGCCTGGAGCCGCGCGGCCCGCGAGCTCGAGCACCACATCAAGTCGGTGGTCGGCGTCACGGCGCGGGTCGTTCTCGTTCCGCCCGGTGCGATCGAGCGTTCCGGAGGCAAGGCAAAGCGGGTGATCGACCGCCGCCGCGGGTAGCTCGTCGGAGCGCGTCAGGCGCCTTGCGGGCGCCAGCGTACGCTGGACCTCCGAACCGGGTTCAGCCTGCTGCCTCGGCCGTCACTCTGGCGATGAAATCGGCGTTCGGGCAGAACTGCTCGTAGCCCGCCTTGCCGTCCCGCTCGAGCCACGCGAGACAAAGTTCCCGATCGCGGCACACGACGCACCGGCGCGCTGCTGCGGCTGCCTGCTCGATGTCGGTTGCGCAGACGAGCCGGTCCGCGCTCAGCCCTTGCCGCTCGAGCACCCGATGCATGAGGACCGGCCGGTCCTCGCGGATCACGGCGCGCCAGAGCCCGTGCACGGCCCACCCGCCTACGAGAAACAGTCCACCGAAACCCGCGACGATCGCCACCGTCACGAACGTGTCCATTTTCTGCTCCTCCGTCCGATCGGTTGCAACATAGCGCATCGGTCGAAGCAGGCCGTGATCCAGATCAAACCCGGTCCGGCGAGCGCCCGGCCGTGCGGCCCGCGAGCACTACATCGGCGCGCCTTCGGCCCGTCGCATCAGCGTCACGGGCTGGGGCTTCGGCTCGCCGTCGTCGTAGGCGAGGCATTGCTGGCAGACGGTGCCGGCGACGTTCTCCGCGAGGTTAGCTCGGCGCAAGCGCCGGAACGGCTCGCCGTGCCAGGCCTCCATGAACGAGACCGCATTGAGATCGCCCATGTTGAAGCGGCCGTCGTGGTCGAAGCAGCACGCCGAGAGCCGGCCGTCGAAGGTGATGTGGCCCTCGGTGAAGAGCGACCAGCACGGCAAGGGCTTCCGGAGCGCACCGACCCGGCCCTGGTTGCCCGCGGTCGGCCGGGTGCCCTTCGCGCCGCTCGTGAGGCCGGCCTGGCCGTAGAGCGGCAGCCAGTAGTGCTCGTCGACGTACGGGAGGATCCCGGCGACGGCCTGCTCCATCCGCGGGCGCTGCTCGCCGTCGTAGAGGATGCTCGACGCATACAGCCCGCAGCGGTGGCCGGTCGCCGCCTCGACCTCGTCGCGGATGCGCCGCGCGGCCCGCAGATTCTCGGTGATCTTCTTGAACGCCTTGGCGCGGACCCCGGTCACCTCCTGGAACTGCGCGGCGTCCGAGAAGTTGTAGCTGAACTTCAGGCTGTCGAGCCCGGCCTCCAGGCAGGCGCGCACGCGTTCAGGCTCCGCCATGCGCCCATTGGTGGTGAGAAACACGTACGGGTAGCCGCACTCGGCCTTGGCGTAACGGATCGCCTCCGGGAGCCAGGGCACGAGGAACGACTCGCCGAGGTAGAACAGGCCGAGTTCCTCCACCCCGAGGTCGCGCATCTCGCGCACGATCCGGGCAAAGAAGGTCCACGAGATGTCCTGCTTCTCCCGCAGCCGCATGTGGGACGCGCAGAAGAAGCACTTGAAGTCGCAGCGCGCGGTGAGCTCGATCTTGACGCTCTTGGGGACGGGCGGCCTCTCGCTCCGGTACTCGTCGGTGAGGAGAGTGATGCGGTCGATTCGCTCGGTGATGCCCACGGGTTTCTCCTGAAAAAAATTGGCGGAACGCTTTCAGTTCTTTCGAACTTGGGCAATTCCGCCAAACACCAGGAGTGCACATATGCTGCCAGGGCCCCGGGCGCGTTCTGTGATCTGGATCAAACGTTGTCCGGAGGCTGAGGCACTCCGCGCGCCGCCCGTGATCTGCGTCCTGAGTCGGGCTCAGCCTTCGAAGGCCCGCAGGCCCGCGAGGTCGAGAATGCGAATCTTTCTCCCGTGGACCTCGATCAGGCCGGCCGCCGAGAGCTGGTGGAGGAGGCGCGAGAAATGCTCGCGCGTGATGTCCAGCCGGGACGCGAGGACGCCCTTGCTCGTGGCGAGCTCGACCTCGACCGGCCCGCCGGTTGCCTCCCCCGGCAGCTCGCGCAGGAGGTAGCCGATCACCCGTTGCGCCCCGCTCCGCAGCGTGTGCGCCTCGAGGTCGTTCACGAGGTGGTGGAGGCGCTGGGCGAGCCCGGCGAGCATCTTGCGGGCGAACTTCGGGTTGCGCTCGAGCTCGGCGAAGACCGCGTGCTTGCCGATCGCGAGCAGCAGCGAGTCGGCGAGCACCTCGGCGAGTACCACGTACGGCTTGTCGAGGAACATCACCGCCTCGCCGAAGCTCGCGCCCGGCCCGAGGATCTCGAGCACCTTTTCCGCGCCGTCCGCGCCGCTGAACGCGAGCTTCACCTGCCCGTAGACGATCACGTGGAACCCGGCGCAAGGCTCGCCGCGGCGGAAGAGGATCGTGCCCGCCGGCGCGCGGACTTGTGCGGTGGCGGCCGCAATCCGGTCGAGCTCCTCCGGCGCGAGCTCACGGAAGAGCGGCAGATTCTTGAGGAAGTCCTGGACCCGGACGGCACCGGAGATCGTCACCGCGCCATGCTCGGGCGCCACCCCGGGCAGAACTTTGATCTGCGCTAAAGGCCCGGCCCGCCGACGGGCGGCCGGGCTGAGCGCCCGATCCCCGCTTGCGCGGGGAGTGAGCCGGGGTTTCGGGAGCCGTGCCTGCGCACGTCTCCCGCCGGCGAACGCCAGCGCCGATGCAGCGGCGCTGGCCTCGCTAACGCGAGGTCACTTCATGAACTTCGGGAGGTAGGTCGCGAGCTCGGGGAACGCGACCATGACCGCGAGCAGGGCCACCAGCGCGACGGTGAACGGCGTCACGCCGCGGAACACGGTCCCGATCGTGAGATGGCGGATCAGGTTCTTCACGACGAAGATATTCATGCCTACGGGCGGGCTGATGAGGCCGATCTGCACCACGATCACGACGATGATGCCGAACCAGACCGGATCGTAGCCGAGCCCGGTCACCATCGGAAAGAACAGCGGCACCGTGAGGAGGATCATCGACAGCTCCTCCATCGCCGTGCCGAGCACGACATAGATCACGCAGATCGCGGCGATGACCAGCCACGGCGTGGCCTGGAACTGGCTCGCGAAGCCCTTCAGGTCGGCCGGCATGGTCGTGTAGTTGATGAAGTTCGCGAAGATCAGCGCGCCGATCAGGATCATGAACAGCATGGAGGTGGTGCGGGCGCTCTCGATCAACACCTCGACGAGCACGCGCCACGACAACGCCCGGCGCGCGAGCGCGAACAGGAACGCGCCGCCCGCGCCGATGCCCGCACCTTCGGTCGCGGTGAACCACCCGGCGTAGATGCCGCCGATGACCAGCAGGAAGAGCAGCACCACCGGCCAGACGCGCTTGCTCGCCGCCAGCCGCTCGGCCCAAGAGCCCCGCTCCCCGCGCGGGCCCGCCTTCGGATCCCGCCAGGTGATCCACGCGACCGCGAGACAGAGCAGCACCGTCGCCATGATGCCGGGCAGGATGCCGGCGACGAACACTTTTCCGATGCTGGTCTCAGTCATGATCCCGTAGATCACCATGATCACCGACGGCGGGATCAGGATCCCGAGCGTGCCGCCGGCGGCGATCGAGCCCGCGGCGAGCCGGTCGCTGTACCCGAACTTGCGCATCGACGGATAGGCCACCTTGGAGAACGTCGCCGCGGTGGCGATCGAGGAGCCGCAGATCGAGCCGAAGCCCGCGCTCGCGATCACGGTGGACATGGCGAGCCCGCCGCGCAGGTGACCGAGGAAGGCATGGGCGGCGCGATACAGCTCCTCCGACATGCGCGCGCGCACCACGAAGTTCCCCATCAGGATGAAGAGCGGGATCACCGACAGGGTGTACGAGAGCCCGGTCTCGTAGGTGGTCTGCCCGATCATCGCCGCCGCGGCGTTGAGGTTCAGCTTGTAGGCGAAACCGAAGAAGCCCACGATGCCCATCGCGAACGCCATCGGCACCCGCAGGAACGCGAGCCCGAGGAACGCGGCGAACCCGACGAGCGCCTCGGTCACGCGCTGCCTTCCTCGACGAAGTGCCGGTGCGGCCGCCGGAACGCGAGCACGATCAGCGCGATTGCCGTGAACGCCATCAGCAGGCTCATGGCGTAGCCGAGCCAGGCGGTGTCGATCTTGAGCACCGCCGTCGTCTCGCCCGCGCGGCCGAGCTGCTCGGCGCGCAGCCACAGCCGCCAGGCGAGGTAGCCCGTGCAGAGGAACCCGATCGCGCACGCGACCACGTGCTGGATGCGGAACAGCCAGTCGGGGATCACCGGATCGAAGAGATCCACCGTGACGTGGTCGTCGCGCAGCGTGACCAGCGGCAGACCGGCGAAGATGAGCGCGGCAAGCAGCATCTCGGTGAGCTCGAACCCGCCCCAGACCGGCTTGTTGAGGAAGTAGCGCCCGACGACGTCCACACAGGTGAGCAGCATCAGGCCGAACATCACCGCCGCGGCGAAATAGCCGAGCAGCGGCACGACCGTGCGGTCGAACCAGTCGAGGGGCTGACGGGGCTCGCTCATTGAACTACCCTCGCGGCTCGCCCGCTCGGGATTCGCCCTTGGGGCGGCCCTGCGGGCTCATTGGACTACCCTCGCACTGCGTGCTCGGGATTCGCCCTTGGGGCGGCCCTGCGGGCTCATGCCGGCTTGAGGAAAACAATCGCGGCACCGCGGGAGCCCCGGGGTGCCGCGATGGTAGCGGTTGCGGACCCTACTTCTTCTGCAGCGCGGCGATCTCGGCGCGGAGCGCCTTCAGCACCGCCGCGCCGTCCACGCCCTTGGGCTTGGCTTTCTTTTCGACCCATTCCTGCACGAGCGGGTCGGTCTTCGACTTGATCTCGGCCATGAGCTGCGGGCTCGCCACGATGATCGGGATCTTGGCCTCGCGCACGGCCGCCTCGCCTTTGGCGTCGGCCGCGTCCCAGGCCTGGCCGGAGCGGCGCGCAAGCGCCTCGCCGAGCAGCGGCTGGATCGCGGCGCGGTCGGCGGCAGAGATCTTGTCCCACTTGGACGGGTTCGCGACCCACGCGAAGCTCACGTTGTAGAGCCCGCCCGGAACGTACGTGATGTACTTGATGAGCGGCACGAGCTTGAAGGAGGCCGGCGACTCCTTCGGGAAGAACACGCCGTCGGCGACGCCGGAAGACAGCAGCTCGTAGCTCTCCGGGGCGGGCTTGAGCATCGGCACCGCGCCGAGCGCCTTCGTGATGTCGTTGACGAGCCCCCCGCCGATGCGGATCTTGAGCCCTTCGAGGTCCTTCAGCGAGTTGATCGCGCGCTTGGTGTTGTACATCTGGCCCGGGCCGTGGGTGAACACGGAGAGCAGGACAAGCTCCTTGTGCTCGCCGGACTTCGCGAGCATCCGCTCGAAGATGCGCTGATACGCGACCGACGTCACCGTGGAGGTTTCGCCCATGAACGGGAACTCCGGAGCGTCGGTGAGCGCGAAGCGGCCCGGGGTGTAGCCGTGCACGATGAACGACAGGTCCATCAGGCCGTCCTTGACCCCGTCCACCGTCTGGAACGGCCCGACCGGGGCCTTGGGCAGGATGTTGCACTTCACCCGGCCCGAGGTCGCCTTCTCGAAGTCGGCGCACAACGGCGTGAGCATGTTGGCCGTGATCGGGTGCGCGGGCGATACCCACGAGCTGGCGTTGAGCGTCACTTGCGCAGCGGCGATGCCGGCCGTGAGCGCGGCGGCGACGGCGAGCGCGATCCGGATGATGAACAGCATGGTTGAACCCTCCTCGGTAGATCGGTCGATCGGCGCCTCGCACCGTCCGGTGGCTCGAGCGCTCTCGGAAACGACAGGAGCGCGTAGCCTACCGTATCGTGCAACGGCCGGCCAGCGGCAGCGCTACGCGCGTGCTATCCGCCCTTCCCGAACGCCGTCCGCGCCGCCGCCACGCAGGCGAGCAGCACCTGCTGGTCGCCCACCTGGTTGGCGAGCAGGAACACGAGCCGGGCGTCGAGCTCGGCAGACTGGACCTCGCTCAGACCCTCGTGCGCGCTCACGAGCGCGGCATAGAAGCCGTCGGGATCGGCGATGTTGGGGTCGGTTCTCATATGAGAAGCGCCTTGCGCAACGCGGCTTCCGCCGCCGCTGCCGTCGCGTTCGGCAGCAGCGCCGCAACATAGAGATCGGGCCGGACGAGCGCGAAGGTGTCGGGCTCGGCCTTGAGCACGGTGGCGAGCTTGCCTTCCGGGTCGCCGATGCCGCCGGGGCCGCACACGAAGAACCGGAACGGGAGCCCGGTCGCCTCGATGCGGGCGAACTCCGCGAGTTCGTGACCGCGCGTGGGCTGGTACAGGATGCCGATGAACGCCGTGCCGACCTGCCCGGCGAGCTCGACGAGGTTTCCACGCGCACCGCCCGGAAGCGTGATCGGGACATTCTGTACCGACCAGCCGGCGCCGGTGACGGCGGGCGAGTCGGGATAAGGATTCGCGACCGACAGCCGACCGGAGTTGACGAGCGGGCGCGCAAACGGGTGCTCCCGAGCGAGGCCGATCACCGCGCGGCGCAGCAGCCGCTCGGCGGGCGAAAGGGGCGAGAGGAAGCGTTCGGTGCGGGTCGTGACTTCGAGATTCTCCCGGGCGGCGGCGTGGCGCTCGGCGTCGTACGTGTCGAGCAGGCGCTGCGGCGCGAGGCCCTTCCGGACGAGCGCCAGCTTCCAGCCGAGGTTGAACGCGTCCTGGATGCCGGTGTTGCCGCCGCGCGCGCCGAAGGGGCCGACGACGTGTGCCGCGTCGCCGATGAAGAACACGCGCCCGTGGCGGAAGTGGTCGAGAAGGTGGGCGCGGTACGAATAGGGGCCCACCCACACCAGCTCGAACTCGCGGTGCCCGAGGTGCGCGCGCAGCCGCGCTTCGGCCACGTCCCTGCGGCTCACGTACTCGGGATCGCTGTCGGGGTCCATCTGGTAGTCGAGCCGCCAGACGTCGTCGCCCATCAGGTGCTGCCAGACGCCGCGGTTCTCGTTGAACGGCGCCTCGACCCAGGTCCAGCGCTCGGTCATGAACTTCTCCTTGAAGCGGACGTCGGTGATGCACCAGCGGTCGGCGCCGCGCGCGCTGTGGGTCTCGAGCCCGAAGCCGTCGCGGATCGCGCTGTTCACGCCGGCCGCGTCGATGAGCCATTCGGCTTCCAGCGTGTAGGGTCCCGCGGGCGTCTCGACGGCGACGGTGACGCAATCGGCCGACTGGCCGACCTTCGTCACCCGGTTCTTCCACCGCAGGTCGCAGCGGCCGAGCTCGGCGATGCGATCGGCGAGGAACCACTCGATGTAGAACTGCTGCAGATTGATGAACGGCGGCTGCTCGGAGGCGCTCTCGAGCTGGAGGTTGAAGGAATAGACGAGGTCGTTGCCGGCAAAGGTCTTGCCCACCGACCAGGTGATGCCCTTCTCCTTCACCCGATGGTAGGTACCGAGCCGGGCGAAGACCTCCAGCGTCTTCTGCGCGTACACGATGCCGCGCGAGGACGCGCCGCGGACGCCGATCGTGTCGTCCTCGTCGAGGAGGACGCAGTCGATCCCGCGGTTGGCGAGGTCGCACCCCAGCGTGAGCCCGGAAAGCCCGCCGCCGACGATGACGATCGGGTAGCGCTTGCGCTCGCCCCGCGCGAGCTCCGGCGGCGGAACGAACGGATAAACCGGGAGCTTGTACCCGCCGGTCCAGACGGGCTGCTCGGTCCCGCCCATGGCGCTAGCTCCGGTAGTCGATCCAGCCCGGTCCCTGCTTCGAGCGCTCCATCTTGCGCACCGTGGCGTCGAACACCCGCTGACAGGTATCGCCGTGAGCCTCGTAGCGGAACGCGACCTCCTTGCACTGCTCCCGCACGTCGTCGGTGAGCGGGATGTCATAGCCGCCGATCGCGGCCGCCTGGCACTGCACCTCGCACGCGCGTTGCAGCGTCCACATCAGCGAGAACGCGTGCGCGACGTTGTGCTCGCCGACGAGCAGCCCGTGGTTGCGCAGGATCAGCACGTGCTTCGCGCCCAGGCTCGCGACGAGGCGGGGCTGCTCCTCCGGCCGGACCGTGATCCCCTCGAAGTCGTGATAAGCGACCCGGCCGATCAGCATCGCGCCGTAAAAGTCGTCGTGCCCGAGGCCCGCGCGCCGGCACGCGATCGCCATGCCGGCGGTCGTGTGAGAGTGCATGATGCAGTGCGCGTCGTCGCGCGCGGCGTGGAGCGCGCTGTGGATGATGAAGCCGGCGCGGTTCACCGCGTGCTCGGTGGGCGCGACCGGGCTGCCGTCGAGGTCGATCTTCACGAGGTTCGAGGCCGTCACCTCGTCGTACCAGAGGCCGAACGGGTTGATCAGGAAGTGCCGCTCCGGACCGGGAACCCGCACGGTGATGTGGTTGAAGATGTTCTCCGTCCAGCCCAGCCAGTCGAACACGCGGTAGCAGGCGGCGAGCTGGATGCGCAGCTCCCATTCCGCGTCGCTGATGTGAGCGGGCTTCCCGAGCACGTGGGTTTCGGCGGTTCCCATGGATCCTCCTTCAGTGGCCGGCGGCGGCGCGCGCCGGAACGGCCTCGCCGGCCGGCGCCGGGCGATGCTTCACGCGCTCGCGGATGAGGGCCTCGACGCCGTCGAGCGTCGGAGTCGGCACGCCGGCCCGCCGGCCGAGCTCGCCGACCGCGCCGACGATCGCGTCGATCTCGAGCGGCCGGCCGCGTTCGAGGTCCTGGAGCATCGAGATCTTGGCGGACCCGAGCTTGCGCGCGAGCGCGAGCCGCTCCTCGACCGTGACCGTGATCCGCGCCCCGAGCGCCGCCGCGACCTGCATGGCCTCGATCATCATGCGCCGGATCAGCTCGAGCAAGCCCGGGTTGGCGTTGATGTCGCTCATGAGCGCCCCGGTGAGCGCGGCGACCGGGTTGTACGAGGCGTTGCCGATCAGCTTCGTCCAGATGTCGTCGCGGATGCGGCGCGAGACCGGGGCCTGCAGACCGGCGGTCTCGAGGGCCTCCGCGATCGCCTGGAGCCGCGGCGTGGTCGTGCCGTCGATCTCACCGAGGATGAAATCGCGGCCCCCCGTGTGATGGACGACACCGGGCGCGATCACCTCCGCGGCGGCGTGGACGACGCAGCCCACGAGGTGCTTCGGGTCGAGCGCGCGCAGCATCGCGCCGTCCGGGTCGAGGCACTCGACGGCCGAGCCGTCGAACCGGCCGCCTTCGCGCGCGAAATACCACCACGGGACGCCATTGATCGCGGTGACCATGGCGGTGTCGGGCCGCAGCAGGGGCGCGAGCCGCGACAGCATCGGGCCGATCGCATACGCCTTGAGGGTGACGAAGACCGCATCCTGCGGGCCGAAGTCGCGGGGGGTTTCGGCCGCCGCCAGGCGGAACGTGCGGGTGCCTTCGGCGTCCCTGAGCGCAAGGCCCTTGGCGCGGATCGCGGCCAGGTGCTCGCCCCGCGCGACGAGGCTCACCTCGTGCCCCGCGGCGGCGAGCTTCGCGCCGAGCACGCCTCCGATCGCTCCTGCTCCGACGATGCAGACCTTCACTCGCGAGTTCCCGACGCCAAGGCGGCGTAGTTTGCCGCATTTCAGCCGCCCCAGGGTTGGATGACGCCTGAGTGACGGGCCCGAGGGCCCCGCGGGGCCGGGCTGAATCCCGGCCCCCGCGCCCTCGGACCAGCGTCGCGACGCCAGGTCGGGAAATCGACCACATCGGGCCGCAGAAACGACGCTTCGCGGCAACACCCTTCCGCTAGAATCGCTGACCATGCGCCGTCGCGCTGCGCTCCGTTCCGCCTGGGAAGCCGCCGTCCGCGTGCTGGTCGGGGTCGGCGCGTGCGCCGCCGGGGTCGGGCTCGCCGCGCTCTTCGCCCAGACGACGCTCTTCGAGCGGCTGAACAACTGGCTCTACGACGCGCTGCAGCGGTCGGCCGGGCAGACGACGAGCCTCGAGTCGGTGGTGGTGTTCGACGTCGACGAGGAGTCGCTGTGGCGGATGTCCCAGACCCTGGGCCCGTTCTTCAACGAGCGGGAGCTGTACGCCCGCGTCCTGCGGTATCTCGACCAGCACGGCGTGCGCGCAGTCGCTTTCCACACGCTGTTCGCCGACGAGCGCCCCGGTGACGAGGCGCTCGCCGCAGCCTTCCGGCGCGGGACCGTGCTCGCCGCCGCCGGGCTCCCGGTCACGCTCGCCGGCACGCCCAAGTACCAGCGGCAGCTCGAGACGACCGCGGTCGCGCGCAACCTGCCCGCGAGCGGCGCCGGCGATCACGGGGACGAGCCCCGCATCCCGCACGTCGCGTGGGCGTACTTCAAGCTGCCGCCGGACTCGCTCGCCAGCAACACCTCCACGACGGTCGGCGTCATCAACCTGCGTCCGGACGACGACGGCGTCCTGCGGCGGATTCCGCTGTTTCACGGCAGCCAGGGCTACGTACTGCCGAGCATGCCGCTGGCCGTCCTGGCGGCGGTGGACCCGAGCATCCTGCCGATCCGCCTCACCGACCGCGCCCTGTACCTGCGGCGCGCCGCGGTCCCGCTGGGCCCCTACAGCGAGGTCGCGCTCCGCTTCCCGGCCAATGCCGACGAGCTGCGCGTGATCCCGTTCTACGAGCTCGCGCTCGCCGCGGGCGGCGCACAGGGCACCCAGTGGCTCGCGCGGGAAGTCGCCGGGAAGGTGGTCTTCATCGGCAGCTCGAGCACGCTCGCCGCCGACTACGCGTTCACCCCGGTCGGGCGCCTCTCCGGAGTGCAGATCGCCGCGCTCGCCTACGCGACGCTCGCCGCCGGCCACCTCAGCAAGCCGGCGGCGCTCACCGTCGACGGCCTGCTGCTCCTCGGGGCGCTGCTCGTGCCGCTCCTCGTGATGCGCCGCGGGGTCGAGGCGACCGGCCGCCACTATCTCGCGGCGTTCGTCGTGACCCCGCTCGTGCTCGCCGGCATCGGCGCCGGACTGTTCGGCCTCGGCCTCCAGCCGCGGTGGCTGTTCGCCCTCGTCGCGGGGCTCGGCTCGCTCGGCGTCGTGTTCTCGATATGGCTGTTCGCGCTCTCCGACGAGCGCCGCAAGCTGCGCTACGAGACGCTCGCCGCGCGCGAGGCGAACCGCCTCAAGAGCGAGTTCCTGAACCATCTCACCCACGAGCTGCGGACGCCGCTCACGGCGATGATGGGCTTCAACAAGCTCAACCAGTTCACCGACGATCTCGGGCGCGAGTCCCGGATCCGGAACAGCGCGATCATCGGGCGCAACTGCGAGCATCTGCTGCAGCTCATCAACAACAACCTCGACCTGGCGAAGATCGAGGCGGGCACGCTGGTGATCGCGCCGGCGCCCGAGGACCCGGACCAGATCTGCCGCGAGGTGATCGCGTCGCTGCAGGCGGTCGCCGAGGAGAAGCGGCTGCGGCTGCGCTACACCCGCGAGACGCAGCTGCCCCCGGCGCTGATGCTCGATGCGGCGCGGACCCGGCAGATCCTCATCAACCTGCTGGGGAACGCGCTGAAGTTCACCCAGGTCGGCACCGTCGAGCTGGCCGTCTCATGGCACATCGCGGCGCTCGTGGTCGAGGTTCGCGACACCGGCCCCGGGATCCCGAAGGTCGCGCTCGCGCGGATCTTCCAGCCGTTCGAGCAGGCCGACGCCACCATCGCGAGCCGCTACGGCGGGACCGGGCTCGGGCTGGCCATCACCCACAGCCTGGTGCGCATGATGGGCGGCACGATCGACGTCGATTCGCGGCCCGGCCACGGCTCGACGTTCCGGGTGCGCCTGCCGGGCGAGCCGGTCGCCCGCGCCGAGAGCGTGCGGCCGATCACCGACGCGATCCCGCCGCGCACGCCGCTTACCGGCCGCGTGCTGCTCGCCGAGGACAACGAGGACATCCGGGCGCTCGTCGCGCTGCACCTCGGCAAGCTCGGGATCGACACGCACGCGGTGGCGAACGGCTTGTCGGCCGTCGACGCCGCGCTCGCCGCGCCGTTCGACGCCGTCCTGATCGACATGGAGATGCCGGTCATGAACGGCTACGAGGCGGTGCACGTCCTGCGGACGCGCAACTACACCGGGCCGATCTTCGCCCTGACCGCGCACCAGGAAGGCGTGGAGGTCGAGCGGGCGCGCGCGGCCGGCTGCGACGGGATCATCACCAAGCCGATCGCGCTGGAGACGCTGCGCAACGCGCTGCGGCCGATCCTCGCCGAGCGCCGCGGCCTCGCTCGGATCGGGCGCTCCGGCGACGCGACCGGACGCTAGGAAGGAGTTGGCGGCGCGCGCCGGCCCCGGCCCGCCGGGATCGTGCATATTGCCGCGCTGGGCGAGCGGGTTGTCCCCTAGAATTCCCCGGATGTCGCAGCCCCGGTACAGCGTGCGCGTCTCAAGCGAGCTCCGGCACCTCATTCCGCGGTTCCTCGAGAACCGCCGCGGCGAGCTCGACCAGCTACGCGGAGCGCTCGCGCGCAACGACTTCGAGGAGGCCCGGAAGATCGGCCACACCCTGAAGGGCGCGGGCGGCGGCTACGGCTTCCACGAGATCACCCGCCTCGGCGGCGAGATCGAGCGGCTCGCCGTGCGCGGCGAGGACGTCGGCGGGCTCGTCGACGCGCTCGCGGAGTACCTCGCGGGCGTCGAGATCACGTTCGAGTAGGCCATGCGGATCGCGATCCTCGAGGACGATCTCTCGCAGGCGGACCTCGTCCGGGTATGGCTCGCCGGCGCCGGGCACAGCTGCCACACCTTCCACCGCGGGCGCGAGCTCATGCGCGCGATGACCCGCGACACCTTCGACCTCCTGGTCCTCGACTGGGAGCTTCCCGACGTGAACGGCGACGCGGTGCTCGTCTGGGTGCGGGCGAACGTCCGCGACAACCTCCCGGTGCTGTTCACCACCGCCCGCGACACCGAGCAGGACATCGTCCGCGCGCTCAAGGAGGGCGCCGACGACTATCTCGTGAAGCCGCTGCGCAAGCACGAGCTGCTCGCGCGCGTCGAAGCGCTCGGGCGGCGCTCGAAACCCCAGCCGCGACTCGCGGAGGCGCTGCGCGTGGGCGACTTCGAGATCGATCTTGGGAAGCGGACGGTGCTGCGCGCCGGGCGCCCGATCGACCTCACGCAGAAGGACTTCGACCTGGCGGTGTTCCTGTTCCGGAACGTCGGCAACCTCGTCTCGCGGGGGCACATCCTGGAGTCGGTCTGGGGCCGCAGCCCCGATCTCAACACCCGCACGGTCGAC
>Ga0209342_10001730_pt1 | contig 24199 bp, 17 predicted proteins | sample RifCSP16_2_FD_184023 | JGI IMG/M metagenome (GOLD analysis project Ga0209342, IMG submission 184023) | Soil microbial communities from Rifle, Colorado - Rifle CSP2_sed 16_2 (SPAdes) (version 2) | ecosystem: Environmental > Terrestrial > Deep subsurface > Rock core/Sediment | place: Rifle... | reverse complement strand
CCAGTTCATCGACTTCGGCGAAGCGCTGTTCGCCGCGCAAGCGGGCGACGAAGTCCAGGCGCAGGATCTGGCCGTAGAAGTCGCCCCCATCGTAGTCCAGGAGATGAGATTCCACAACTGGGGCGAGTAACTTTTCTTCGAAGGTGGGTCGCACGCCGATATTAGTGACGGAGCCATAGCGTTTGTCGCCCAAGGTGGCCCAGGTCACATAGACACCAGAGGCTGGCACTACACGTTTCTCCCAGAGTGCCAAGTTGGCTGTGGGAATACCGATGGAACGGCCGCGCTTGGCGCCGCCAGAGACTTCGCCGGCCAGCGAATACGGGCGAGCAAGCAAGCGGGCAGCAGCCTGCACGTCCCCTTCGGCGAGCAGGCTGCGGATCCGAGAAGAGGATACCGGTTCGCCGTCCATCATAACGGCGTCAACGGCGTGTACTTTAAAACCCATCTCGGCGCCAAACTTTTGCAGAGTGGGGAAATCCCCTTCGCGATTGTGACCCAGGGCAAAATCGTGGCCGACCCATAGTTCTTTCAGGTGCAGGCGATCTTTGAGCCGGGTGACGAAATCGCGAGCGGAAGTCTTGGAAAACTCAAGACTGAACGGTTGAGTGATAAGAACATCCACACCCAAGAGTTCCAGCTGCTGCGCTTTGGCTTCGGGAGACATGAGATAGAAGTTGTTGCGCGGCCCACGCAAGACTTCTGCCGGATGAGGATAAAAAGTAAGCACAACTGCCGGGGCGGCATTGGCATGCGCCCCGGCAGTGAGATCGTTCAGGATTTTTTGATGGCCCAGGTGGATTCCATCGAAGGCGCCGATGGTGAGCCAGGCATTTTTAGCCTGCGCGTCTTGCAGCGAAGCAAATTGCTGCACAGCCGCCTCAGGACTAGGAAGAAAGGAATACTTTACGCGGCTGCCATTCGGCGCCGTTCACTTCCATGATGGCGACCAGGTCGCCCTGCTGGCTGACAGCGCGCGCCAGGCCGTGGTCGCCTTCCTTGGCGGGAATGCGATGGCCATTGCGCACCTTCTCCAGCATGGCTTCATCGAGTTCGATGGCAGGCCAATCGGCCAAGGCTTCGGACGCCGGAATGAGGAATTGCGCCCAAGTGCCGTTTTCAAAGGCGTCGCGGAGGCGGCGCAGGGAAACCGCGTCGCGCAGGGTGAAACGCCCACTGCGTGTGCGGCGCAGGCCCACAAGATGCGCACCGACGCCGAGCTCTTCGCCGATGTCGTGGGCCAACGAGCGCACATAAGTGCCAGAGGAACAATGTACGTCAACCACAACTTCGGGGAGAGCCCACTCGAGGAGTTCGAGACTATGCACGTGGATGATACGCGGGGCGAGGTCAACTTCTTCGCCGCGACGCGCCATCTCGTAGGCTTTCTGGCCGCCGACTTTCACCGCAGAATACGGCGGCGGAGTTTGTTCGATCTCACCGACGAAGTGGGTAAGCAATTCCGTGAATTGCTCGCGGGTCACGTTGACCGGAACTTCAGGTTCGCTGGAAACGCCTTCGGCGTCATAGGTGTCGGTGGAGGAGCCCAACTTGATGGTGGCTTGGTAGCGCTTATCCTCGGCGGAGACGAACTCGCTGAGGCGCACTGCGGGCCCAATGAGTACCACCAGCACGCCCGAGGCGCGCGGGTCGAGGGTACCAGTGTGACCTGCGCGGCGGATGCCGGTGCCGCGGCGGATGATCTGCACCACGTCGTGAGAGGTCAGACCCACAGGCTTGTCCACCACGAGCACGCCCGATACGAGGCTAGTAACTTGATCTTGTTCCATACGACCTCGGCTTCCCCCAAAATTATTGGATTGATAATCGTTATGCATTTAGAAATCTTCCTTTGATTGAATTACCCAAACAGGACGATTTGAGTGTTTTACCATACTTAGATTAAGGACGGTGTTAAGCCGGCACTCCTTGCAAAGTTGCGCGAGTTGCCTGCAGGACACGTTGCTCCACCTCATCCAGGCTGCCGGCAAGCACGGCGCCTGCCGCAGCTACATGGCCACCGCCGCCGAATTGGGCAGCGATCTGCGAAACATCGACGGCCCCCTGGCTGCGCCAACTGATCTTCACCTGATTGTCGTGCTGCTCGATGAAGAGCAGGACCACAGAGGCTCCTTCCACGATAGCTATGTTGTTTATCAGCTCGGCATCATCGTTGCTGGGGTAATCGGCAGCCTTGCGGTCGGCAAGAGACAGTGACGTCCATACCAGATCTCCTTCACGCTGCAACTTGGAGAGGCCAGCGCCCCAATAACGCAGCGCCGTGAAAGAGCGCCGCAGCAGGGCGCGCTCGTAGAGCGCAGGCAAATCAGCGCCTTTTTCTACCATGTCAGCGGCGATGCGCAAGGCTTTGGGATTCATGTTGGAGGTGCGGAACCCCAACGTATCGGTGAGGATGCCAGTCAGCAATGCATCCAGAATTGCGGGAGTAAATTGCAGCCCTAATTCCGGAAACAATTCGGCGAGGATGGCGCAAGTGGCCACAGCAGCCGGATCTACAAAGTTGAGAGCGGCGAAGCGCGTATTGGTGATGTGATGGTCAATATTGATATCGATACCATCGAAGCCCCGCAGGGCATCGCCGCTGCGGTCGTCTGCTGCCGCGTCCAGGGTGACGACCAGGTCGACGGGCGGTATCGCTCTGCTTGCGATCTGTTCAACATGCTGCAGGTGGTGATAATCGGACGGGACGCCGTCAGCAAGAACCATCTGGACCTGCTTGCCGAGTTCTTTGAGCGCCAGGCCGAGCGCAAGCACCGAACAAACCGCGTCGCCATCCGGCCGGACGTGTGAAGTAATTAATATACGCTCGCCACTATCGAGGCGGGCGCGGATTTGTTTCACAACTTTCCTATCCACTGGACTTGCCTTTTTCTTGCTTGGCTTTGATATCGGCCAGCAGTTTTTCAATCTTTTCGGCGTGTTCGGGCGTTGGATCCCAAACGAAGCGCAACTTGGGAAACGTGCGCAATTCAGTGCGTTGAGCCAACTGGCTGCGCAGGAAACCCGCGGCGCCTTCAAACCCCTGCAAAATCTCGTCGCGACGCTGGAGGCCCTCGAGAGCAGAAACATACACCGTGGCAAAGGCCAGTTCGCGGTCAACGTTCACGCCAGTGACGAACACGCCCTGCAGACGCGGATCGGTCACCTCAAAGAGCAATATTTCCGAGAGCATTTCCTGGATGCCTTTAGCGATGCGTGAGGCGCGGTTTTGCGAAACCATGGTGACCCACTAACGTCGATAAAAACCTATCGCAATAGAACGATAATAACCCGGCGCCGTTACTGGGCGGACACCAGCTCTTTAATGTAGCACTGGATAATATCGCCCTCTTTGTAGTCATCGAACTCTTTGAGGTTGATGCCACAATCGAATCCTTCCTTTACTTCTTTCACGTCTTCTTTTTCATGCTTGAGCGAAGTCAATTCGCCATTGAAGACTTCCTTCCCGTCGCGCAAAATGCGCACGAAGGCGTTGCGGCGCATCTCGCCTTCCAGCACGCGGCAGCCAGCGATCTTGCCAAAGCGGCTGATCTTGAAGATCTGGCGAACCTCGGCCTTGCCGAGCACGCGCTCTTTCAGTTCGGGTTGCAACATGCCTTTGAGCGCCTTCTCAACATCTTCGGTCATGCGGTAGATGATGTCGTACAGGCGAATGGACACGCCTTCCTTTTCGGCCATGCGCTGAGCCGCGCCATCGGCCGTGACGTTGAAGCCCATGACGATGGCTTTGGAGGCGGAGGCCAGGGTGATGTCGGATTCGGAAATGTTGCCAGTTCCCGTGTGCAGTACATTCACGCCAATTTCCCCGGCCTTGTCGCCGGCACTGAGGGTTTGCAGCGAGGAGACAATCGGCTCCAGGGAGCCTTGCACGTCGGCTTTCACAATGAGGCGCAATTCGCGTACATCGCCGGCTTGGAAAGCATCGAACATCGATTCGAGAGTTAGCGGCGTAGCGCCGTCGCCCTTTTCCTCCTTGTCTTTCTCGGCGCGCTCGGCCACCAAGACGCGAGCTTCGCGCTCGGATTCCACGACGCGGAATGGCTCTCCGGCAGCGGGCACATCGTTGAGACCGAGGACAGAAACGGGTGAGGACGGACCAGCTTCTTTGATTGGCTGCCCTGCGAAATCGAACATGGCGCGCAAGTGGCCGTGGGCCACGCCAACCACAACTGTGTCTCCAACCTTTAGTGTCCCGTTCTGCACAAGCAGAGTCGCTACTACACCGCGGGACGGGTCGCGTTCGGCTTCAATGACCGTGCCAAAGGTTTGACCTTTGGGGTTTGCGATGATCTCAGAATTATCGGCAACAAGCAATATCGCTTCCAGTAAATCTTCAAGGCCTTGCTTTTGCTTGGCCGAAACAGGAATGACCATCGTGTCGCCGTCCCAATCATCGGGAACAAGACCATTTTCAGCCAATTGCTTCTTCACGCGGTCCGGATTCGCGTTCGGCTTATCAATTTTGTTCAGCGCGACCACGATGGGAACGCGGGCGGCGCGAGCGTGCGCCAGCGCCTCTTTGGTCTGGGGCATGACGCCGTCATCCGCGGCGACCACCAGAATAACGATATCTGCGCCTTGGGCACCCCGGGAGCGCATCGCTGTGAAGGCAGCGTGGCCAGGGGTGTCGAGGAAGCTGATGAGACGATCTTTGTGCAAAGCCTGGTAAGCGCCGATGTGCTGGGTGATGCCTCCAGCCTCTTCGCTGACAACGCTGCTTTGTCGTATGGCGTCCAGCAGAGTGGTCTTGCCATGGTCGACGTGGCCCAGGATGGTGACCACCGGCGGTCGGCGCACCAGAGATTTCTTATCTTCGTTGGCGATCCACTGGCGCCAGAGAGGAATCTCGCCGACCTCCTTGGCTTCCACCTCGGCGACCTTTCTCATGGTAGCTTCGAAGCCGAGTTCGGAGGCGACGATAGCTGCGGTGTCGAAGTCGATCTGCTGATTGATATTGGCCATCACCCCATTGGCCATCAGAGTTTTGATGATCTGGATGGGGCTAGACTTCAACGAATCCGCCAATTCGCGCACGGTTAAATTTGCGGGTAATTCAATAGATTTTATTTCGCTTTCTGCGACATTCTCAGTCATAGGTATCCGTCCTTCTCCCCTGCCCCCAGACCTATCGGTCTCCCCAAGCGTCTATTTTACCAGCCGCTCGCAGTAGCCAGCGGCGTTCAAGGTTATTTATTAATCTGCATTCGTCACGCCGTCGCCTCGAGATTTTGCCGGCTCATGCCCTAGTTTTCGCAACTCAGGATTGATTACAGATTCTCGTTTGGCAGCGCCTCAAAGAACTGAGTCAATCGCTGGCGGTCTTCCTCGGTAAGCTGAGAGCGCAGGGCATTAGGCAAAACGCCACTGATTCCACGTTCCCAGCATTCGCGTCGAGCGTGGAGATAGGCGCCACGCCCAGCCAGCTTGCCTGTTGGGTCAGGGAAGACGCCATCAGGCGTGCGAACCAGGCGAATCAGTGTCCCCTTAGCCTGGACTTCGCGGCAGGCTATGCAGGTGCGCTGGGGAATATGTTTGACGCGGCGAGGCTGTTGTTTCTTGGGCATTTGCAGGACCATTGTCCAGTTTCAACAACCTTGCGAAGGGTTGATCCTTGGAGAAGATTATTTCAGGTAAACCATCGCAAGGCGATTTGACCTATTCCTCTTCCCATTCCTCGCCGCGGCGTTTTATGACGGTTGTGTCAGTATCCGGATCGTATTCCAGTTCGCGAAATTTCTTCTTCTTTTTCTTCTTTTCAGGCTCGGCAACTTTGGCTTCAGCGGCCGCGGCAGGTCTAGACTGCTTCGACTTCTTCTTGCCCAGCAATTTTTCTGCCGAACGAGCGAAGATCTCATCCACGGATTGCTTAGGCGCTTCCGCTTGAGCGGTTGTCTTGCCTTGCATCGCTTCCAACAGCCTCACATCCTCTTCAGAAAGTTGTACCGGGCCTTCGACTTCCTTGACAGCGGGCGCTTCCTCAGCCGCCTGGACGGGTTCTGGTTCGGGTTCCTGCTGAGGCTCAGGTTTGGGTGCGGCGGCGACAACGGGTTCAGCCTTCGGCTTCACCGGTTCCGGGAACTTGAAAGAGTTCAGCGCTTCGTTGATGGTATCCAGCGCTTTCGGCCCAACGCCATTGATGGCGAGGATGCGATCCGGATCGACTTTGAGCTGCAACATCAGATCACCAATCGTAGAATAGCCCTCACCGGAAATCTTAATGCTGAGGCTGGGCGGCAGACCCAGGTCTTCCAAAGGTATCTCGAAGGCGGCCGGCGGAAGGGTGGCTTCCAAAGCGGCGCGTTCTTCGCGCTCCGCATCGAGCACTGCTTCGCGGCGGAACTGCTCACCGCGCTCGAGGCGATCGACGAACCGACTCAGCAACGTGTACTCCTCAGGAGTTACCGGCCGACCCTCAGCCTTCTTGGCAAGTACTGCTTCGATCTGAGGCAGAACTTCAACCAAGTCAGCGTTCTCCGAGGCAAAGTTTGGATCGCCTTGCGCTTTATGCAGGGAGTCCGCTGCTGCCTCGGTGAGGCTCTTGATATCAATACGCCAGGAGGTGAGCTTAGCGGCCAGCCGAGCGTTTTGGCCATCCCGGCCAATAGCGAGACTCAATTGATCTTCGGGAACGACCACCGTAGCGGTTTTGTTCCCCTCGGAAACCTCGTCGAGATAAACGCCGGTAACGCGCGCAGGGCTCAACGCTTTGGCGATGAATTGTGCGGGGTCGGGGTTCCATTCAATGACATCGATTTTTTCTTCGTGGAGTTCGCGCACGATTGCCTGGATGCGCACACCACGGATACCCACACAAGCTCCCACAGGGTCGATGCCCGCCTGCAATGCAGACACAGCCACCTTGGAACGGTAGCCAGGCTCGCGGGCGATGGCACGGATTTCAACGAGGCCCTGATATATCTCGGGGACTTCGTCCTCAAGCAGGCGGCGGAGAAAGTCCTTATGCCCACGGGACAAGATGATCTCCGGGCCGCGGGTGGTGTCTTTAACTTCCAGCAAAAGGGCGCGGACACGATCGTGCACGCGGAAGCGTTCGCCAGGGATCTGCTGACTGCGCGGCATCTTGCCCTCAGCCTTGCGATCCAACCCCAGGGTGATCATGTGCGGGTTGGAAGCTTGCACCACGCCGTTGACAATCTCGCCAACCAGTTGAGAGAAGTGCGCTTTTTGTGCATCGCGCTCCGCTTCGCGGATGCGCTGCTGAATCATCTGACGGGCAGCCTGGGCAGCCACACGGCCGAAGTTCTCGGGCGTGGTTTCAACGACCACAATATCGCCCAACTGGGCATTCGCTTCAGCCCTGCGGGCTACATCCAAAGTGACCTCAGTGCGCTCGTCCTGCACATCTTCAACGACTTCTTTTTCCGCGTAGATCTGCACTTCGCCAGTGGTTTCATGAATCACGGCGTTGATAAGTTGCGCGGCGGAAGCATTGACCGTCTTGCGGTACGCCTGTACCAACGCGTCTTTAACAGCCTGCAAAATGACCTCGCGCGGCAACTGCTTGTCATCCAAGACCTCGTTGAACGCCAGTGAGAATTCCTTTTTCATACTTTTGCTCCTAAATCATCCGCTAGCCTTATATAAGCAGAAAAGTGGGGGTGGCCCACTTTCCTAAACCTTCCTATGGGGTGCTACGGAACGTAGAGATTTTAGCATGGAAAAATATGAATGGCAAGGGCAGGAGAGATTGGAGACTGGAGATTAGTAACAGGTAAATAGCAATTGGTACCTGGTGGCTGGATCGGTTATTGGCTTTAGTTATTCACTTGTCCCTCATCCCTCAGCATTCATCCTTATGTCTTTTGCCATACGCCAGCCGGGCTCGTGGACCTGGCGCTCGATTCCTAGATGATCTTCGTAAGACCAGTCTCCGGAGACCGGTGAAACACGTCGATACCCCTTGCGTTCGTAAAAGCGGATGGCGGCTGTGTTTTCGGCGGCGACATGGAGATAAGTCCAGCGAAAACCTCTCATGTGGAGATCGAGTTCGACATGGGTGAGCAGCCAGGAACCCAGGCCGCGGCGGCGAAATTCAGGACGTACGCGGAACGAATGAATGAAAGCTCGCTGGCTGCCATCGGCCACCGCAGAGTCCGCGTCGCTCCTCAGTAGAACGAACAGTTGGGCAATCAGGATGCCTGGACCGTACTCCACGATCCAGAGTAATGCGTTTCCGAGTCGGGCGCGTTGGAAGGCCCGCGCGTAAACACGACGAAAATGCAAGTAAGCGCCTTCCCATTCGAGGAGTGACAGGTCCGACTGGGTGGCCTGACGAATCGAATTCTCGGTAAGCCAGTAAGGAGATAAGGTTACGTCAGCGGTACTCATTGAGTAATTTCTCCAGCAACAGCTTTTCCTGCTTGATAGTGCGAACATCGCCGTCCAGCCAAGCGTCCCGCAGTTGACTCAGAACGAGCTTGTAGTGCGGCCCTGGTGGCAAGCCCAACTTTCGCAAAGCGTTGCCATCGGTGCGGGGGTGAACGTGGCGCCACTTGCTGGCGTACAGTTTCAGACGCCTAGCAAGGGCCGAGTCTCGCTTTGCAAGATATAACGCATAAACTGAAATAATTGGTTTGCTTTCCAAAAGCTCGACGAGCTTGCTAACTGATAGCCTGGGTATCTTTGCCTTCATTTGATGTAGTTCGGCTGCGGCCAAAACGGCCTCGCGCAAATCGGCACGGAAAGCCAGACGAGTGGCGATGGCTTGAACATCCCCTTTTGAGAATTCCATTAACCACAAAACAAATCCAAGGTCGGATTGCCGAAAGTTGCCAAGGTTCCAGAAAGGAGGAACGACCTTGTCCGCATGGGGAGTGAGCGCGCGCGAGGACTCCCTGGAAATTCGTAAACTGGGATGAATAGTACGAAGTACACCCAACTTCTGCATGGATCGCAAAATGCGCACCTTTTCCTTTGCAAGCAAAACCAGTTCCAGTTCATTACGAATGCGTTCACCGGAAACTTGTTTCAAAACCGGGAGGTGGGCAGCCAACTGGCTGCGCGTTTCGTTTTCAATTCTGAAACCCAGCCGGTCAGCAAGGCGCAGAATGCGCAGAATGCGCGTCGGGTCATCGGAAAATGACAGCCGATGCAATGTACGCAACAAGCCGGAGCGTAAATCCTGCAGCCCACCCCAAGGATCCAGCAGACGGCCGGCATCGGCACCATCCAAGCGGACCGCCATAGTGTTAATGGTGAAATCGCGACGGTATTGGTCTTCGCGGATACTAGCAAACTGAACGCTAGGCAAAGCAGCGGGATAGCGATAGCTTTCGCGGCGTGCCGTGATCAGGTCGAAAAATTCGGGCAGGCGAGCATTCTTCTTTCTGGAAACGCTTAATTCGCGCAAGAATCGGGCTTGGTTTTCGGGCAACCACCAGACGGCTGTGCCGAAAGTCTTATGGGCAACCAGTCGCCCGCCAAGTTGTTTCGTGAGGGTACGGCCCAATTGAATGGCGTCCCCTTCTAAGACCAAATCCAAATCCAAGTTGGGGCGACCGAGTAGGAGGTCGCGAACGCAACCGCCAACGAGGTAAATCGGCGCGCCTTGTTGCGCGGCTTTTTTGACTATGGCGTCAAGAAGCGCCAAGGTCGCGGCAGGCAATTTCCTTTTAAGCATATCGCTCAGATTCGCTGGTGCAATCGACCTGGTCATAGGTCAATCATAGTCCTATCGAAGCGGACCGATTGGAGTTGAACCCCAGGAATCAGTTTGCTACTGTAGTGGTGGTAGGTATGGGTGTCAGCGTATCAAGGGGAGTGTTGGTCAGCAGGTTTAGAGACGGGATTTGATTAATCCATAAATACCAGGCAAATAAACCAAGGAACACTAAGAGGCCGAACAGAAATACTGAGGCGATTGCCCGCCGCCAGTTGATGGACTCGGCCCGCAGCGGCGGCGCAGCCGGCGGGATGCCGATCACCACAGCGGTCAGGTTCGCGTGAGCACCTTTCTCCAGGGCGAACTGCACCAGGTCCGGGGAGGCGGTTTCCAGTTTGCGGTCGCCTAGAATTTCGAGCAGCTCACCTGGTTTCAATGTTTCGCCCAGGCCGTCGGTGCTCAAGAGCAGGCGATCATTGGGCAAAAGGTGAAGGCCTTGATGCTTTTTCGAACCACCTGTTCCGCTAGGGTTTAAGGTAAGACGGAGGTCCACTTCGATGGGCGCTTTGGAGCCAAGATAGCCACGCGGCGGATCAGCACTGATCTTTTTGCGCCCGCGCTTGGGTTGCTCCGCTGCACCTGTTTCGCGGGGAAGGTGGGTGACATTGAGCTGCTGCAGATGACGGCCGCGCAACAGAAATAAGCGCGAGTTACCTACAGAGGCAGTGTAAAGCCTGCCATCGACAAGCCAGGCGCACAGGCAGGTACTTCCCATGCCTTTCCATTCGCGCCGCGATTCGGCGCGTTGTAAGACTGCCTGGCCGGCCTGAATGATGGCCGCCTGCAAAATGCCAGTCGGTTGGCTGGCATCACTTTGCGCAACGGCGCGCGTGACCGTTGCGACAGTCAATTCGGCAGCCACCTGGCCGGCGCGGTGCGCGCCGATGCCATCGGCCACGATGGCGAACAGGGAGGGGAACTCTTTCTCTTCGTCCAGGAAAAACGATTCAACGCGATAACGGTCTTCGTTGACCTCCTCGCCTTTGCCAGGATGCGAAGCCACCGAAATGGGGAACGCAGGTTCGTCAGTGGGGATCATTCAGATTCAGATGAGTCGCCTGTGGAATTCAAAAAGAAACGAAAGGCAACTCGACCGATATGCAGCAAGTCTCCATCTCGAAGAGTGCTGCCCTCTGTGGAAACAGGTGCGTAATTCACCCAAGTGCCGGCGTCGGTGCCAAGATCCACGACCTGATACGCGCCACCGGCGCGTATCAGCCGAGCGTGCAGCGGGGAAACTGATTCTTCGTCCAGAGTCAATGCGCAATCCTTGGCGGTCCCAATTAATATTTGATCCGTCTCGATCGGCAGGACCTGAGGGCCTGCACCTACGTCCTGAACAGTAAGGCGTTGCAGGTAGGCGGGAGCGGTTTGCAATGATCTTGTATTGATTGCAATTTCCTCGATGCCATCGGAAGGTAACGGAGAATCAAAAAGAGGATCGATAACCCGCGGTGTGGGTTGAGGACGTCTGAATAAATTCGCGCCAATTCGAGCCGGCTTAAGGCGGCCTGAGAGCACCATGACCAGAAAGAGCGCCGCAGCGGCGAGCAGCACACCAATGACGGCCAATACCGGGCCGCCGCGGGACAGGAAAGCCTGAAATGCGGATGGAGGATTGTTCACCACCAGCTGGACCGAAATCTCGATGCTAGAGCCTACCAACCCGAGCTCATCCTCGGCCTCCAAGCGCAAGAAAGCTTGCTGGCTGACATCGTATCCACTGAGATCCCATGCAAAGCGGCTAAATGGTGCCGATGTATTCTCTGCGACACGTTCATCATTCACATACAGCGTAGTACGCACCAGCGTCCGTTCAAAGTTATCGGGGAATTCAACAACGATCTCTATGGGTTGGCTAAAAGGCGTCAATTGCTGCGGATTCTGAGTTGATGGGCTGCGTTCAATTTGTAGCGGAGGAGTGACAAAGATGGGATTAGGCGGCTGAAGGTTGAGCTCAAAGCTGATAGTCTGCGAGGTGACCACAGTCCCGTCAGTTTCCATTTGCAGTTGAACTTCGTGGGCACCGGCGGTGTGCAATTGCGATGCGTACTGGAAGAAGTAAGCGCTGCGAAAGGGATTGAAATAGGTCTCAGGTCCGGGAAATTCTTCGCTGCTGGAAAACCCGAACCACTGCCCTCCACTACTTTGCGCGAACGTTTGCAGGGATTTGCCTACTTCGGTTCCAAATGTGCTGCTCGAATCGACCTGCCAGATAAAAAGCGGAATGCCGCGCTGGGCCAACAGCGTTTGCCACTCAGGAAAATTGGCTAAGGCTTCGACCGGCGGCGTGGCCGTGAGCCACCAAATGACGGTCCCCATTCCAGCCTCAGGGCCAGCCTGGGCAGCCAGGTCGAAGGCGCGAACCAACGCCTGGGTATCCACTTCCTGCTCGGGAAAATCCGGCTGGATTTGTTCCACAGCGGAGATCCACGGGGCGGCTGACTGATCGGCCAGGATCACTCCCTCAGGCGTGACAAGGCTGAGCGAGGTGGCGTTAGTCGAGGGCAACGAGGAGGCCCAATCAAGGATGTGTTGCTTGGCATGGTCAAAGCGAGCCATGCCATCACCATCGCGGATGTTGAAGGACTCGGCGGGATTGATGACTAGGATAATGCGCAAACCCGGCTGTACTATGCGCAACTGATCAATTGCCTGCGGCTGACCGTCTTCAAGCGCTTGCATCCAGGAAGGTTGCAGGTCGGTGATAGGTGCGCCCGTGGAATCGCGCGCGTCCAAGTAACCAGCGATGAAAGGAAAAGCTTCGGTTTCGAGGTGGCGCAGAGTTAAAGTCGCCCCACTTTGGGCAGCCGCCTGGCCAGGCAACACGGACACGAGCGCGGCCAGGATCAAAATAATGAGCGTTCGTTTCAACGGCATGATTTTAGCACGGGGAAAATAGGGTTGCGCGACCTAAAGCATCGCGCCTCTCAGAATGGTAAGATGCCGTGCAGATTTCACAAATGTCTCTGACCGAAAAAATATCGGCGCTGCCTAAGGCGTACCGCCAGCTTGGGCCAGAAACTATTTGGCTCTACGCCAAATATCAGCTCAAGCTGCGCAGCGGATGGCTGCGATTACAAACGTCAGGAGGCAAGAAAGAGGCAGGTGGCTTGGAACTGCAGGTCATCGTCAGACCTGCCAATAAACGAGATTTCGAACAATTATTAGGCGAACGGCTCAAGGAAATTACCAAGCAGGCAGATGAAATTTTGCGCAGGCAAGTGTGGCTGTTCGGTGCTGAGCCGCGTGCGTTGGAATTACAACCGCCAGCACCGCCGGAGCATTGGACGCGTACCCACAGCCACTTGCCCGACGGACGCGATATCAAACCCGTCTGGGAAGCCGGACGATTTTCTTGGGCAACGGTCCTGGCACGCGCCTATTGGGTGAGCGGAGAAGATCAATACGCGGAAGGGTTTTGGAATTACTTCGAAGAATTTTGCACGGCCAACCCGCCCAACAAAGGCCCACACTGGTCATCAGCGCAGGAAGTTGCTCTGCGACTGATCGCCTGGGCATTCTGCTACGGCCTGATCGCCGATTCGCCATCGAGCAGCCAAACGCGTAAAGTTGCTCTGAGCCAAGCCGTTGTTGCGCATGCGGAAAGAATTCCGCCGACAATCGATTACGCACGCGCCCAGAGCAACAATCATTTGTTGAGCGAAGCCCTTGGCTTAGTTACTGCTGCAGCCTTGGTCCCAGATTTTACAAAGGCAACAAAATGGAAAACGATGGGCTGGGCTTTATTCCATGAGGGAATAGAAAAGCAGATCCATGATGACGGCTCTTATGCCCAACACAGCAGCAATTACCACCGGGTACTGCTGCAATTAGGCTTGTGGGCAAAAGTGTTATCGAACAGCACAAGAGAGCGGCTGCCCGAACCCATAAGCAGGAAACTGGCGAAAGCAAAAGAATGGTTGCTCACCCTTTTGGATGAGAGCGGCCGAGTTCCGAATCTGGGACCAAACGACGGCGCTTACATCCTACCGCTGTGTACCTTGCCTTTTGAGGATTACCGGCCTACCTTGCGGGCCGCCAGGGTTGCTTTCAGCGGGGTAACTGCACCTGAGGAAGGCGTTTGGGGTGAGATGGCGCTCTGGTTGGGTCTCAAACCTCCCTCCCCATCACCCGTCCTCCCGCAGAGCGTGAAAACGGAGCAAAGCGAAACGGGTGCAGATAAATCAAACGCCCAATCAAACAAACAAAAAATTCCCTTACGGATTGAAGGTAAAAACACTTGGGCTTACCTCCGTGCAACTGAGTTCAAGGAACGACCCGGCCACGCCGACCAGTTGCATCTCGATATTTGGTGGCGCGGATTAAATATCGCGGGAGATGCCGGCAGCTATCTCTACACCGCGCCAGAGCCCTGGGATAATGCAATGGCCAGCGCACGGGTTCACAACACAATCACTGTCGACGAGCGAGAACCGATGACGCGTATCGGGCGTTTCTTATGGCTGGATTGGGACCAAGCAAAGGTGGTTTCCACTGTTCGCGAAAAAGATGGGCGCTTGATTGCGGTCGAGGCGGAGCATGATGGCTATCGGAGACAGAACGTAATCCATCGTCGCGAAGTGAAATGGGATGCGGGAAGATGGGTGATTACCGATCGGCTGCTGCCAATCGACGAAAAGAAGAAGCCGGTTCAGGCGCGGTTACATTGGCTATTGCCCGATTGGGATTGGCAAGTGGACAGGCAAGAGATCCGCATTGAGTCGCCGTACGGCATGATCGAGATCGCTGTGGATGTAAGCATTGGCGACTTGACCGAGCTCAGGCTGATTCGCGCCGGCGAATTGGTGCATGGCTCGGGAACCAGTGACCCCATTTTAGGCTGGGCATCGCCGACTTATGGCATCAAGGTGCCCGCGTTGTCGTTTATCGCCGGGGTGGTTGGCCCGCTTCCGATTACCATCATTAGCACTTGGATGCTCCCCAAATAATGGCTGGCAGAAAAGGTGAATTACATATCTTGCTGATTCATCAAGCTTTCGTTACCTTGGACGAGGCGGGTGGCACGCGGCATTATGAACTCGCTCGATACCTTTGCGAAAAAGGACACCAAGTTACGGTCATCGCCAGCCCCGTCAGCTATTTGACGGGCCAGGCAGACAAAGAATCCCTAACACAAGTAGAGAAATTGACCATCCACAGAGCGGCTACTTTTCAAGGATTACATCGCAGCTTCGCCCAGCGATTATTCAGCTTCTTCAGTTTCACTCTCAGTTCTTTCTTTGTCGGCCTGCGGATTAAAAATATTGACTTAGTCTGGGGAACCTCGCCGCCGCTGTTCCAGGCCTTTACCGCGTGGGCGCTGGCGCGCCTCAAGCGGGTGCCTTTTTTATTCGAGGTGCGCGATCTGTGGCCCGCATTTGCGGTGGCGGTCGGTGTGCTGCGCAGCCAACCGCTGATCGCGGGGTCTGAATGGCTGGAGCGATTCCTTTACCGCCGCGCCGATAAACTTGTGTTGAATTCGCCGGGATTCGAGGAGCATGTAAAGGCACGGGGCGGACGCGACATTAGGATCGTTCCCAACGGATCGGATGCCTCGATGTTCGACCCGGAAGCTGACGGCGCCGCCTTCCGCAGTCGATTTGCTCTTGAAGATAAATTCGTTGTCTTATATGCGGGAGCTCATGGTTTGTCGAACGACCTTGGCGTTGTACTCCAGGCTGCAGAACAATTACGGGACCAAAGAAAAATCAGCATCGCCCTTCTGGGTGATGGAAAAGATAAACCACTGCTACAGGAACAAGCGGCAAAATTGAACCTGGATAATATTCGTTTTCTCCCGCCAATGCCCAAAACTCACGTGGCCGAGGCGCTGGCGGCGGCTGATGCATGCCTCGCCATTTTGAAGCCAACGAAGTGGTTAGCAACGGTCTATCCCAATAAAGTCTTTGATTACATGGCTGCTGGGCGGCCCATATTATTGGCGATCGATGGAGTCATTCGCAAGGTCGTAGAGGAGGCAGGTGCCGGAGTCTTTGTCCCACCGGGAGATTCGAACGCGCTGGCGACCGCCATACGCGAAATGGCAAGCAATCCCATTGAGATTAAACGCATGGGTAAGGCAGGGCGTGCTTTCATGGAGCAGCATTTCAACCGGCCAGCGTTGTCAAAGGAGATGGAAGAAGTGTTGCTGGAAACGGCAAAGCTATAATTCTTTCGATGGCGAAAAGCAAAACCCCCGAACTCAGTGAGAGCGAACTGCGCCGATTGTTGTTAGATAGGCGGAAAGCAGATCGCGCCCGGCGCCTGAAAGCCTTCAAGCAATCCGGCAAGCTGATCGGCGTCGACGCCCACCAAGCCGAGAGCACCCAAGGCGATCCGCTACGGGGGCACAAGGTGCACGAAGCGCCCAACCTCAAACTCAAACCTCCGACAAAATCCACGGCGCGCCGCCGGGTCGAGCGCGCATTGTTAGCCGTCGAATTATTGGCCGCAGGCGGGTTGATGTACATTTTCTTCAATGGATTAAGCGTATTGGAATCGCTGAACCGCGAGATGGCCGCGGCCTTTGCGCTTACTTCCGGGGCAAGCGCCACACCTTTGATCGGGCCCGTTGTTTTGCCATCCGGACACACGCCACCTACCGCGGGTCAGCCAGCGCAGCCGAACGAAGCTGAAATCCCGGAGCACCTACGTCCACAAGTACAGGCCTATATCGCGGGATTGGTGGTCCCCACACCAGGGCCGGAGCAAGCCCTTGGCATTCGCATCGACGCCATCGAGGTCAACGCGCCGATCGTGCAGGGTGACGGCTGGGAAGAACTGAAGCGCGGCGTGGGACAGCATCTCGCTTCCGCAAATCCCGGGCAGCCTGGTAATCTGGTTCTGACAGGGCATAACGATATTTATGGAGAAGTGTTCAAGAATTTGGATCAGCTCGAAGCGGGGGATGAGATCACCATCTACTCTGCCAACAACAGTTATAAGTATGTGGTGACGGAAACGCAGATCGTCGCCCCTACGAAAGTGGACGTAATGAATCCTACTCCAAACGCCACCTTGACGCTAATCAGCTGCTATCCCTATCGGATTGATACGCAGAGGATTGTGATATTTGCGGAGTTGGGGGGTTAGTCAGCGTAAACCGCAACTGGCAATTCATCATCTTTTGATAATCGTGTAACTGGCCGAGAAAAGCTTCAGGGTACAAAGTGCCATAACGGGCGCTTTCGATCGGCGAAAACATAATCTTTATAAGGCTCCAAATGGCCGTCCAGCATAGGGGCATAGGGATTGGTTTCCGTGAGGATGTAGCTGGTGCCAAAAATATAATCCACGCCCAATTGGGCGAGATAATCTGTACCATTACCTGCCTGCATAGCTAATAAATAATCATAGGTATTCATCAACCCGTCCATGTTAATGATGGTACGACCTCTTACAAAGTACGCCAAATTGCCCGCACCCGTGATAGCTATCCGCGCGCCTTCCTCGGTATTCGCTTCCAGCCAGCGGGCGCGATTTATGTAGAAATGATTGCTGCCATCACCAGGAACGCGGACTGCGCTCTGGATGAAGACGAGGAAAAGGATGCTCGCGATGCCTGGGATTGCAAACTCAATGACCCTGATGATTCGCCCAAGGTTCTTTGGCAACAAGGGCGAAGTCTGCTGAAAGAACGCGTGGAGCAGTAACCCACCAGCGAACAGCAGAAAGATCATTTCAGCAATCCAATACCAGGGCTGCTGGGCCATTGAGCCAGTAAATTTATAGTAGGCGATTTGGGCGAAACAGCCCAGGAAGAAAGGCAGCAGTCCTAGGGCACGCGCGGCTTTAACCACGAATTCGCGCTGCGCCCAAACCAACGCCGAACCCAGCAAAGCCAGCATCCCCCCAAGAGCAACAAAAGCTACCCGCCGTGACGAAAGCGAAACCACCTGGCCCACGGCCGCTGGCATCCATTTGGCTGCAGCCCAAAGAGGTGTTGTCGCCAAGGACCAAGGGCCGAGCTGGGTATCATCCGTAAGAAACTGAGCTGCAAAACCCGCCAAGCTCCTTATGCGAAATCCATAAACTGTATTCTTTAGTGTGCCCCACCAAACCTTGACCTCGCCGCTGATAGGCATAACCATGCCAAAAGACAGGTAGTTCCAGATTAGATAAACAGCCATTAGCAGGGTGAGCGGGCCAAAAAAAGCGAACCCCGCCTGCAGGCGCCAGAGCCACGCATTTTGTTCGGATTTTCCGGGCGGCTGCCAGAGGCGCAACCAGAGCCAGAGGCCGCCAAACGAAACTAGGAAGATATTGTCGAGACGAGCAAAAAGGGCAAGTGAGGCCAGCAAACCTAAGATGGCAAGTCGCGGCAAATTTTTGTATGGGCTTGAATCTGGCGTGAAGGAAGTCAGCTTGCCCCAAAATAGAAGCAATGCAAAAGCGTTAATCCCTGCCTCAACCCCCGTGTGCACAGTCGTACTATGAATGCTAGGCAGTACGATCCAAAGCATGCCAACAAGGGTGGCGATCCATTCCGATGTATATTGCCTCAGGATGCGATATATCAGAATGGCTGACCCGGCGCTCAGCAACGCGGAGACAACAATGAGTATTCGCAGAGGCAGAAGCGGATCTGTTCGGGACAGGGCAAATATTGGAGTCAGGATAAAAAGCCATAAGGGATGGAAGCCATTGGTGGGATTGATGCCATCAAAGGTAAAGCCGTGGCCAGCAGCCAGATTCCTCGCAACCTGGAAATAGAGGAAGCCGTCGTCCGAGTTGTACCAGTCCAAAATCGTATTGGGGTTTCCAAATGCAATGTAGAGCGCTGGGAGCAGGGCAAGAAGCAGGAAAAAGATCTCGATGCGATAGATTTTTAGATTTTCCAACAGAAAGGATCGTTTTTTGGGCATGGCGTGAGTATAAAACAAAGAGAGCCGTTGCGGCGGCTCTCGCATTTTGGATTTTTTCTTTTAATCTATGGATTCGCTGGTGCGTCGAAATCAGCGTACCAGGTTCCACCTGCGCCCTGATCAACTGTGTCAAAAGCATTCAATAAGTTGACCCAGGTTTGTCCAATCGCCAGCGGGAAGGGGTTGCCGTCTAAATCCGTGAAGCGCACTGGCAAGGGATGGCCAGTAGTCTGTTCATACTCAGTGGCAACCGTAGTCCACAGAGCTTTATAAGCTTGTCCGTTGCGGAAGATATACGCAGTCCCCGTCTTATGATCCAGGTCGACATGGATAATGGTGCCAGCCGAATTTTGTGAAGAGTGGTGCGCCAGGAGAACGATCACGTTTTCGAAGGCCAGCGTTTCTCCAGTAAGCCGGTCGGTCATCACCACGAACTCCTCCGGAGTGGAGGGCAGGTTCTTTGCCCAGCTGTAAGCGCCAAGCTCAGCATCATAGACAAAGTGGTTGATGTTGTTTACGTTGTATTCAACAAAGAGTTCTTCACCCGGTTGCCCTTCAATCACAGGTAGAGAGCAGAACAGGTTTCCAGTCAGGTTCGGTTCAGCACAAGAACCTTCGCTGTTATTGGCGGCGATCGCCTGCAATCGCATAACATCCAGGCCAGCGCCACCGATGTTGTTGGGATCACGGCTGAACGCGGTTGCACAAGTGCTGATTTGGGCAGCCACGCCGGGGTCGGCGCCCGCCGTCACCAAACATCCGCAGTAGTTGACTTGCAGATCCTGGTAGGCTACGCGACCGGAGCGAAGACCTTCGATGCGGTATGCCTGGCGCAGGCCTGCGTCGAAATCCAGTTGTTCATTCGATTCCCTGTGAGCAGGATTGAACAAATCGGTGCGCCCCAATTCCGTAACATCGCTATCGATGTCGTCACCACCCATATCCTTATTCACCCAGTAGTAATCGCTGACCGAAGGCGGCGCGCCGAAGCGGATCTGGAACGAAGAGTTCTCGCCGATATCACTCAGGCCAAAATAATAATGGCCGGATGCATCAGTGGTGGTTTTTTGCACCTCAATGAAATTGGAATCCAACAAGCGGACAGGCACTGAGGGAACGCCCGGTTCTCCATCGTCTTGCAAATGATTGCCATTCGAATCGAACCAGACCCGATCGCCAATTAGATAATCGAACGTTGCCGGCGGGGGTGACTGCTCGCCATCTCCAGCCTCAAAGATCGGTTGCGGGAATTCGCCATAAAATCCGGCCATCAAACGGGTATCGCCATCGCCGATGTACACCTCATATACGATTGGCGAAACAGACAATCCGGTGGGTGGGCGCACGCTCGGAGGAAAAATGGAAATGGATAGAAAAACTGGGCGAAGCGCCAGCAAGGATGGGTCCTCAATGGGCAAACCAGTCAACGGCGAAATCCCGTCGGGAAATTCTTCCGGGCCGTAACAAACCTGCTCTGTCGGTGCAGGATCTTCGGGATCAGCGGTTGGCGTTGCCGTCAGTGCCCGTACAATGTAAGATGTGGTGGAACTTGCATAGCCTTTCCCAGCGAAAAACAAAGCAAAGACCATCATGAGTCCGAGAACGAATGCAATGAGCATCCTGCCGACTAGCTTCGTGTGGGAAATATCCATTTCCTTCAACCTGAATGAACGGTGAAAGATTTTAACATTCGCAGATTTGTACACCTAAGTCCCAAAAGTACTATCCTGAATTTCGACATGTGTCTTATCGACTGTTTATCTTCAAGGCACGGGCGGTATAATCGCTGACCGGAGTATTAATGGCAAAAGATTATTTTGATGCGCGCAAAACTTTACAAGTAGATAACTCAAAGTACATCGTTTACAGTCTGCAAAAACTTGAAACCGATGGGCTCACTCATCTGGACAAGCTTCCCTTCTCTATTCGCATCCTGCTGGAAGCCGCCCTGCGCGGCTGCAACAACGTAGATATTTTCGAGCAAGACGTGCGCAACCTGGCCGGTTGGCATCCCAAAGGCGAACGGCTGCCCATGCCCTTCAAGCCCGGGCGCGTGCTGCTGCAGGATTTCACCGGGGTACCCACCATCGTAGACCTGGCGGCCATGCGGGCCGCGGTTGCCCGCCTTGGTGGCGACCCGGCCAAGATCAACCCGCAGATCCCGGTAGACCTGGTCATCGACCATTCCGTGCAGGTTGATTTCTTCGCCACGCCGGATGCGCTGCAGCGCAATGCCGAGATCGAGTTCATGCGCAACCGGGAGCGCTACGAATTCCTGCATTGGGGGCAGCAGGCTTTCGACAATTTCCGAGTGGTGCCGCCTGCTACCGGCATCGTACACCAGGTCAATTTGGAATTTTTGGCCAAAGTGATGCTTACCAGGAAGGAAGGGGGGCAGATTGTGGCCTTCCCCGACACTGTCGTCGGCACCGATTCTCACACGACCATGATCAACGGGCTTGGCGTAGTTGGCTGGGGCGTGGGCGGAATCGAAGCGGAAGCCGCCATGCTGGGCCGCGCCATTGACATGCTCATCCCCAACGTGATCGGCTTCAAACTGCACGGTCGGCTCAAAGAAGGTGTGACGCCTACCGATTTGACCCTAACCATCACGCAGATGTTGCGTAAGAAAGGCGTGGTGGACAAATTTGTCGAGTTCTATGGACCGGGACTCGACTCGATCAGTCTGGCCGACCGCGCCATGATTGGCAACATGTCGCCGGAAAACGGCGCCACGATCACGTACTTCCCTGTTGACGTCGAAACGCTGCGTTATTTGCGCCTGACGGCACGTGATGAGGCGCAGATCGCCTTGGTGGAAGCCTATTGCAAAGAACAGAAATTATTCCGGGACGAAAACACTCCTGACCCACAATTCTCTGACACGCTGGAACTCGATCTGGCAACTGTAGAACCGAGCCTGGCCGGACCCAAACGCCCCCAGGACCGCGTAACACTCGAGCAGATGAAGACGGAGTTTCGCAAATCGCTGATGACCCCCAAGAGTGAACGTGGTTTTGCCTTGGACGCAAGCGCTCTGGACAAAAAGGTCACCTTCGGAACCAACGGTTCCAAGGCGGAAATGGGACACGGCTCCCTGGTTATTGCAGCAATTACATCCTGCACCAATACCTCCAATCCGGCGGTGATGCTTGGCGCTGGATTGTTGGCGAAAAAAGCCGTCGAGCGTGGGTTGAAAGTGAAGCCATTTGTGAAGACCAGCCTTGCGCCCGGTTCGCGCGTGGTGACTGAATATTTAGAGAAGGCCGGATTGATGGAACCTCTCTCTGAACTCGGATTCAATCTGGTTGGCTATGGCTGCACCACTTGCATTGGCAACTCGGGCCCCCTGGCAGGTGAAGTGGTTAAGGCGGTAACCGGTGGCGACCTGGTGGCCGCGGCTGTACTCTCCGGCAATCGCAACTTCGAAGGCCGCATTCATCCCTATGCGCTGGCAAACTATTTAGCCTCGCCGCCGCTGGTGGTTGCCTACGCACTGGCGGGCACTGTCGATATCGATCTCACCAAAGAGCCGCTTGGCATCGGGAAACAAGGCGACCCGGTTTACCTGAAGGACATTTGGCCGAGTCGTGAAGAAGTGGGCGCGGCCATCGAAGCCAATGTGAAGCCTGAAATGTTCTCCGAGCGCTACTCGAATGTTTTCACGGGCAATGAGACCTGGAACAATATCATCGCACACGGCGAGGAAATCTATGAATGGGATGCAGATTCTACCTATGTGCAAGAGCCGCCATTTTTCGAAGGCCTGACACTTGAGCCAAAACCCGTTAATGATATGCATGGGGCGCGCGTTCTGGTCTCGCTGGGCGACTCAGTTACTACCGATCACATCTCACCCGCCGGCGCCATTCCCGCAGATAGCCCAGCGGGGAAATACTTGCTCGAACATGGCGTGACGGTGCCCAATTTCAACTCCTATGGTTCGCGAAGAGGCAACGACCGGGTGCTCACCCGCGGCACCTTTGGAAACATTCGACTGAAGAATTTATTGGTTCCCGGCGTTGAAGGCGGCTTCACCTTGCATCTACCCGATGGCGAGGAAATGACCATTTACGACGCGTCGCTGAAGTACAAGAGCGAAGGCACGCCGCTAATCGTGTTAGCCGGCAAGGAATATGGATCCGGGTCCAGCCGCGATTGGGCGGCCAAGGGTCCGCTGCTGCTCGGCGTAAAGGCGGTCATCGCCGAATCCTTCGAGCGCATCCACCGTACAAACCTGGTGGGCATGGGCATTTTGCCGCTGCAATACAGGGCAGGCGAGACCGCGGCCAGCCTGGGGCTGACCGGGCGTGAAAGATTTGAAATCGCGGGCTTAAACGAATGCATTGCCAAGCCGAATCAAGAAATTCAAGTCATTGCGTTGGGCGAAGACGGCAAAGAAACAACCTTCTGGGTGAAGACCCGCCTGGACACCCCGATTGATATCGATGTCTACAAACAGGGCGGGATTCTGCAGGCTGTCTTAAGGCAGCTTGCAACCAACTGATAGTCTGATAGTCCAATAGTCAGATAGTCCGGTAGGTGAATCCATGGGGATTGTCCTCTGATTCTAGGGACTGCATTCTCTATTTGTAACAACTGAACAGTCATAAAGTAGGTTCGAAAATCAGAGGAGGTGCACATGCCATCACTCTTGTTAATCTTTATTCGAGTCCTTCTTTTCGGGGCGACCATTCCCTATTGGCTTTGGCTGGCGCGCGAGCCACTCAACCCTGTTGCCACCTTTGCTTGCATAATACTGGCAGTAGCGGCCAGCTATCCGACGGTTTGGATCGGGCGCAGGCTGCTGGATGCCAAGCCCTCAAAAGAACAAATGCAGTGGGTGACAACCGGTGTGCATTTTCTGCTGCTCTTGTGCTTGGGTACCGCAATCATTGCGGCGATCATCACGGCTAATGACTGGCGAGGATGGGCCATTCCGCTGGATAAAAGCATCAGTTATTGGTTGATGGTGGTTACCAGTCTGATCGCGTTTGCGACGGTTGTCAATCTGGCGTTGCGTGGCTGGGGCGCGCCGTTCGCCATCACGCTCACCAGACGGCTGGCCACAGACTGGATGTACGCGTGGACGCGTAATCCCATGGTGTTGTCCACCCTGGCATTTTTTGTGGCTCTCGGATTGTGGCTGCAATCGACCCTATTTGTGTTGTGGGTGTTGCTCTGGCTGACTCCCGCGTTCGTTTTCTTCCTCAAGGTCTACGAGGAGCGAGAACTTGAGATCCGTTTGGGCAAATCGTATTTGGACTATCGGGCAAAAACATCGTTCATGTGGCCGCGGAGGCCGAGGGTGAATCGATAACCCCATTGCGAGGGCGTCAGCCCGAAGCAATCCCCAAACCGATCTAGGAGATTGCCACGTCGGCCTCATTTCATTCGGCCTCCTCGCAATGGGGTTAATATCAAAATGCTCGCCGAATGGCGAGCATTTTGTTTAGATCTTGGAATTTTCCTTCAAGCTGAGCCTGCCATCCGACGCGGGAACATAACTCATCTCGCCCTGCGGCACGTGTGGATCGATCTCCAGGTCGCCTGAATCCATGGCCTCCCATATCGTCTGGAAGGGAACCTTGCCGGCTTTCCATTTCTCCGCCATCACCACGCCGTGTCC
>Ga0209342_10001728_pt1 | contig 24212 bp, 24 predicted proteins | sample RifCSP16_2_FD_184023 | JGI IMG/M metagenome (GOLD analysis project Ga0209342, IMG submission 184023) | Soil microbial communities from Rifle, Colorado - Rifle CSP2_sed 16_2 (SPAdes) (version 2) | ecosystem: Environmental > Terrestrial > Deep subsurface > Rock core/Sediment | place: Rifle... | reverse complement strand
GCGAAATTTGCAGCACTGCACCGTCAGAACAAAGATGGTGAAATACAACCGAGCAGTGAAATGGTTTAAGCTCGTAACCCAAGGGCTTTGCTACTTATCGATGGCAGGGCTATAGGGGGCAGGTCAGCCCGCGCCACTGCTTGCGGATGAGTACGCTAAATTTACGAGCAGCAATTTTGGTTTCTCTTTTGAGTATCCTTCTTCATGGGAATTTCGCCCCCATGTTTTTCCGAACGTGCAAGCTGCCGTCGGTCCAAAGAATGGAGGAATGGCAGAATGTGCTATTTCTATAAAGCTGCTACCTGAAACAAAATCGATGCGCCAAAAGGATCTCGATAATTACTCTTCGCAAAAATCAACTCCATCTGAAATTGAAGAAAGTTTGAAGCTCCAGTACAACGATGTTCAAGTGATAGCAACAGGAAATACAATGTTGGACGATCGGCCAGCTCGTGTTGAGCGCGTCCGATATTCAGCAGCATCACAAAAAGGAAAAATATTTGTTTATAGTTTGTCGATAACCACTGCCAAACCAGGTCGAATTTGGACACTGGGTTGTAGCGGCACGGGGTGGTCGTCTCATGAGGCAGAGAAAAACTTCGGCCAACGACAGATGGATATTAACCGATTGATCTCGACTTTTCGGTTTTGAAACCACATGAAATAAAACACGCACGAGTTCAGGTCTATAGTCGTAGCATTGTGCTGCTTATCTGGCCTAACCCTGCATTCGAGAGGGACTGCGCAAAAGCGCGCAGCCCCTCAATTTGAACGTTGGGCATCGCAAGCGGTCGTGCCACTCGCTGTGATAAACTATGAACTGTCAGCATCTACCACTATGGAGGTTATCGTGAGTACGAATTTGGAAGTCCTGGAAGCCGAAGTCCTGCAGTTACCCCCTATTGAACGATCGCACCTGCTTGAGCGACTAATCGCCAGCCTTGATTCAGACCCCGAAGTCGAGGAAGCTTGGGAGCGAGAAGCCGATCGCAGGGAAGCCGAACTGGAATCCGGTTCGATCTCGGCAGTTTCAGGACAGGAAGCCATCGCCCGGCTTCGAGCAAGACTTACGCGATGACCTACTCGCTCCACCCTGGAGCGGAGCATGATATTGCCAGCGCTCTGGATTTTTACAAAGAACAAGCTGGGCTTGTGGTTGCCGAACGTTTTCTCGAAGAATTTGAACGCGTCGCCAAGCTTCTGGTTGAATATCCCGATCTTGGAACGCCAACGACGAGAGGGCGACGGACATTCCCGCTGAAGGTTTTTCCGTACTCGGTCGTATACCGAAATCTAGAAAGCAGCATTCGAATCCTGATCGTGCGCCATCAACACAGGAAGCCCGGCTACGCTGGCGGTAGGCGATAAGTGCGATGCCCAACCCGACATTCAACCCGGTCTCCGCAAAAGCGCGGAGCCGGTTAATTTCACGTTGGGCGTCAGGTTGCACCCTCTACTAGCAGTGGAGTAGTATCACGATATGCAAATCGCTTCAGGAACCATAGTTGGCGGCAAGGTCGTCGTGGACGGTCTCTCTCTTCCAGAGGGAACGATCGTGACCGTCATTGCTCGGGGTGATGAGGTCGCTGTGCGGCTCCCGCCCCAGCAGGAAGCAGAGCTACTTGATGCGCTTGACGAAGCTGACCGCGAGGAAGGCATTTCTGCCGAGGAACTATTCACCCGGCTTAGACGATTTGGCTGATCTTGGCTCTCGTCGCTCAAATCAAGCCCCGCGCACAACGGGAGATCGAACGAGCGGCAGAATGGTGGGCCGAAAATCGCCCTGCCGCCCCAGGAGCTATTCGCAAGGATGTAGAGGCTGCCTTGGCCTTGCTCGTAGAAGAACCCGGCATCGGCACCAAGGTTGAAACAAAACGCCCCGACATTGTTCGCAGGTTGTATTTGACCCGAGTTCAATACTTTGTCTATTACCGCTACCGCGTTCGCGGAAAGTTTCTCGAAGTTGTCGCATTCTGGCACGCAAGTCGCGAAGTCGGCCCATCACTCTGACGCTATGACGCCGAACCCTACGCTCAAGCGGGACTGCGCAAAAGCGCGCAGCCCCTTAGCTCCACGTTGGGCCACCCCCTTACCTTAATGTCGGCCTTGATTTATATTACGTCCATGCCTACTCCTGCCGCCACTACTGAATACTTGAAGTTGTCCGTTTCCGAGCGCATTCAGCTCGTTGAGGACATCTGGGATAGCATTGCTGTGGAGGCAACAAACACCGTTGAGTTGTCACAAGCCCAAAAGGCTGAGTTACATCGTCGCGTTGCTGCGCACCGCGCCGACCCTTCCTCTGCCGTCCCGTGGGAGCAGGTTCGATCCAAATTATTTCCCAGTAAACCTTGATGTTGGTCGTGCTCCGTCCAGAGGCAGAGCAAGAACTTCTGGAGGCTCAAGCTTGATATGAGTCCAAGGCGTTGGGGCTTGGCTTTGAGTTTGCCCGTGCCGCTGACGCGGCAGTAGCATCTGCACTTCGCAATCCCTTTGGGCATTTGCGCATCGAAGAAGAGTTCCGCCGGGTGCTATTTCGTAAATTTCCTTACACGCTCATTTATCTTCCAAGCCCGGATGAGTTGCTGGTGGTCTCATTCTTTCATCAGCACCGTGAACCAAGTGTTTGGCTTGAGCGGTTTAGTAGCTGAACGCAGGCATCATGTCTTGCTATCACTACAGCCTAACCCTACGCTCAAGCGGGACTGCGCAAAAGCGCGCAGCACCTTATTCCATTTCTAATTTAGAAGTGCTTTTTTGTAGGGCGGGCTCTGCCCGCCGGATAAGGTTGTCGGGCAAAGCCCGACCTACAGATTACTATACTTTTTAATTGAAAACGGAATTAGCTCCACGTTAAGCAGCATTAGGCTCTTGTTGCGCACCACGCAACGCGCTATCATTCCGGCATGATTACATCGTTTCGCCACAAAGGCCTGCGAAAATACTTTGAATCCGGCAGCTTGGCTGGGATCCAACCAGCACACGCGAACCGACTGAAAATGCAGTTGGCCGCGCTCGATACCGCTCAAACTATCGAGGACATGGACATCCCAGGCTTCCGGCTTCACCCGCTAAAGGGAAGCGAACGTGGGCGTTGGTCAATATGGGTAAATGGTAATTGGCGCGTCACGTTCGAGTTTGAAAACGGCAACGCATTTGTTTTAGATTATGAGGATTATCACTAATGGCTATGCACAATCCACCACATCCTGGGGCGTTTATTCAAGAGGTTTATCTTACGCCCAACGAAATCAGTTGCAGGGAACTTGCCCTCAGATTGGGCGTTGCCGCCTCGACCCTTAACCGCGTTTTGAACGAAACCAGTGGCGTGAGTCCTGAAATGGCCCTTCGTCTCTCCAAAGCATTGGGACGCTCACCCGAGAGCTGGTTAACGATGCAAGACAATTACGATTTATGGCAAGCCAAGCAGACTGTTGACTTGAAAAAAGTCCGCAAGATTGAGTTCAGATATGTCTAACCCGGCTCAAGCGGGTCTGCGCAAAAGCGCGCACAGCCCCTTAGCTCCACGTTAGCACTGACTACCTTCCCCCTCCTACTCCTGCGTTGAAAACCCTTAAGGGCACCTCTAAAAATTCAGATTTCGTCATTCCGGCGAAGGCCGGAATCCAGTATTTTGCGAGCATCCGCTTCGCGGATTGCCTGCTTGCCCCACTTCAATAGGCTAGACACCGGCCTGACTGTAAGTCAGTTTATCCTGAGCCCGTCGAAGGGCCGGTGTGACGAATTTTTAGAAGTGCCCTTAAATGGTCTCCAGCACCACGAACGCAACGATCATGCTGCGCTCATCGCTGATGGAAAGATGATGCCCGCTGATACCCAGTTGCGTCAGATGGGTGCGCAGTGCTTCGTCAAATTGCAGCATTGGTTTGCCGAGGCCATCATGAATGACACTGATGCGGCGCAGGGTGACGGGGTGCCGCATTCCACTGCCGACTGCCTTGGCAAAGGCTTCCTTGGCCGCGAATCGTTTTGCCAGAAGGCGCGCCTTGTCTGTACTGGCCTGATAGTCCGGCATCTCCTGCCGGCTCAGCACACGCTCGGCAAAGCGGTCGCCATAGCGCGCAAACATTCTCTCGATGCGAGCGTACTCGACGATGTCTGTGCCGATGCCAAATATCATTCGTCATTCCCGCGGAAGCGGGAACCCAGCCGTCAAAAGGCTTTTCATTTTTTTCACCGCAGCTTCAAGGCCGATGAACAGCGATTCGGCGATGATGGCATGGCCGATGTTGAGCTCGACCAGGTTGGGAATGGCGACGATAGGCTGCACGTTGTGGTAATGCAGGCCGTGCCCGGCATTCACTTGCAGCCCGTGCGCATGGGCATGTTCCGCCGCTGCACGAATGCGTTCCAGTTCATGCTTGTGCTCCGGCACGCTGTCCGCTGCGGCATACTTCCCGGTGTGCAATTCCACCACCGGCGCGCCGGTGCGGAGCGCCGCGTCGATCTGCTTCTGGTCCGGGTCGATGAACAGCGACACGCGGATGCCCGCTGCCGCGCAACGCCCGCAAGCCGCCCTGATATTGTCGAAGTAGCGCACCACGTCCAGACCGCCTTCGGTGGTCAGCTCTTCCCGGCGTTCCGGCACCAGGCACAGATCGTGCGGCTTGATGCGCAACGCGATGGCTATCATCTCGCCGGTCACGGCGCTCTCCAGATTCATGCGCGTTTGCAGCATGCCGCGCAGCATTTCCACGTCGCGATCCTGGATGTGGCGCCTGTCCTCGCGCAGGTGCAGGGTGATCGCATCGGCACCGGCGGATTCAGCCAGCAGCGCGGCTCTCACCACGTTCGGATAACGCTCCCCGCGCACCTGGCGCAGCGTGGCGACGTGATCGATGTTGAGTCCTAGTTTGATCATGAACACCTCCTAAAATCCATTTTTCGGGCGCATCGCGGCGTTGCTCGGTGCTCGCTCAGTCGCCTATCCCATTGATATGTCTCGTTCGCTGTGCTCCGTGCGCCTTGCGGTGTCGCCTCGACACGGCGGTGCGGAGCACTCTGGTGCGGGAGAGGCAGACAGTGGCTGCTCCCGCAAGCGGCTGGCTTCGCCAGTAACGTGTCGCAGCCACAACCCCGAAATTCTGAATTTTTGGAGATGTTCATAGTTTTTGAAAGTCCTTAATCAGTTCCCGCGTGTGCAGATTTTTGCCGCCAAGATGGTGGTTCAGCAGCACGCGCATCAGTTGCTTGCTTTGTTGCGCGGTGGCCGGGTCGGCATAGTCATCCTGCGCCATGTCGAGCAGGGTCTTGCCCAGCACTTGAATACCGGATGACATCCCCTCCTCGTCTGGCAGAACGCCGCGCTCCACGGCATAACGATAGCAGAGTTCCGCCTGTACTGCCTTATCGCTGCCGGCTTCGCGGTCCAGCACCAGCGCGTAACCCAATTCCTGAAGCAGGTGTTTTTCAAAGCAGCGCAACGTGGCGGCATGGTCTGTTTGGTGCGCCAGACGCTGCAGCGTGGCGCGGTAATAATCGAACAATCGCTCGTGCGGGTCATCGCGCGCCAGCAGGTTGAGCAGCAATTCGTTCAGATAGAACCCGCACATCAGCGCCGTGCCTTGCAGATACGGCTGCCCGCCCTGCCACTCCGCGCTGTGCAGGGTGCGCACTTCGCCTTTGCCGAACCAGCTCAGCAGCAGCGGCTGGAAATTCAGCAGCAAGCCGCGCAGGCCGGACCTGGGCCGCCGCGCCCCGCGCGCCACGATCGCCAGCCGTCCGTGCGAGCGGCTGAACACGTCGAGGATCAGGCTGGTTTCGCGAAACGGATAGCTGTGCAATACGAACGCGGGTTCGTCTTCTAACCTGTGTTTATGCGGCTGCGTCATTAAACCCCTCCCGGCCTCCCCTTGTCAGGGGAGGAGCATGGTCACCTCCCCTGACAAGGGGAGGCCGGGAGGGGTTGGTTCATTCATATCCCAAACTCTTCAGCACGCGCTCGTCATCCGCCCAACCGCTGCGCAGTTTGACGAACACTTCCAGGAACACCTTGCCATCGAACAGCTTTTCCATATCCAGACGCGCCTGGGTGGCGATCTCCTTGAGCTTTTCACCCTTTTTGCCGATCAGCATCGCCTTGTGCGCCTCGCGATCCACCAGGATCGCGGCATGGATGCGGCGCAGCTTGCCTTCCATCTTGAATTGCTCGATCACCACGCTGGTCGAATAGGGCAGTTCATCGCCGGTGAAACGGAATATCTTTTCGCGCAGCATCTCCGCTGCCAGAAAACGCTCGCTGCGGTCGGTGATGTCATCCTTGTCATAGATCATTTCGCCTTCCGGCAGATAGCTGCGTATGGCAGTTCGCAGTTCGTCCAGCTTGGTGCCCAGCTTGGCGCTGACCGGCACGATCGCGGCGAACCCTTCGGCATGACCCGGGACATGTTTGAAATCCTGCGCGACCCGTTCGGCGAACGCGAACAATTGGCCCTTGTCCGCCACCTCGTCGATCTTGTTGATCACCAGCAATACCGGGCGGTTGCCGGGCAACAGCTTGAGCACCTCCTGGTCGCGTTCGTCATAGCGCAACGCTTCCAGCACATACACCACCACCTGCACATCGCGCAGGCTGCTGGTCACCACGCGGTTCATGCCGCGATTCAGGGCATTGAGGTGTTTGGTCTGGAATCCGGGCGTATCGACGAACACGAACTGCGTGTGCTCGTCGGTGTAGATGCCGTTGATGCGGTGCCGCGTGGTCTGCGCCTTGCGCGAAGTGATGCTGATCTTCTGTCCGATCAGGTGGTTGAGCAGCGTGGACTTGCCCACGTTGGGACGTCCCACGATGGCGATGTAGCCGCTGCGAAATGTTTCAGGCAGTTCATCCGCTTGGCGGATGTCCGCGAGGTTTGGTTGCTGTTCAGTCATGGTGGTCTTGTCATGGCACTTCTGGCAATTGCTGACAGGCTGCTTGCGCCGCCTGCTGCTCGGCATTGCGGCGGCTGCTGCCCTCGCCGCGCGCCGTTATCCCGAGTGACGGAATGGCGCACTCGACCTGGAACGATTGCGCATGTGCCTCGCCTTGCGTGGCGATCACGGAATAGTTCGGCAAAGGGATATGCTTGCTTTGCAGGTATTCCTGCAACAGGGTTTTGGCATCCTTGCCCAGAGTCAGTACGTCCACTCTCGCCAGATAGGGCACGAACAGGCCCAGCACTACTTCTTCTGCCGCCGCAAAACCCGCATCCAGATACACCGCGCCAAACAGCGCCTCCATACCGTCCGCCAGTATGGACGGGCGGCGAAAACCGCCGCTCTTGCGCTCTCCCTCGCCCAGTCTCAGGTGACTGCCCAGATCGAGTTGCTGCGCCAGTAGCGCCAGGGTTTCCTCCTTGACCAGGTTGGAGCGCAACCGCGACAGTTCGCCTTCGCTCAATTGCGGGAAAGAGCTATACAGATGCTTTGCGATGACGCAGCCGAGTACGCTATCTCCCAGGAATTCCAGCCGCTCGTTATGCTCCGGCGCGTAACTGCGATGGGTCAGGGCGCGCTGCAACAATTGCGGTTCCTTGAAGTCATACCCCAGCTTCCTGCACAGCGTGCTGCCACCCCGCGGAGCACTCAATGATGTGCCCGCGCCATGATGGTGATTTTGTACCCTGCGGGCGTCTTTAGTTGCCACTGCTCGGATTGAATTCCAGTAACAGGCTGACGTTGGCAAGCAGCGGAACCTTGACGGAGTAGCTCGCGCTCAACATCAGTTTCCCGCCATCGCTGGCGATTTCGATCTCATCGGCCTTGATCGCGGTGATAGCGTCGATCGAAGCGCGCTTGTCGAACGAGTTCCGAATTTCGCGCGGCGATGCCTTTTGCATGTCCGGATCATGGGAGATCGTGGTGAACACACTATTGATCTGCGCGTTCTGCATATACGCCGGAATGAGTTTAAGCCCGGTGATGCTGGCAAGCACCAGCAGGAAAGCGCCAACAATAAACCCGCCAAAACTCAAACCGCGCTGTTGCACCGGCATTGCTGTATTCATCTTTCACTCCTTAGTCGTTATATGAACAGACCGATACGCTTCAAATCAGAAAAATTCATCCAGACAAAAAACGCCTTGCCGACGATCTGGTTGTCCGGAACGAACCCCCAATAACGGCTGTCGCGGCTGTTGTCGCGATTGTCGCCCATCATGAAGTACTGCCCGTCCGGCACTTTGCAGCGCACCATCTCATCATCATAGCTGCAATTGTCGCGCCCGCTGAACTCTGCCACCGAACCCAGATGCAGCGTCGGCATCTCGGGGTTGACCAGAATCGCATGCTTGCGCTCGCCAAACTTTTCGATGCGCTTCTCGGTATGCACGAAGTTCAGTCCGGGCTCGACATAATTGTAATCTCCATCCGCTTGCTGCGCTTGCTCGACCCCGTTTATCCACAACCGTTTGTTGCGGTATTCGACGCTGTCTCCGGAAATGGCGACAATGCGCTTGATATAGTCCAGCGAAGGATTTTCCGGGTAATGAAACACCATCACATCACCGCGTTGCGGATCGTTGAGCTGCACCAGTTTGTGATTGATGATGGGCAGGCGGATGCCGTAGGTGAACTTGTTCACCAGGATGAAGTCCCCCACTTGCAGAGTCGGAATCATCGAACCGGAAGGTATCTTGAACGGTTCGACCAGGAAAGAGCGGATGAAGAACACGATCAGGATGACCGGAAAGAAGCTCTTGGCATATTCCACCCACCACGGCTCGGCAACCTCGCCGCCGCGCCTGGCTGCCAGGGCATAGCGGTCCAGCAACCATATCCCGCCGGTGACCACCAGCAACACGAACATAATCAGTGCAAAATCCATCGTTACTCCTTAAACCTTAATTGTCCACGCGCAGTAACCGTAGGGTGGGCAGGACGTATCTGCCCACGCGGCGCAACCATTTGGTGGGCAGATGAAACCTGCCCACCCTACACTGTCAATCGTCCACACGCAGGATCGCAAGGAAAGCCTCCTGCGGAATCTCAACATTGCCCACCTGTTTCATGCGCTTCTTGCCCGCTTTTTGCTTTTCAAGCAATTTTTTCTTGCGCGAAATGTCGCCACCATAGCACTTTGCCAGCACGTTCTTGCGCATCGCCTTGACGTTCTCGCGCGCGATGATATTCGAACCTATGGTCGCCTGTATCGCCACGTCATACATCTGGCGCGGGATCAGCTCGCGCATCTTGGCCGCCACTTCGCGCCCGCGATACTGGCTGTTGGCGCGGTGCACGATTATCGCCAGCGCGTCCACTTTCTCGCCGTTAATCAGCATGTCCACCTTGACCACATCTGCCGCGCGGTATTCCTTGAACACATAATCCATCGAGGCATAGCCGCGCGATACCGATTTCAGCTTGTCGAAGAAGTCCAGAACGATCTCCGCCATCGGCATCTCATATACCAGCAGCACCTGTTTGCCGTGATAGGAGATATTGATCTGCACCCCGCGCTTATGGGTACACAAGGTGATGACCGCTCCGACATATTCATTCGGCATATACAGATTCACCGTGACGATCGGTTCGCGTATCTCCTCGATCTTGGCCGGATCGGGCATCCTGGACGGATTGTCCACGGTCAGCACCGTGCCGTCTCGCTGTACCACCTGGTAGATCACCGTCGGCGCGGTGGTGATCAGATCCATGTCGAACTCGCGCTCCAGACGCTCCTGCACGATCTCCATGTGCAGCAGGCCCAGGAATCCGCAGCGGAAGCCGAAACCCAACGCCTGCGATACTTCCGGCTCGTACTGTAACGCGGCATCGTTCAGCTTCAGCTTCTCCAGGGAGTCGCGCAGCGCCTCATATTGGTTCGACTCCACCGGGAATAGTCCGGCGAACACCTGCGGCTGGATTTCCTTGAAGCCGGGCAAAGGCTGCTTCGCGGGCTTGGCAAGATGGGTGATGGTGTCGCCCACCTTGGCCGCTTTCAGCTCCTTGATGCCGGCGATGACGAAGCCGACCTGACCCGCGCTCAAACTCTCGCGCGGCTCCGATTTGGGCGTGAATACCCCGATATGCTCGGTCAGTTGCTGCGCACCGGTCGCCATCAGCAGGATCTTTTCTTTGGGCTTGAGCGTACCGTTCACCACCCGCACCAGCATCACGACGCCGACGTAGTTATCGAACCATGAATCGATGATCAGTGCCTGCAGCGGCGAGCCGGGATCGCCTTTGGGTGGCGGCACCTTGACGATCAACGCTTCCAGCACATCCTGCACGCCCTCGCCGGTCTTGGCGGAACAGCGCACGGCATCGTGCGCGGCTATGCCGATCACTTCCTCGATCTCCTCGATGGCGTTTTCCGGATTCGCCGAAGGCAGGTCTATCTTGTTCAGCACCGGCACCACTTCCACGCCCAGATCCAGCGCGGTGTAGCAGTTCGCCACGGTCTGGGCTTCCACGCCCTGCGAGGCATCCACCACCAGCAGCGCCCCCTCACAGGCGGACAGCGAGCGCGACACTTCGTAGGAGAAGTCCACGTGCCCCGGCGTATCGATCAGATTGAGGTTGTATATCTGTCCGTCGCGCGCCTTGTATTGCAGCGCGGCGGTCTGCGCCTTGATCGTGATGCCGCGCTCGCGCTCCAGATCCATCGAGTCGAGCACTTGCGCTTCCATCTCGCGGTCGGACAGCCCGCCGCACAGCTGGATGATGCGATCTGCCAAAGTGGATTTGCCGTGGTCGATATGGGCAATGATGGAGAAATTACGGATTAGCTGCATGGAGTCCAAAATAAAAAATCACGCTTTCCCTCAAGCCAACCTTCTCCCAGAGGGAGAAGGAACATTCGCCTGGCTTCGCCCCCCTCGCTGCGCTCTCCCCGCAAGCGGGAGAGGAGAGCGAAGCGAGGAGCTGAGGAGAGGGTACGGCATTTTCGCAAAGATGCGGATTCTAGCCGATTTGGACGGGACACGCAGATGCTTTGGTGGGCTGCGCCCACCCTACAAAATCCTGTTTTTAATACGAATCGAAATTACTTCTCATCCAGCCTGATTGCAACATACAGGACGTTGTCGCCGCGTCGCACCAGCAGAGCCACATTCCGCCCCTTGGCAACCTGCTTGAGGAAATCGTTGAATTGCGCCAGCGAGCGGATTTGCGTATTACCGATCGCCAGCAGCACATCACCCTGGCGCAAACCAGCGGCGCGCGCGGCTGTACCTTCGACTTCTTCCACCACCAGCCCGCCGGTGACTTGCAACTCCTGCTGCAGCTCCTTGGTCAATTCGCTGACTGCTATGCCCAAACGCGGGATCGTCTCGGTCACATCGCCATTCTGATTCGTGGCAGCGCGGACCGGACTGCCCTCCTCGGGCATCTGCGCGATTTCCACAGTGACTTGCCTGGATGCTCCCTTGCGCCACAACTCGACCACCACCTTGCTGCCCGGTTTGGCCGCCGCCACCATGCGCGGCAGATCACTGGAATTGTCCACCGGTTTGCCGTCGAATTTCAGGATCACATCGCTGGCCTCGATGCCTGCCTTGTCCGCCGGAGCGTTTTTTTCCACACTGCTGATCAGCGCGCCACTGGGTTTGCTCAAGCCGAACGATTCGGCCAACTCACGTGTCATCTCCTGTATCGTGACTCCGATACGGCCACGAGTGACCTTGCCGGTGGTGCGCAATTGGTCAGCCACTTGCATCGCCACATCGATCGGGATGGCGAAGGACAGGCCCATCGACCCGCCGGAGCGAGTGTAGATTTGCGAGTTGATACCGACCACTTCGCCATTCATGTTGAACAGCGGGCCGCCCGAATTACCGGGATTGATCGCCACATCGGTCTGGATGAACGGCACGAAATTATCCCGCGGCAGGGAACGTCCCTTGGCACTGACGATGCCGGCCGTCACGCTGCTGTCGAAGCCGAACGGTGAACCGATCGCGACCACCCATTCGCCAACTTTCAGTTTGTTTGGATCTCCTTTGGTGATGATCGGCAAACCGCTCGCATCGATCTTCAGCAAAGCCACATCGGTACGTTTGTCCGCGCCGATGACCTTGGCGCGAAACTCGCGCTTGTCGGTCAGGCGCACGGTGATTTTTTCGGCACTGTCAACCACATGGGCGTTGGTCATGATGTAACCATCCGCACTGATGAAGAAACCCGAACCCAATGATTGCGATTCCTGTTCACGCGGCATCTGCGGCGCAAAACGCTTGAAGAACTCATAGAACGGGTCGCTCTCCGGAATATTGGGGAATGTCTGTGCATTGCGGATGATTTGCGTGGTGCTGATATTGACCACCGCTGGTCCCTGTTTTTCCACCAGCTCGGTGAAATCCGGCAATTCCTTGGCGTGCGCCGATGTACTGCAAAATACTGCCAGTACCATCAAGAACAGACTCGTAAATTTTCTCAGCATGCAACACTCCGTCACAAAAAATTTTACAATCAACCTACTCTTCATCTGCCGTTGTAACGCACCGAATCGAAAACCTGCATCACCGTGCGCGGAGGGACTTCACCGACCACGGTGATCAAATGCCTGTCGAAAACTTTGTGATACATACTCACCGCACCCCGGCTGGACAAGCCCTCCACATCATCTTCGTCTCCATCATCCGGTTCGATGAATATGGAAATTGCGCTGAGTCCGTCTGAGTACACCATTTGCGTCACGGGATCATGCCTGCCGCGCATCGGGCGCTGGATCTCCATGGTTTTTTTGAATCCGGCCGGCAGCGCATCCGCCACCCAACCGCTATTCGTGTGCAAAACACCCTTGGCTGTTTCCGCCAGTTCGGGCAGTTCCAAAACGTGTATGCCCCCAGAAACATGCTGTCCCTGGGTGGAAGTAGTGGTCTTCCGTACCCAGGAGCGATCTATCTTTCCGCCGATCTGCAATTGGGTAAAGGCGTATTGCTCGACTAACTGATTCCTGTCTCCAAGCACTGCAGCCTTCAGCAGCAAACCCGAATCGGTATGCACCCAGATTTTATGCGTGTAACGCAAATTGTCTTTAGGTTGAAACAAAATGACCTGTGCCTCGTATCCCGCCACGCGTTCCGTCCCCGCCTGCCTGGCCTGATAATTCGTACTCAGCGCGGATAGCTGCTCGGGCAACAAGGACGGGAATCTGCTGCGGCCTTGATGACTGTCCACTTGAACCATCTCGTGGTCGATGTAGCTCCAGACTTGACCATGATGACGAACGATCTCGCGCTTGGGGCCATCCAGACTCTCGATCCTCTCATATTCGCTGTCCGCTTCAGCAAGGTGAGTGATGCGTGAAGTCTCTACGCGATTGTCATGCTGATAAACGAACACCCCGGTGTAATCGGTCTGATGTCCTGCAAAAACCACCGTCTTGAGCCAATCAAGACTGACCTGCCTCTCTTCCGCATAGGCATTGGCAGCGACCGTCAGCAGCAGCCCGCCCAACAGTTTTCCGCAAAGCGCGGCGAGCAACCTCATCGTTACTTTCCTTCGGAACTGTAAGAAACCATGCGGATATAGGATGCTCCACCATTCATGTCCGTACTGGGAGAGAATTCCTGGTGTGCCATCAGATAATCATTGGACTTGGACTGGATTTGTATACTGACCGGGCGCAACGCGTTTTGCTGCATAGCCATTTGCGGTACAGTTTCAGGACTGATCTGCTGCGACATCCATGCCACCACGCCGACCGCCGCCAGCGAAGCTGCGGCCGACAGCGCAACAGTGCGAATCTGTTGTTTTACCATATGACTGCGCGGTGCCAGTACGACAGGTTCGCCCTGCATACGCTCGCGCACTTTCGCGCTCAAATCGCAATGTATGTGATCAGGTTGGCGCAACACGTCTCCGATCAAGTGGTAGACCTCCCAGTCCTGGTGTGCACCCGAGCCACGATTGATCTTGTTAAGCAGGCTGTCAGATTCGTCTTCAAACAATTCGCTGTCCATCAGTGCAGAAATTTCTTGTTTCATATCTACCACCTATTACCCTTGCTGGTTTCTAACAACGGCCGCAGATTCTCCGCTACCGCTTCGCGTGCCCTGAAAATCCTCGACCGCACCGTGCCGATTGGGCAATTCATCACAATGGCGATTTCCTCATAACTCAAACCCTCGATTTCACGCAACGTCAGGGCACTGCGCAAGTCTTCCGGCAGTTGCTGCAATGAAGTTTGCACGACATCGACAACCTGTTTGCTCATGAGTTCATTTTCCGGTGTATTCACTTCCCGCAGCAGGCTGGCCTCCTCGAATGACTCCGACTTATCCGCGTCAAACGGCGTACTGGTCGGGGGACGGCGTTTGTTCGCCAGCAAGTGATTTTTCGCAGTGTTGATGCCTATCCGGTACAACCAGGTATAAAACGCGCTTTCGCCGCGAAACCCGGGCAACGCGCGGTATGCCTTGATAAAAGCATCCTGGGTGACATCCTCCGCCTCCGCCGGATCCCGGACAAAACGGGAGATCAAGCGCCCCAGCTTGCGTTGGTATTTGGAAACCAGCAAATCAAAGGCGTGCTTGTCACCGCGCTGGACGCGTTCAACCAACTGCTGATCGACTTCCCGGTCTGCCATCCCTGACTATCCCGCTATGGTATTGCGACTGCGCCAGGGTGGAACCGGGGGTTCCGGGCACCCTGCGGTGCTGCAAATTCCGTCCAGTCTTCGGCTGGAAACGGATTTGCCTGCCTTGTGCGCCCCCTGAGGGGGCTGCGCGATTCTTCAAGAGGCGCAAGTATAACCGCTCCGCGTATCAGTGGACAGATGAAGACAGTGGACAGAAGACAGAACTGTTGAGCGGCTCCGAAGAACTTTTGGCCGGGCACCCGTTTGCCGCGCTTTTATTGAAAGATTGCCGCGCAGCGGCAACAAAACCTCTGTCTTCTGCCTTCTGATGGAACTACTAGCCATTCGACTAGGCTGTCCAAATACGCCAGCCAAGTCGCTGGTTATGTCCTCTGTCGTCTGTCTGCTATAGTCCCAACCCCAACCAACATATCGGGAATCGAATTGCTGCAATTTGACACGCTGATTATCGGTAGCGGCCTCGCCGGACTGACGCTGGCTATCAAGCTGGCCGAACACCAGAAGGTGGGGTTGATCACCAAAAAATCCTTGCTGGACGGAGCAAGCGGCACCGCGCAAGGCGGAATCGCGGCAGTATTGTCTGCAGACGATACACTGGATGCGCACATCCAGGACACACTGACCGCCGGGGCCGGCCTATGTGATGAGGCCGCCACTCGCTATGTGATCGAGCATGGCAAAGCTGCCATTGATTGGCTGATAGCCCAGGGGGTTCCTTTTACCAGGGACGTTTCCAACGACACGGGCTATCACCTCACCCGCGAAGGCGGACACAGCAGGCGACGCATCATTCATGCAGCCGACGCGACCGGCCACGCAGTGCAGGAAACCCTTGCCACACGCGTGCTGCAGCACCCGAACATCACGACACTGGAAAATTATATGTCGGTCGACTTGATCACCGGCAGGAAAATCGGGCGGCGGGAGAATCGCTGCTACGGTGTTTATGCGCTCAATAACCTGAGCGACGAGGTAATCACCATCGCCGCACAAAACACTATTTTGGCAACAGGCGGGGCCGGCAAGGTCTATCTCTACACCACCAACCCGGACACTGCGACAGGTGACGGGATCGCGATGGCTTGGCGCGCCGGCTGCCGCGTAGCCAATATGGAATTCATCCAGTTCCACCCGACTTGTCTGTACCATCCCCATGCGAAATCGTTCTTGATCAGCGAGGCGGTACGCGGCGAGGGAGGAGTGCTCAAGCTGCCCGATGGAACTCGCTTCATGCCTTGGCACGATGCGCGCGCAGAGCTCGCGCCGCGCGACATAGTAGCCAGGGCGATAGACTTCGAGATGAAAAAGCGCGGGCTGGACTGCGTCTATCTGGACATCTCACATCAGTCGGTCGAATTCCTGCAGGAGCATTTCCCGACCATTTATGCGCGCTGTCTCAGTCTGGGAATCAATATCGGCAGAGAGCCGATCCCGGTGGTTCCCGCAGCCCATTACACCTGCGGTGGAATCGTTGCAGATTTGCGCGCCCGCACTGATGTGAAGAACCTGTATGCAGTAGGTGAGACCGCCTACAGCGGATTGCACGGGGCCAACCGCCTGGCCAGCAATTCATTGCTGGAGTGCCTGGTATTCGCCGATGCAGCGGCACAAGACATCCTTGGCAAACCCATCCAGAAAAACATTGCTCTGCCGGCTTGGGACGAAAGCCGCGTCACCGATGCCGATGAGCAAATCGTCATTGCGCATAACTGGGCGGAATTACGCCACTTCATGTGGGACTATGTGGGTATCGTGCGCACCAATAAACGCCTGCAACGCGCGCAACACCGCATCCAATTGCTGCAGGACGAGATTCACGAGTATTACTCCAACTTCCATATCAGCCCGGACTTGCTGGAGCTGCGCAACCTGGTACTGAACGCCGGGTTGATCGTGCAAAGCGCCCTGTTGCGCCATGAAAGCCGCGGCCTGCATTTCAGCAAGGATTATCCTGAGACCCTGGCGAAGCCGAAACCGACCATACTCTCCCATAAAACCAACTAGGCGAACTTCAAGCGAACGCATAACTCCCGAAACTCGCCTGTGTCCAGCGCATCCGGAAAAACAACCCGGGAAGCCGGCAGGCGATGTCCCTCCAAACTGACGCGCAGCACGACGAAGTGCGGACTGACGATGGTCTTGTTTGCGATGCGAAAGGGGAATCTGGAACCATCCCGGGTGACAACCGACTGTCTGCCCGGATCGAGCGTAACTTCACGCCATGAATTTGGGAGGAGCAAAAAAACATCGCGCGCCAGATGATAAAACAGGCTCAGTGTGATCAACAGCAGCAACGCCTGTCTGGCTGGCAGGGGTATGGCGGTCAGATATACCACGATTCCAACCGTCGCATGGATGTACAGCAGTAATACAACAAAGCGCGGCGAGGGCTTGATCGCCATTTTCCGGGGCTATAAATAGAGATCAGTAGACAAAAATCAAGGCTATGCCCAGCAATACCAACAATAAAATAATGACCAGCAGAAAATTCCCGCCGCTCGGTTGAGTGGTTGACTCTGCCCAACTTTGGCGCTCGGCGGCGCGAGCGACATTGACCCGGGGTGCGGCATGGGCGATTTCCTCCTCGGTTGGACGCGCAATTTTCAAGGTCTTGGACAATTCCTCAACATCCTCGCTGCTGGCCGTCAAGGCAGCCAGGCGCATGGTCGCGGCATTCGAGTCAAATGCCTTGGACAACCCCGCCAGCGAGGTGGACATAGCCTCCTCTTCGCCAGCACCTGTCCGCCCGGTAATATCGATGGCATGCGACAATTTTTTCTCGCCGCCTGCGGGAGTCCTTGATAAATCCATCTTCTGACCGGAGCGCGGCAGAGTCTCCCGGCAAGCCCGCAAATCAACCGCAAGATCTTTGGCGTTTTGATAGCGATCCTCTACCTTCTTGGCCAAGGCCTTGGCTACGATAAAATCGATCATTTCCGGCACTTCCGGATTCAGCGAGTTGGGTGGAGCAGGTATCGCATTCAAAGTCTGGTACATGATGGCGTTGACGTTGTCGCCATTAAATGGGGGCTGCCCGGTCAGCATCTCGTAGAGCATCACGCCCAATGAAAAAATATCCGAGCGTTGGTCTATTGCCTTTCCCATCACTTGCTCGGGAGACATGTACTTCGGTGAACCCAATACCATACCGGTTTGGGTTCGCACCGCCGAAGAAGCCATGCGCGCGATGCCGAAGTCAGTGATCTTTACATGTCCATCACGCACCACCATGACGTTCGATGGCTTGATATCGCGATGCACGATGTCATGCTCGTGCGCATATGCCAATCCTTGCGCCACCTGGGCCACGATGTCCAACACCTGATCAACGGACAACAATCCGTCATCGTTCATGATGTCGCGCAACTCGCGCCCTTCCAGGAACTCCATCGCAATGTAAGCAACATCACCATTCTTGCCCACATCATAAATAGTCACGATGTTGGGGTGGCTGAGCCGCCCGGCCGCTTTGGCTTCCTGATAGAAGCGGCTCTCGTATTCTTCTTTTTCGTCCTGGGCAAGGCCGAGGTTGATGGTCTTGATCGCAACGATACGGTCTATCAAGGGATCTCTAGCCTTGTAGACTACCCCCATCGCGCCTTGGCCAAGTTCACCGAGCACTTCATAGCGCCCCAATTGACTAATCATCGGAGCCACCCGAGTATATTTCTCCTGTTCGCGTCATCTGCATAAACTTGGCCACCATGGATAGTCTTCTCTAATTACAGAAGTCCGGGTTAATGCGCACGGTCTTGCCCGCCTCAAGCACTATATTTCGCGAATCGACCCCGCGCGGATGACTCACGATTACCGCGTGCGCGCCTGGCGGGGCCTCTATGGTCAATGTCGAGCCACTGATCCTGCCCTTGCGCGTACCATCCAGGAACACTTCCGTACCTTCGATGCAACGGACTGAGAGATAGGCACCCGAGCCACCGGTTGGCACCGCATTGCCGGATTTTTTCGCATCTGCAGCCTGAGTTTTTGTCTTGGGCTGACCTTCCGGACGTTTTGTTTTGGGTTTTGCCTTAGGTTTGGTTTTGGGTTTAACTTTGATATCTTTGCTCTCGGCGATCTCCGGAACGGATGATGCCGGCGCTACTGTAAAACCTATCTGGGATGATATCTCTGCTACCGCGGAACCGGGTTGTATCGTGATTACCGCCTGCTCGCTCTTGCCGACAGGTATGGCTGGAACTTCTTCACGGCCCGCAAGGTTTACCAGCAAAATGATAAGCAACAGCAAAGGGATGGCGCCGACCCCGGCATAGATCGCGCGCTGCATGGGTGCTGCCCGCTTGAAACGGGTAATCAGCAGATCGATCAAGTCCTCCAGTCGTAGAATGGACGGACGCAAAATCGCATAGACACGAGCCAATGCTTGTCCTATTGGACTTTCAGATTGTTCGAAATACAGCTCGGCTGTTCTCCTTAGCGTCGTCTTATCGCCTGGATAGCCGATCGCATATACTTCGTGTTCGCGCACATGCTTGTCGGTGCGCGAGCCTTGATAGTGGAACATTCCGGCATACTTCGGAGAAATGCGCGAGACCGCGTCGTAATACGAGCGCGACACCAGTATCTGGCTGGCATCTGCAAAACCCATCACGCGCTGCGCAACGTTGATGCCGTCGCCAACGATGTTGGGCTGGCCGTTAATATCCCTGACCAGGCGCACCGGGCCAAGATTTATCCCCATACGCACCAGCAAAGGGTGCTCTATGTCAGGATCTTCATTGAGCAAACTTTCGCGCAGGCTGAGAGCTGCTTTTAATGCGTCTTCAATATCGCCGAGAAAATTTATGGCTGCGCCATCACCGGTATCCAGAATGATACGGTCTGCTATGGGCACATGGCGGATAGCGGCGGAAAGGTAACTGTTAAACCTTTCCTTCAGCGAAATCTGTCCAGTCACGGACTTCTTGGAATATCCCACAATATCCAAGAAGAATACACTGCACATAATGGTCTTATTGCCGCGCTCTTCCATTCAAATTTCCAGTATCCCGTCTTCAGCCGTTATCTCAATATTACGGCTTGGCAGCAAGCCGAATATAACCGCGCAGATTCTAGTGGTAGTCAGCGTTTTACACCAGTTTTACTTTTCCTCCGGCTGGCTGGATCGGCTCGTCTTTTGGCTTTTACACCGGCCACCGGACGATTCCCGGTTTTCTCGGATTGCGCCCGGCCAACTGGCCGGGGCGTTGGGAAGTCATGTTGCGATGCACCAGGGTCAGCGGTTAGCCCCACCCAATCCAGCAGTTGCTCCACCTCACCCTCGCCCAATTCGGCGGTCATACCTCGCTTCAGTCGCGGCGGCAAGCTGATTATACCAAAACGCACCCTCATCAACCGGCTCACCGGCAGCCCCAGCGCGTCAAACGCGCGTCGTACCACCCGATTCCGGCCCTCCTTGAGCATCACGCGATACCAGTGATTAAATCCCTCGCCGCCTTGATCCTCGAGTATTTCAAACTTGACCAATCCGTCTTCCAGTTCAATGCCATGATTGAGCGCCTGATTCATCTGCGCATCTGTCATGGTCCCTTGCACACGCACCGCATACTCGCGCTCGAATTCAAAGCGCGGGTGCATCAAGCGATTAGCCAACTCACCGGAAGTGGTGAAAATCAACAAACCACTGGTATTGAAATCCAGCCGCCCGATCGCGATCCATTTCTGCCCGCGCAACCTGGGTAGTTTGTCAAACACGCTGGCGCGCTTTTCTGGGTCATCGCGGCTGACGATTTCTCCTTCCGGCTTGTGATACAACAGTACTCGCGCAGCACTTACCTGCCCGCCGACTCGAATGGTGCGGCGATCCGCCTGTACCTTATCCCCCTCCACCACGCGCATCCCCAACGTAGCCGGCTCGCCGTTCACAGTGATGCGCCCGGCGACTATCCACTCTTCCATCGCACGTCGTGAACCCAGCCCGGCCTGAGCCAACATCTTTTGCAGTTTTTCGCCGTGCTCGCTCATGATAGCTTCAGCACAACTTGGGGAGCGCAGTATTGGCAAGAAGAAAGGGGCGAAAAACCGGAAGGGATGAATTCACTGGTGAAAATCCTGAATCTCGTTTTGACACATCATAGACATGGTCAGCAGTTGGGATGGAGTCATTCATGCTGATACTTCGCGTCTTTCCAACACGGCCTGCGCCAGCGTACCGCTATCCACCTGCTCTAATTCGCCCCCTACCGGCAAACCGCGCGCTATACGCGAAACCTTGACTCTCTGCGTCTGCAGCAGGGTTGCCAGATAATGTGCCGTTGCATCACCTTCCACGGTGAAGTTGGTTGCGAGGATCACTTCACAGGCATTTTCCCGTACCCGTTTGACCAAGCGATCGAGATGCAATTCTTTCGCGCCTATGCCGTCCAGCGGCGACAGCCGGCCCATCAGCACGAAGTACAAGCCGCGATAGCACTGTGCTTGTTCCATCATCAGCAAGTCGGCGGGCATTTCAACCACGCACAGCAAGCTGCTATCGCGCTTGGGTGATGAACACAAAGCACAGACTTCCTCTTCGGAAAAATTATTGCATCTGCAACAATGTCTGATGTTCGCCGTAGCTTTTTCCAGTGCCTGCGCCAAGGCCAGCGCCCCGGCGCGATCGCGTTGCAGCAGATGATATGCCATTCGCTGCGCCGATTTTGGGCCTACGCCCGGCAAACAGCGCAGCGCATCGATCAACTCCTCCAGATGAGTCGGCGTCATCAGAATGGCAACTTCATCCCGGGCGGCAAGCCCATGCCGGCAGTAAAACCGCTCATGCGCTGCTGCGAGGTGGCCTCCGCCTTTTTCATCGCATCGTTGATGGCCAGCACGATCAAATCTTCCAGCATCTCCTTGTCATCCGATAACACGCTATCACTCAGCGACACGCGGCGCACTTCATGCGCACAGGTCATGATCACCTTGACCATGCCGGAGCCGGCTTGGCCTTCCACCTCCACGCCAGCCAATTCAGCCTGCACCTTCTGCATGTTCTGCTGCATTTGCTGGGCCTGCTTCATCATTCCGCCCAATCCACCCTTCATCATTTCCACTCTCCTGATCTTGTCATATCGGTTTAGATGGCGCCTTTGATCGAATCTGCTATCAGAATGGCATCCAACTCTGCCTGGGCTTCGCGTACAAAGCCATCATGTGCTATCGCATCACTCGCCTGTTGCTGCTTGTATTGCCTGGTTTTCTGCTCCATCACTGCAGGCGTGGCCGTTTCGTTTCCTCCCAACACTATGTTCAGCTTCACAGGTTTGGCAAAATATTCGCTCAGGCAAGCCTGCAGTTTCTCGGTTGCCATCTTGTTGGCTTGAAGATGCCTTTGCTCTTGTGACAAGCACAGGGTAATTTGTCGATCCGAGAAACTTTCCAGAGTACAGTGCTTTGCCAACTGCTGTGCCATTCCCTGAACATTTAACTGCTCGAGCAACACCCCCCATTCAGGCTGACTGGCTTGTACGGTCTCGGTGGCACTTGCAGCCCCACCAGTTGGAGCGGGGCAAACCGATGCTGTCTCTGCCGGAACAGGCGCAGGTTCGCTGACTGATGGAACTTCACTGGCTGGCGCGGCCCTGCTGGCATCCGCAGCAGGCCTCGCGCCTGGTTTTGCCGCAACAACAGGTGCGGCCAATGCCGGCTGCGCTGCAACTTTGGCAGGAGCAAAAGCCAGCATGCGCAACAACGTCATCGTGAAACCGGCATATTCATCCGGTGCCAGATCGATTTCGTCTCTTCCGTGGATAGCGATCTGATAATACAATTGCACCTCTTCCGCTGTAAACGCTTGCGCCAATTCCAGCAACCGTTCCCGCTCCGGTTCATCGTCCGCAATCGCTTGTGGCACAGTCTGCGCCAGCGCGATGCGATGCAACAGAGTGGCCAACTCCTGCAGGGCCGCATCAAACGCTATGCTGCGCACGGCCATGCTGTCGGAAATCTCAAGCAGAGTTGCGCCGCTCCGCTCGCGCAATGCCGCCAGCAGATCGAACAGATAACCTTGGTCTACCGCACCGAGCATGGTGCGAACCACCGCCTCTTCTACTTTGCCCGCAGAAAATGCTATCGCCTGATCCAGCAAGCTCAACGCGTCGCGCATACTGCCTTGCGCGGCCCGCGAGATCAGAGCAATCGCTCCCGGCCCGAAAGGGATCTGCTCTTGCTCCAGCACATGCTGCAGATGTGAGGAAATCAAGGCTGGCGGTAGCTGTTTCAGGTTGAATTGCAGGCAACGCGATAACACCGTAACGGGAATTTTCTGCGGGTCAGTTGTGGCAAGAATGAATTTCACATGCCCGGGCGGCTCTTCCAGTGTCTTCAACATCGCATTGAAGGCTGACTTGGATAGCATATGCACTTCATCGATGATGTAAACCTTGAAGCGTCCGCTGCTCGGCGCATACAGCGCGCTTTCCAGTAGTTCCCGCATGTTGTCGACTTGAGTGTTCGATGCGGCATCCAGTTCAATCAGATCGACGAAGCGTCCGCTGTCGATTTCCCTGCATGCGCTGCATTCTCCACACGGCGTGGCGGTAATACCCGTCGCACAATTCAGCGACTTGGCGAAAATGCGTGCGATGGTGGTCTTCCCGACCCCGCGGGTACCGGTGAACAGATAAGCGTGATGCAAACGATTCTGCGTGAGTGCATTGCTTAAGGCGCGAACTACATGCTCCTGCCCCGCCAGTTGTGCGAAGGTCCTGGGGCGCCATTTGCGCGCAAGAACAGTTTCGGCTGACAAGTCACACCACGCCAAAAATGACACTTGAAACGAGCTTGACGGAACCCGATGGCGTGATTCGGTTCGTTGGTAGCACCATTGGATAAATGCTGATTGCGATCCTTCTCATAGCACTCCACATTCCAAATAGGAGGCGAGCCTTACCCCCGGCACTTGCAGTAAGTAGCTGTGGCTGCTTCCTTCCGGACCTGACCAGATTCACTACCCTGCAATGCGGGGAGACCCGCCAATTCATTGTAAGCCTGCATACGCTATTGCGCGCTCGAATTGCTGTATCGCGTGTTGGTTTCTCGACATAACCTGAAAGTTAGTCTCCACCGCAACTGCGTTGTCGCTCAGTCCTCGCCTACCCAATCGGGTATGTCTCATCCTACGCTGCGCGGCTTTATGCACTTCAAGCTGCTTGCTACGCCTCTGCAAAGCTTCTGAAAATTTTTACTACATAACGCGCATATAACGCGTATCTGGCCAATCACTCTGGCATGATAAATGAAGCGGCTGGTAAAATCCACGCTGGGCGTCATTTTTTCACTGGGCGCTTGGCGGACATCGATCGCGGCACGCCATGACAGAATTCCGGCGCACCCGAAACAAGAAAGGACTTAGAGGTCATCTAAGTCCTTGTTATCTGGTGGGCCGTGAAAGACTTGAACTTTCGACCAATGGATTAAGAGTCCACTGCTCTACCAACTGAGCTAACGACCCATTCTGTTGCAAACATCAAAAACGGCGCGCATTATCGGAAATGCTCATTACTTTGTCAAAGCAATTCAGTTGCAAAACATACTTGAAACAACAAAGCCCTCGCGAGGAGGGCTTTGTTGTTGATAAGGAGTCTGACGATGACCTACTTTCGCATGGGTAATCCACACTATCATCGGCGCGGAGTCGTTTCACTGTCCTGTTCGGGATGGGAAGGAGTGGGAC
>Ga0209342_10001727_pt1 | contig 24216 bp, 16 predicted proteins | sample RifCSP16_2_FD_184023 | JGI IMG/M metagenome (GOLD analysis project Ga0209342, IMG submission 184023) | Soil microbial communities from Rifle, Colorado - Rifle CSP2_sed 16_2 (SPAdes) (version 2) | ecosystem: Environmental > Terrestrial > Deep subsurface > Rock core/Sediment | place: Rifle... | reverse complement strand
GTGCTCGTGGGATCGGGGAAGGGCCAGGCGCTCTCGGTCGAGGAGGGACTGCGGCGCGACGTGGAGAGGCGCGGGCTGCGAGGCCGGGTCGTCTTCACGGGGAGGGTGGAGCGGGTCGAGGACTACCTGCGCGCGTGCGACCTCTTCGTCTTCCCATCCGTCTTCGAGGCGCTCGGGATCTCGCTCGTGGAGGCGGTGGCCTGTGGCCTCCCTTCGGTCGGCAGTCGCACCGGGGGTATCGTGGACGTGATCGAAGACGGCGTGTCGGGCCTGCTCGTCCCGCCCCGGGAGGCGGGCGAGCTGGGTCGTGCGCTGGTTGCGCTCGCGCGAGACCCCGCCCGGCGAGCGGCGATGGGCCGTCGCGCGCGCGCGGCCGCCCTCTCGCGCTTCGACGAGCGAGACAGCGTCGAGCGCTACCGGGCGCTGTTTCGCGAGGTCAGCTCTCCTCGCTCGGGCGCGTCCCGGCCGGGAGGTGCTGCTCGTGGAGGTGGAAATCCTCCTCCATGACCGGCTTCTCGAGCTTGAACGAGAAGTACACCGCGAGGAGGATGATCATGGCGAGAACCCCGATGAAGTGGATCCAGAGATAACGGGTCACCCCTTCGATCGGGGCGAGGGCCTCGGCCAGATCCTGCTCGACCGCCACCAGCCACTTCACGTTGGGGACCTGGTCCACCGGGGAGAAGCCCACGAGCCGTGCCGGCTCCAAGATGACGTCGCCCTTTCCCTCCTCCCGCACCCGGACCTCCTTCACCGTCCAGTGACCGCGACGCTCCCGCGCCTTGCCGAAGATCGCCTCTCCGGAGGCGGCGAGCGGGAAGCCCTCGAGCGCACCCTGTAGGGAATCGAAGCCGGGGAAGATCATCTTGAGGATGCGCTCGCTGTCGTCGGAGGCGAGGATCATCCCGTCCGTCGACCGGACCAGGACCGCGTGCCCGGTGCGGCCCACGCGTACGGGGGCGAGGACGGTGTAGAGATCCGTCGCGTCGAGCAGGCCGCGCACCGCGCCGCGGAACGTCCCGCCTTCCTCGCTCACCGGGAAGGCGATGTCGAGGAAGCTCGGGCTGGCTTCCGACGCGCGTGAGACGTCTCCGACCCAGGCCTCCGGTGTCCCCTCCTGGGCGGCGAGCGCCTTGAACCAGGCCGACTCGCTGTTGAAGAGCCAGCCCCCGCGGCCGGAGGCGGCGACCAGCCGGCCCCGGGCATCCACGAGCTGCAGGAGCTTGAGCATCGGCCGCACGGTGACCACGGCTCGCAGTTGGGTCGCGACTTCCGATTCGACGATGGAGCCGGCGAGGCGGGCGTCGGTGCCCGCGATCCAGGCCTGCTCGAGGCGGCGGGCCTCGGGGGAGGGCAGCTCGGGCGCGGGGGAAGCGAGAGCCCGGCGGACCTGGGGATCCAGGGCCAGGAGGCGCAGCTGGACGAGCTGCTCGGCCATGTGCTGCTCGAGGCCCAGCTTGGTCTCTATCGCGCGCTGCTCGAGGCTGAGCCCGACGGAGTCCCGCAGCTTTCCCTTCGCCATGTTCACGACGACGAAGGAGCCGAAGGCCACGAACGGCATCGCCGCCAGAAAGCAGGCGGTCAGGATCCGGGTGTCGACGTAGTAGCGCTGCTTGGCCATGACTCCCTCCCGCGAGGAGGACGAAGGCCCGGACGCAACCGCCCCGGGAGCCGCCACCCTCCGGGTCAGGCGTCCGGGGCTCGGTGCGACGACGTCGGGTGCGGAAAGCGTAGGCCCGCTCCTCCGCCGGAGTCAAGGAAAACCGGGGACGCCGGATCTGTTCGGTTCACAGCCGGAGGCAAGCTGCCGTTACACTGGCGCCGGGCGGCTCTGCGCCGGGCTCTCGAGGACGAAAAGCCAGGAGGGCGATGCGGATCGCGCTGACGGGGGCGTCGGGCTACACCGGGGGCAGGCTGCTTCGGGCGCTCCGCGCGCGGGGGGACGACGTCGCCGCCCTCGTCCGCCCGGGTTCGACCCCTCCCCCGGCGCCCGCGGAGGGGGCGAGGTTCGTCGAGGGCGACCTGCGCGAGGCGGGCGCCCTCGGCCGCCTCGTGCAGGGGGCCGACGCCGTCGTCCACATCGCGGCGGTCTACCGAACGGCCGGACACCCCGACTCCTACTACCGCGAGGTGAACGTCGGCGGCACCGAGCGCCTGCTCGAGGCCGCCTCCCGGGCCGGCGTCCGGCGATTCGTCCACACCTCGACCGTAGGTGTCCACGGTCACGTCGAGAACCCGCCCGCGGACGAGACGGCCCCGATCGCCCCCGGCGACATCTACCAGGCGACGAAGGCGGAGGCGGAGGCGCTGGCCCTCGACTTCCACCGGCGCCGCGGTCTGCCGGTGGCGGTCGTCCGTCCGGGGGCGATCTACGGCCCAGGTGAGACCCGGCTGCTGAAGCTCTTCCGCGCCATCTCCCGGGGCCGCTACGCGATCGTCGGTGACGGGCGGAGCTTCTACCACCCGGTGTACATCGACGACCTCGTCCGGGGCTTCCTGCTCGCGCTCGAGCGCGAGGAGGCGGTAGGGGAGGCGTTCCTGATCTGCGGCCCGCGCTACGTCACGCAGTCCGAGCTCGCCGCCCTCATCGCGAGGCACACCGGCGGGCGCGTGCTGCCGTTTCGCATACCCGCCCCGCCGCTACAGTGGGCGGCGAGGGTGGTCGAAGCGGTCTGCGTGCCGCTGGGGATCGAGCCTCCCCTCCATCGCCGGCGGGTGGAGTTCTGGACGAAGAGCCGCGCCTTCTCGATCGAGAAGGCACGCCAGCGGCTCGGCTACGACCCGCAGGTCGATCTCGAGGAGGGGATCGCGCGGACCGCGGCCTGGTATCGGGAGGCGGGATGGCTGTAGCAGACCCGAGCGGCGATCGCGTCGCGCGCGTGGCGCTGGGGGCCACGGTCGCCGCGCTCGTCCTGGCGGCCCTCGCCGTGGACCTCGCCCGTCTGTCCGGCGGGCAGTTCTGGGGAGACGGGGCCACGTACCACGCCATGGCCTGGAGCCTGGCCGAGGACGGGGATCTGCGCTACGAGGCCCGCGACCTCCTGCGGACGCGGCGGGAGTTCGCCTCGGGTCCGCAGGGCCTTTTCCTCAAGCGGGCGAGCGGAGGACTGGAATGGGATCCCGCCGCCGGCTTCCCGTGGTGGCGCCGCGCGCGGGCGGAGGATGGCCGACTCTATTACGCCAAGGGCTTCGCATACCCGCTGCTCGCGGCTCCTTTCGTGCGTCTCGTCGGGACGCGGGGCCTGCTCGTCCTCAATGCGCTCGTGATGGGCTCCGCGCTCGCCCTGGGGTGGGGAATCCTGCGGCGGCGGGGGGCCTCTCCCTCGATGGCGCTCGTCGTCGTCGGGGCGCTCGTCCTCGCCTGTGTCGCGCCCGTCTACCTCGTGTGGCCGACGCCGGAGATCCTCGGCTTCGGCGTGATCACGGCCGCGCTCGCGGCATGGGCGGCGGGGCGGCCCCTCGTCTCGGCCGTGCTCTTCGGCGTCGCCGGTTACCTCAAGCCACCGAACGTGCTGATGGCGGCGCCGCTCGGGCTCGACCCGCTGCTGTCCGGCGCGGGCGAGGGGCGCGCGGGAATCCGGCGCGGGCTCGCCGAGTCCCTGCGTCGGGGGTCGGTGCTGGCGGCGACGACGGTGTTACTTTACGGCGTGAACGCCGCCGTCACCGGTGAGGCGAACTACCAGGGCGGGGAACGCAAGACGTTCTATGGCCGCTTCCCGCTCGACGAGCACGGCTCGACGTTCGACTCCGCGGGCGTCTGGATGACGACGGACCATCTCGGCCCTCTCGTGGAGGGGGGCGACGAGGGCCGGCTCTCGGCGCGGACGGGGCCGCTCCGCGCCCAAGGGGAGATCGTGGAGTCGTTCGGCCGGAACCTCTTCTACTTCTGGGCGGGACGCTTTGGGGGCGCGCTCGCCTACTTTCCGGCGGCCACCCTCGCCCTGTTGCTGCTCCTGCCCCGAGGGCCCCGCGACCGCGCGGGGGGACTCGCGCTCCTCGCGATCGTGCTCTCGTGGCTCGGCTACATCGCGCTCATCCCCGACAACTGGTACGGCGGGGGCGGCACGGTGGGGAACCGGTACTTCCTCAACCTGCTCCCCGCGTTCCTCTTTCTCGTCCCCAAGGGCCGGGAGCGGCTGGTGGCCGCGGGCGGGCTCTTCGGCGCCGCGGTCTTCCTCGCCCCGGTGCTCGCATCGCCCGTACAGCATGCCTTGCGGCCCGGAGATCACGCCACCCGAGGGCCGTTCAAGTTGCTGCCGGCCGAGCTGACGATGCTGAACGACCTGTCGGTCTTCACCGAGGCCTGGAGGAAGAAGCGACCCTTCGCCGACGTCGGGGATGCTCGCACGGGACGGGCCGCCGAGCCGGACGCGTACTTCCTCTACTTCATGGACGACGCGACCTTCGGAAAAGAGACCTACGGGGGGCGCGACGGCTTCTGGCTCCGCGGGGGCGAGCGGGCCGAGGTCGTGGTCCGGGCGTTCGACCTCGCCCCGGTCCGCAGCGTCGTGCTGCGTGTTCTGGGCGGGCCTCGGGGAGACGTGGTGACGGCCCGGCTCGGCTGGTCGTGGGAGAGGGTGACGGTCGGCCCCGGACAGGAGCGCACGATCGCCCTTCCCGCCGGCCGAGGCGTGCGCTACTACGACACCTACCTCCACGTGCTCCACCTGCGGTCACGAGGCGGGGCGGCGCTTCCCGACGGGCGTCCTGTCGGCGCCTTCGTCGAGGTCCGTCTCGAGATGGGCCCTGTCCCGGCCTCCGGTCCGTGGTGAGCGAGCGGATCGCCCGGGTCACCCTCGGCGCCATGACCGGCCTCGTGCTGGTCGCGGTGGCGGCGACGGACCTGCCCGTCGTCTCCGATGGGCGCTTCTGGAGCGACGGCGCGACGTACCACGCGATGGCGGCGAGCCTCGCCTGGGACGGCGACGTCGCCTTCGAGCGAGAGGACCTCGCCCGCGTGCGCGCGCTCTACCCCGGAGGGCCACAGGGGGTGTTCCTGAAGCGAGTGGCGACGGGTGGAGGCACACGGCTCGTCTATGCGAAGTCGCTGGCGTATCCCGCTGCGGCGGCCCCCTTCGTCCGGCTCTTCGGCACCGACCGCGGGCTCCTGCTGACGGGCGCGATCGCCTTCTCTCTCGCGCTCTGGCTCGGCTGCGCCGAGCTGCGGCGGCGGTCGGGGCCGCTCGCGGCCCTCGCGGGCACGCTCGCCGTGTTCGCGGCGGGCGTGACGCCGGCCTACCTCTTCTGGCCCACGCCGGAGCTGTTCAACCTCGGCCTGATCACGGCGGGGCTCGTGGCGTGGGCTCGCGGTCGCTCGCTCCTCTCCGGCGTGCTGCTGGGAATCGCCGCCTACTCCAAGCCGACGAACCTGCTCCTCGCGCTGCCGCTCGTGCTCGACCCCCTCCTCTCGCGAAGCGGCGGCGCCTTTGCGAGGCTCGTCGAATCCCTTCGCCGGGCTGTGGCGGTGGCCGGGGTGGCCGCCCTCGGCTTCGGGGTAAACGCCCTCGCCACCGGCGAGCTCAACTATCAGGGCGGAGAGCGCAAGACCTTCTACGACCGTTACCCCTTCGACCCCGGCGCCACGTTCGACTCCGCCGGGGTCTGGATGACGACCGATCACCTCGGACCGCTCGTGGCGGGCCGCGACGAGGAGAAGCGCTCCGAGCGGCTGGCCCCCCCGCGGCCGGCAACGGAGCTGCGGCGATCCTTCGCTCTCAACCTCGGCTACTTCTGGGGTGGCCGCTTCGGTGGCGCGCTCACCTACTTCCCGGGCGCGGTTCTCGCCGCGCTCCTCTTCATCCTCGTGGGCCCGAGGAGGAGGGAGGGCTGGCTGGCGCTCCTGTCCTTGGTGGTGTCGTGGCTCGTCTACATCACGCAGATCCCCGACAACTGGTATGGCGGGGCAGGGACTCTCGGTAACCGCTACTTCGTCAACCTCTTGCCCCTCGCGCTTCTGCTCGTTCCCCGCGGGCGGGAGGTCCTCGCGGCGGGAGCGGGTGCCCTCGTCACGGTCGCGCTCCTTGCGCCGATCCTGGCCTCTCCGGTCCACCATGCGCGTGTCCCGGGCGAGCACGCGCTCGATCCAGCTTTTCGCCGCCTTCCCGCCGAGCTGACCATGCTCGGCGATCTCTCGGTGTTCACCGACGTCTGGCGCAAGCGCCGCCCCTACAACGCCCCCGGCGGCGACGTCGCGCGCCACCGCCCCGGCGACCCCCCGGCGTACTTCCTGTGGTTCCTGGACGACGGCACGTGGGGGCAGGAATCTTCTTTCGGCGAGGAGGGCTTCTGGCTCCGGGGTGGGGAGACGGCGGAGGTCGTGCTCCAGACCCTGGCCCCCCCGGCGCGGATTCGGATCCGCATCACCTCCGGTCCCGCCGGCGACATCGTGACCGTGCGTCTGGGTCGCGAGCGGCAGCGGCTCGTCCTGCCGCCGCTCCGGGCACATGAGGTCGTCCTTCTGCCGCGCGCTCCGACCCTCGGCTACTACGGCACAGGGCTCCATCGGCTGCGCTTCGGCTCGCGCTACGGGGCTCCGACCGAGCGCGATCCGCGCCGGCTCGGCTCGTTCGTCCGCATCGTGCTCGAGTAACGTCAGGCGGTGTTGATGGGGTTGGCGCGGGCGGGGTCGAGGACGCCGTCGACGGCGAGGGCGGTTGCGAGGTAGGCCGAGAAGTCGAGAACATGGCCCTCGGGAGCCCCCTCCCCGGCGCGGGCGGCGATCGCGCGGCGCTGGCGATGGTCGATTGTCACCTCGATCACGCCATCGGTGAAGACGCCCTTGCCGCTCGGCGGCTCCAGTTCGAGCTGGTACTCGCGCCCGCGCACCCGCGCCCACACCCGGACCCCCCCCGCGCCTTCTTCGACGCAGAAGCCGTCCCGTTCCGAGAGCCGCCGCCAGGCCTCGAGGGAACCAAAGAAGCGTGGCTTCTCGACGAAGGGCCCTCCGTCCTCGGGGCAGAACGTGTCGCAGTTCCCGCAGTCGTTGCAGAAGTCCTGGAAGTTGGCGATCTGATGGGTCTCCCGCACCGCGAAGTGCCCCCCCGCGGTCGGCACCGCGGCGCCGCCTTCGACGCGGTAGCTCGAGTAGTCGGCGGAGAGAGCGGCCGTCTCGTAGACGAAGTTGGCGTCGTTTGGGCAGACGGGGACGCACTTGTCGCAGTTGATGCAGTCGAAGAGCACCAGGCGGGAGCCGATCTTGCGGGGTGTGGCCCGGTTGTGCGGGGCGCGGTAGCGCGGGTCGGCGGTCGCCGCGGCCACGAGCGGGGGGGTGTTGAGAGCGGCCGCCGTCGCGACGAGCCGCTCGTAAAGCGTCTCCTGGCCCTCGCGCTGCAGCGCGCCGCGCAGATCCACCTCCGGCGCAGCGAGCGAGGCGAGAAGCGCCTGTCTCACCGGCCCCGGCTCCACGGTCTTCGCGATCGCCGGTTCACCCTGCCCCGCCGCCTTCACGACGAAATCCCCGACGCGGCGTACGCCCGTCGCCCGCATGCGCTCGGCGAGGTGGGCGAGGTAGCGGGGAAGGCGCGCGTAGCCTCCCGGGCGGAGGAGGTCGGTGCAGACGGTGATGGGGACGAAGCCGAGGGCCACGCAGTCGGCGAAGTTCCGGCTGTCGACACCCGCCGAGAACGAGACCCCGAGGTCGGGTCGGGCCTGGCGGAAGCGCTCGAGCAGCCGGAGCGTGAGGACGTGGAGGGGCTGGCCCGAGAGGTACATGATCGGCTCGGAGGAGGGGAAGAAACGCCGGTGGTTCCGGACGACGAGCGTGTTCGTGAGCTTGACGCGGAACGTGCGCCCGAGGCGGCGTGCGGCCTCCGTCAGGCGGTCGACGGTTTCGAGAGCGTCTCCCCACTGCAGGTCCTTGTCGAAGTCCTCCTGGCGTGTCTGGATCTCGGGGTAGCCGAGGACGTCGTGCAGCAGGCCGTCGACCGTCTCCCGGCCGAGCAGCGTGGGGTTCAGCTTGACCGTGACGTGGACGTCCATCTCCTCGAGCAGGAAGCGGGCGATTCTCTCGATCTCGCCCGCGGGGCAGCCGTGGAAGGTGGAGAGCGTGATCTGATCCGAGATCGCGGTGCGGAAGTCGAGGTCGCGGAAGCGGCGGAGCTCCTCCGGGATCTCGCGGCGCAAAGCGGCCACGTCGGCGCGGGCGTCCTTCATGGCCCCGATCCAGGCACGGATGCGCTCGGAGCGGATGCCGGCGAGGTCGTAGCCCACGCTCATGTCGAAGATCGTCTCGTCCCGCCCCGGCGCCGGAGGCGGCCCGAGGACCTCCGCCGCGCGCAGGATGTCGACCAGCATCGAGCCCTTGACGTACTCGAGCCGGCTCTCCTCGAGGCGCAGCTCCTGGCTCCACTCCACGTTGTAGCCGACGTTCGTGGCGTCGATGCAGGGGCGCGTGATGGTGAGGCGGTCGTCGATCTGGACCGTCTTCAGCTCGAGGATGCGTCCCCCGGCCAGCCAGGAGAGGGCGATGTTCTGCGCCATCTGGGTGTGGGGACCGGCCGCCGGCCCGAGCGGGCTCGCGGCGGAATGCCCGTGGAAGAGGACGGTGAGGTCGAGATCCGGGAAGCCGCGCCAGAAGCTGTGCGCGGGTAGGTCGAAGATCTTCCGCTCGCGCTCGAGCTCGCGGAAGGCCCGGCGCAGCAGGCGGCCGAAGGGCGCAGGAAGGAGTTCCGCCACGGCGCCGCCTATTAGACCACGTCGTTCCGAGGCGGGCGCCGTGGCTGCCGGCCGGCGAAAAAACGGGCACAATAGGCGGCGTTCTCCGGAGGGTTCGCATGAGCACCGCCGTCCCCGCTCGTACCGTTCTCGACGAGGCCTCCCTCACCCCCCTGAGGGGCAAGAGCCTGCTGGCCACCGACGACTGGTCGACGGCGGAGCTCGAGACGCTGCTCGCGCTCGCCGTCCGCCTGGAGGCCCTGGACCGCACCGGCCGGCCGCTCGCGCTCCTGCCCGCCGAACTCGCCTACGCCCTCTTCTTCGACAACTCGACCCGCACGAAGTCGGCCTGGGCGGGGGCCTCGGCGCGCCTCGGCATGCACCCCGTCATCGTGGACGGCACATCCACCCAGGTCGCCCACGGGGAGACGGCGGAGGAGACGGGGGCGATGCTGGGGATGAACGCCCACGCCCTCGGCGTCCGCCACGACCTGATCCTGGGCGAGGGCAACCGCTTCATGCGGGAGATGAAGCGTGGGATCGACGCCCATCTCGAGGCCACGGGGGACCCGCGCGTGGTGCCGGTGGTGAACCTGCAGTGCGACGTCGATCATCCCACCCAGACCCTGGCCGATCTTCTCTGGCTGCGCGAGCGTCTCGGCAGCCTCGCCGGTCGCAAGATCGCCGTGAGCTGGGCGTACTCGCCGAGCTACGCCAAGCCGCTCTCGGTGCCGCAGGGTTTGATCAGCCTGCTGACGCGCTTCGGGGCGCTCGTCACGCTCGCACACCCCGAAGGCTACCGCCTTCTCGAGGGGCCGCTCGAGGCTGCGCGCCGACACGCGTCGATGTCGGCCGGCTCGTTCGAGGTCGTGGGCTCGATGGACGAGGCCTTCGCCGGCGCCGACGCCGTCTACCCCAAATCCTGGGGGCCTCATGAGCTGATGCAGGAGCGCGTCGAGGCCAACCGTCGCGGCGACCGGTCCCGCATGGCCGACATCGAGTCCCGGGCCCTCGCCCAGAACGCGCGGTACCGGGACTGGATCTGCGACGAGAGGCGCATGAAGCTCACCGCCGGGGGCAGCGCCCTCTACATGCACTGCCTGCCGGCGGACATCGGCGCCGAGGTGAGCGCGGGCGTGATGGAGCGCTATCGTGCGGAGGTGGCGCGCCAGGCGAACAAGAAGGTCTACGTCATCATGGCCGCGCTCGCGGCGGCGAAGGTGGTCAACCTCGCGGGCCGTCTTTCGACCCCAGGGGCCTGACCAGGCAGGAGGCTCTCGCATGTCATCACTCGACACCAAGATTGCGGAGCGCGCGGCGCGGCATCGCCCGCTGGCGGCACGGATCCTCAAGGAGGCGATCCGGATCCCGGCCGATCACGTGGACCGCGCCATCGAGGAGGGCGGCGACCCCTTGTGCGGCCTGAGCAACCACGAGGGGCCGCGCATGGAGTTCCTGCGCCGCACGATCCTGGAGATCGGCGCCGTGCGCCGGGCGGAGGACGTCGGCTATGACGAATACGGCAACCTCGTCTGGGTGGTCGAGGACCCGGACGACGGCGAGCCCCCTTCCCGCAAGCGCGTCATCTACATGGACGGCCACGTGGACACGGTGCGAGCACTGCGGCCGCAGTGGCGGGCCAAGCTCGGCGGCATGGACGCCTACGACGGGCTCGTCGACGGCTCCAAGGTGGACCGGGAGTTCCTGCGCGGCCAGCTCGGCCACCTCCCCCCCGACCGCGAGTGGGAGCACCTCCTCTTCGGCCGCGGCGCCGCCGACCAGCTCTCGGGAGTCGTCGCGCAGATCGTGGCCACAAAGATCCTGCTCGAGCTCGCGGGAGAGGGGGCGCTGCGCGGCGCGATCGTGCGGTCCTACGGGACCGCGGCTGAGGAGGACAACGACGGCGGGGGCCCCCTCTACCTGATGGGCAGGGTCCTCCCCGGCGCGGGATTGGAGATGATCCCCGACGTGGTCATCCTCACCGAGGGCACGGGGGACTCGCGCAAGGGCGCCCTCGGCATCTACCGGGGCCAGCGCGGCCGCATGCAGATCGAGGTGACGGTGACGGGGCGCTCCTGCCACGGCTCGATGCCGTGGGAGGGCCTCAACCCGCTCGAGTTCGGGGGCGCGATCGTGGCCGAGGCCGCCCGGCGTTACGACGCGCGCGACGGCTTTCTCGACCACGCCTTCCTCGGCCACGGGACCCGCGTCGCCTCCTGGGCCCAGCTCGACACACCGAGCGATTGCGCGGTGCCGGAGCGGCTGACCTTCCGCTTCGACCGGCGACTGACGATCGGCGAGACGCCCGAGCAGGCCCTCCGTGACGTGGAGCGGCTGGAGGGGGTGGGGGCGGCGCGCCGGGCGGGGCTGCGCGTGGAGGTGACGGTGCCTCGCTACACGGAGAAGACGTGGCGCGGCTACCTGGCCGACAACCCCCAGATCTACAGGGGCTGGCTCACGCCCGAGGAGCACCCCGCGATTCGCGCCGCCGTCGCCGCCTACCGAGCGGTCGTGACACCGCAGGTCAAAGATCCCGGCCCTGACGCCGGCGGCGCGCTGCGGCCCGAGCCCCGCGTGGACCGCTGGATCTTCTCGACCGACGGCGTCGGCTTTCTGATCCGCGCCTCGGACAGGGCGATCCCGGTGCCGGAGCGCAAGGGCTGGATCGTCTCCGGCGAGGTCAAGCATCCGGCCATGTTCGGCGTCGGGCCCGGGATCGAGCAGAACACCCACAAGATCGGCGAGTGCGTGGACCTGCGCGAGCTGCAGCACGCGATCGCCCTGCTCTCGCGCTTCCCGAGCGCCTTCGTCGCGACCGCCGGCTAGTCTCATGACAGGAGAATCGGCTGCCGACCTCGTCATCTGGGGCGGCGGCTTGCTGGTTGTCGTCTTGATCGTCGTTCTGACGCGCCGCGCGCGCCGCCACGGTGGAGCCATCCGGGCAGGCGTTGTCGGAGCCATGTATGAATGGCAGAACCAGGACAAGCAGAAGGCACTCGACGTCATCGTCGAAGGGAGGGCCGAGGAGAGGCGGCCCGAGTATCCCGATGGGAACCTGCCGGACCTCGAATCGCCCAATGTCAAGAGACCCGCATGAAGCGGCGGGTTCGCCCTTCCGCTGGGGGCGGGAGTGAGGTCCGAGGGGTTGCACCGATGCGGCTGGATCGTCGTTCCCGTCATTCGGGACTCGGAGGGGAGAGTCCTCCTCTGCAGGATGGCCCCCGACCGCGGTGTCTTCCCGGGCCAGTGGGGCCTGCCCGGAGGCGGCGTCGAGCCCGGAGGCTGTCTCGAGCTGAACTCCGAGCTCTCGGAGGCCGCCTGGGTGCCCCTCTCCGATCTCACACGGTGCGAGCTCAACTCCGCAAACGTCGAGACGTTTCGTTCGCTCGGGTGGATGCAATTCCGGAGAGGCTCCACCCCGAAATCAATGGCGCCAGAGTAAGGTACTCGGTCCGGACGGAGTTGCGGTACCCCCACTCCGTCCGGACCGAGTGGGATTAGGAGCGCTCCGCTCGCGACCAGAGGCGCGGGGCTGCCTCCCGGGCACGGGTAAAGACCTCTCCCGCGTCGACGGTGACGAGACGGCGGTCGCGAACGACAAACCGTCCGGCGACCATGACCGACCGGACGTGGCTGCGGTCGATGCCGAAGAGCAGGTGGCCGGCGAGATTGCCCGAGTGCAGGGGCGTCGGAGGGCGGTAGTCGAGCACGACGAGGTCGGCGGGGGCGCCCGGCGTGAGGACGCCGAAGCTCTGTCCGAAGAGCGCGGAGGCGAGACGCTGGCCGCCGCCGAGCAGCCGCAGGGCGTGGGCGGCGGCGTCGGGGAGCCCGGCGTCCCGCAGCTTCAGGAAAGCCGCGCGCGCCTCGGCGAGGACGTCCTGGTCCATGCCGTCGGTCCCGAGCGCGGCGCGGGCCATCGCCTCCACCGGCGCCCGTCCGACGGCGTTGTTCATGTTCGAGCGCGGGTTGTGGGCGAAGAAGGCGCCTGTCTCGTCCACGGAGGTGATCTCGCGGGAGCTCAGGTGAACCCCGTGGGCGAGGAGCGTGCGCGGACCGAGGAGCCCGTGCCGAGCGAGCCGCTCGGGGAGGCTGCAGCCGAAGCGGCGACGGCAGTCCTCGACGTCGGCTCGGTCTTCGGCGACGTGGATGTGGAAACCGCTGCCGGTCTCGCGGACGACAGCGGCTAGGCGCTCCAGGCTCTCGTCCCCCAGCGTGAAGCTGGCGTGCGCGCCGACGAGACCACGCGTGAGGCGGGTCGTTCCATGCGCGAGGAACTGGCGGTTCTCCTCGACCCCCAGGTCTCGTCCCTCGCTTCCGTTGCGATCGGTCGTCTCGTAGCACAGCACCGAGCGCAGGCCCACCTCCTCCACCGCGCGGCGTAGCGCGGTGAGCGATCCGCGAATGAACGACGGCGAGGCGTGGTGGTCGACGAGCAGCGTCACTCCGGAGAGCGCAGCCTCGACGGCGCCGACGAGACCGGAGAGGTAGGTGGACTCCTCGTCGAGGGCGCGGTCGAGGCGCCACCAGACGCGCTCCAGGATCTCGACAAAGCTCTGGGGCGGCTCCGGGGGGCCGGGCATTCCGCGGGCGAGGGCGCTGTAGAGATGAGTGTGGGCGTTCACGAGACCGGGGAGGACGAGCGCCCCCGACAGATCGAGGACGTCCTCGCCCGAAAGAGGAAGGAGCGCGGGGCCTCGCTCCGCGATTGTCTCGCCGACGATCCTGAGCTCCGCCGGCTCCACCCCGGGCGGGTCGAAGGTGGCGAGCAGGGCGCCCTTGAGCAGCATGGCCGCGGTCAACCCCGGGGGGCCGAGGGCGCCGGCACGAGCGGGTGCTCGCGCAGGTAGGCGGCCAGATCGCCGTCGTCGGGGCGGAGGGAGACGGGTTCGCCCCCTGCGCGGATGGCGCTCCGCACGTCCTTGAGACCGCTCCCCGTGATCACGGCGAGCGCCGTCTCCCGCCGGCCTACGATCCCCTGCTCGACCGCCCGGCGCACGCCGGCCAGGCCGGCGACCCCCGCCGGCTCGCCGAAGACCCCCGCCCGGCGCCCGGCCTCCCGCATCGCGTCGAGGATCGCCGAGTCGGGCACGGCCACGAAGGTCCCTCCCGACTCCCGGACCGCGCGCAGTGCCTTGCGCCAGTTGCGCGGATGCCCAACGCAGATGCTGTCGGCGATCGTCTCCGCCCTTCCCGGGATGAGCTCGCGCCCCTCGCGAAAGGCGTCGACGAGCGGCCGCGCGCCCTCGGCCTGGACGCCGAGCATCCGCGGCAGACGGGGGATGAAGCCGAGCTCGCGCATCGCGACGAGTCCCTTCCAGATCCCCGCGATCGTGCAGCCGTCGCCCACCGAGACCGCCACCCAGTCGGGGGGTGCCTTGCCGCACTGCTCGCCGATCTCGAGCCCGCAGGTCTTCTTGCCTTCGACGAGCGAGGGGTTGACGGCGGCGTTGCGGTTGTACCAGCCGTAGGTGTCGCACGCGCGCTGACACAGCTCCCAGGTGGCGTCGTAGCTGCCCCTCACCCGGATGACCCGGGCGCCGAAGACGAGGAGCTGCGCCACCTTTGGCTCCGGCGCGAACTCGGGGACGAAGATGACGCAGGTGAGGCCTACGCTGGCGGCGGCGCCGGCGAGCGAGGAGGCGGCGTTGCCGGTGGAGGCGCAGGCCACGACCCGCGCCCGCAGAGCGAGCGCGCGGGCGACGCCGACGACGCTCGCGCGGTCCTTGAAGGAGGCGGTGGGGTTGCGCCCCTCGTCTTTCAGGACGAGCGAGCGGACGCCGGCCCAGTCGGCGAGGCGCCGCGAGTCGAGAAGCGGCGTCCAGCCGGGTTCGATGGGCGGGAGCCTTGCCGCCGCGGGGACCGGCAGCAGCTCGCGGTAGCGCCAGAGGCTCCGCGGACGCGCGGCCAGGGCCCGGGCCGTCAACGCGCGCCGCGCGCGCCTCAAGTCGAACATGACGTCGAGCACGCCCTCCGGTCCGCAGCGAGGGCACGGGCCGTCGAGGCCCCGTCGATAACGTCGCCCGCAGCGCATGCAAACGAGGCCCGTCACGAGCATGGCCCTCACGACCGCCGCTCCAGGATCTGCCGGTCGATCTCCCCGATCCGTTGCTGCTGCGCGATCCAGAAGTCCGGATCCTCCTGGGCGCGCAGCTCGTCCAGGCTCCTGCCCTGCTGCTCGACCCACGTGAAGTACTTCTGGTTGTGCCAGCGCCGCCGCGTCTCGGGCGTGCCCTCGAGCCGCCATCCGGTCCCCGCCTCCTGGAAGATCGCGAGACGCCGGCGGGCCTCGTCGCTGTCCATCGGCCCCTGCTCCGAGTCGAGCCGGCGGAGGACCGAAGGGTAGCGGTCGAAGCCGTCGGTGGCCACCGTCACGATGGCGTCGCGGCGCCCGAGCCCATAGTGCCGGGCGGCGCGTATCGCGGCCAGGATGTTGCAGACGCTGCTGATGCCGAAGAGGCCGACCCAGCTCCGCGCGAGATCGGCCTCGACGCCCTCGGACACGAGCACGTCCGTCCCCTCCTGCAGGAGCTGGAGGCCCTCTAGGCACTCGAGATCGTCGATGCCCACGAGGAGATCCGTCGCCCACACGTTGTGGATCCAGGTCACGTGCTTGTCGCCGATGCCCTCGATGCGGTGGGCGCCGTAGCCCACGTTGTAGAGCGTCGGGCACTGCATGGGCTCGACCGCGACGGTGGCCGCGCCCGGGTAGCGCTCCTTGATCGCCTCTCCGGCGGCGATCGTCCCCGCCGAGCCCATGGCGGAGACGAAGGCCGCCACGCGCAGCCCCCGTGACTCGGCCGCATCCATCGCGGCGGCGCCGGTGCAATGGAAGTGGAAGCGGTAGTTTCCGAACTCCTCGAACTGGTTCAGGATCCGGTTGGACGGCACCGCGCGCAGCTCCCGCACCTTGTCGTAGATCTCCTTGACGTTTGACTCGGAGCCGGGTGTCGCGATGACCTCCGCCCCGTAGGCGCGGATCTTCTCGAAGCGCTCGGCGCTCATCTCCTGCGGCAGCACCACCAGCGAGCGGTAGCCCATGCGGGGGCCGACCCAGGCCCCGCCGATCCCGAAGTTGCCGGTGGAGGGGAAGACGAGCGTGTGCGTCCCGGGCGCGCACGCCCCCTCGAGCTGCTTCTCCGCGAGGATGGAGTAGGCAGGCCCGACCTTGTGGGACCCGGTCGGGAAGCCGCGCGCGCAGAGCACGACGATGGGGGCGGCGACACCCGTGAGCGCCTCCGGAAGCAGGGTGAACGGGACGGAGCCGTCCGCCTTCCAGGAGACGTTGAAGAGGTTCAGGGGATCGAGGGGTCGTGTGCGCGCCTCGAGCGCCCGGCGGCCGAGGTCGGCGGGGAGGCGGGAGGGATCCTGCATCTCCGCGAATGTAGGGCCGCCGATCACCGGCGAAGGATGACCGAGGGCAGGGGGCACATTCAAGCCGCTCCCCCGGCCGTGGCGTACCATTGTGGGAGACGCGCCGCCGGGGAGGCCATGTCCATCGAGTTCACGCTGAACGGCGAAAGGCGGGTCATCGACCCCGAGCCTGGGGAGTCGCTGCTCGACGCCTTGCGGGAGCGCTGCGGCATGCTCTCGCTGAAGGACGGCTGCCAGCCTCAGGGCCAGTGCGGCTGCTGCCTCGCCATCGTCGACGGCGGAGCCAAGGTCACCTGTGCCGTCCCCGCGGAGAAGGTCGCGGGCAAGGACGTCCTGACGCTCGAGGGCCTCACCGCCTCGGAGCGTGAGATGGCGGCGCGGGCCTTCGTGGCCGCGGCGGGGCTGCAGTGCGGGTTCTGCATCCCCGGCATCGTGCTGCGCGCGCGGTACCTCCTCGACCGCAATCCGCGCCCCACTCGGGACGACATCGCCCGGGCCATCGACGGTCATCTCTGCCGCTGCACGGGCTACGTGAAGATCGTCGACGCGATCGAGCTCATGGCCCGCGCCCGCCGGGGCGAGCCGATCCCGCCGCCGCAAGACGACGGTCGCGTCGGACGATCCCTCCGGCGTGTGCACGGTCTCGACCTGGCCCTGGGCGAGCGGCCCTATGTGGCCGACATGACCCGCGAGGGGTTGCTCCACGGGGCGTTGACGCTCTCACCGCACGCGCGGGCGCGCGTCGTGCGCATCGACACGTCGAAGGCGAGGGCCCTGCCCGGCGTGCGAGCGGTGGTCACCGCCGCCGACGTTCCCGGCCAACGCTTCTACGGCCTCATCTACGACGACTGGCCCGGCTTCGTGGCCGAGGGCGAGGAGGTGCGCTGCGTCGGCGACGTGCTGGCAGCGGTGGCGGCCATGGATCACGCCACGGCTCGCCGGGCCGCCGCGCTCGTGGACGTGACGTACGAGGTGCGGCCGCCCGTCCTCGATCCGGCGGAGGCCCTCGGGGACGACGCCCCGCAGGTCAACCCCAAGCACCCGAACCTCCTCTCACACTCGGTGATCCGGCGGGGCGCCGCCGACAAAGCGCTCGCGGCAAGCGCGCACGTGGTGAGCGGGACCTGGGAGACGCAGCGCGTCGAGCATCTCTACCTCGAGCCGGAAGCGGCGCTGGCGGAGCCGCTCCCGGGCGGCCGGCTGGCCCTCTACAGCCAGGGCCAGGGGGTTTTCGACGACCGGCGACAGGTGGCGCGCTTCCTCGGCCTGGCCGAGGACGACGTCTATGTCGAGCTGGTGCCGAACGGCGGCGCCTTCGGCGGCAAGGAAGACATGTCGGTGCAGGCCCAGACCGCTCTGCTCGCACGGGTGACGGGCCGGCCCGTGAGGCTCGTGCTCTCGCGTGAGGAGTCGATCCGACTCCACCCCAAGCGACACCCGATCACGATGCGCTACACGGTCGGGTGCGACGCCGAGGGCCGGCTGACGGCGGTCAAGGCGCGGATGATCTCGGACAGCGGGGCCTACGCCTCGGTGGGAGGCAAGGTGCTGGAGCGCGCCGCCGGCCACGCGTGCGGGCCCTACCGGGTCCCGAGCGTCGACGTCGAGTCGCGCGCCGTCTACACCAACAACCCCCCCTGCGGTGCCATGCGCGGCTTCGGCGCGAACCAGGCCCACTTCGGCATGGAGGGGGCGCTCGACCTCCTCGCGGCCCGGGTGGGGATCGATACCTGGGAGATCCGCCGCCGCAACGTCGTCGAGAAGGGCGATCTCTTCGGCACCGGTCAGGTGCTCGAGAAGTCCGTGGGCATCGCCCGGACGTTGGAGGCGGTCAAGCCCGCCTACTACGAAGCGAAGAGCGCGGGCAGGGCGGTGGGGATCGCCTGCGGGATCAAGAACAGCGGGATCGGCAACGGCGCCTCCGAGTGGGGCAAGTGCCGTCTGGTCGTGGAAGGTGACGGCACGGTCTCGCTCTACAACGGCTACACCGAGATGGGCCAGGGCCTGCTCACCGTCCTCGTTCAGTTCGCGGTGGAGGCGACCGGCCTTCCGGCCTCGGTCTTCCGTCCCAAGGTGGACTCGACCTACGCCCTCGGCTGCGGGCAGACGACCGGCTCGCGGGCCACGCTCTTCGGCGGGCGAGCGGTCATGAGCGCCGCCCAGAAGCTGAAGGCCGACCTCGACTGCGGAAAGGCGCTTCGTGAGCTGGCGGGCCGGGTGTACGCGGCGGACATCGTCGTGGACGACACGACGCCCTTGGGGGCACCGGGGCGGATCAAGACGCACACGGCCTTCGGCTACGCGACGCAGGTCTGCATCCTCGACGCGAGCGGTCGCGTCGAGCGCTTCGTCGCCGCCCACGACGTGGGCCGGGCCGTGAACCCCGCCCTCTGCGAAGGCCAGATCGAGGGGTCGATCCACATGGGCCTCGGCTATGCCCTGAGCGAAGAGCTCCCGTGCGAGAACGGCATGCCGGTCACCTTCAAGCTGCGAGACCTCGGGGTGCTGCGCGCCCGCGACATGCCGGAGGTCGAGGTGATCCTCGTCGAGGAGCCGGAGCCGGAAGGGCCCTGCGGGGCGAAGGGGGTGGGCGAGATCGGCCTCGTGCCCACGGCGGCGGCGGTGGCGGGCGCGCTCGAGGCCTACGACGGGATCCGGCGCTACCGCCTGCCGATGAAGGACTCGCCGGCCGCCCGTGCCATCAGTGTCGGCCGCATCCGTGCCCCGCGCGGCGACTGGCGCTGAGCACGCTCGCGCGCGACCCCTAAGCCCTCAGCCCTGCCGAATGCTCCGGTTCCGGCACTCCCGTTACACACGGCTGCTGAACCAGAGACTTCGACGTTGCTGCAGCGCGCGCGATAGACCTCGCCCATGCCGCCCGCTCCAAGGGGCGAGACGACCTCGTACGAGCCGAGACGCATCCCGGCAGTCACCGGCATGCGCCACCTCTCTTCCGTGGCCGTCGGTCCGCTCCGGACGGCTAGACCGGGAGCTTCATGCGCTGCAGCAGCTCCCGGAAGCGCGGGTCGGCACGCAGGGGTGCGAAAGGCGGTAGGTTGCGGGTCCAAGGTGTGAACGGGAGCCGCTTCTCGTAGGCGACGTCCAGCCAGCGGAAGGCCTCGTCCTCCTCCCCCAGGGCAAGGTGAATCTTGGCGAGGTCCAGGGCGTCGCCATGTCCCGGTGCCCCGGCGATCTCGGCCGCGATCTCCCGCGCCTCCTTCCGTCGGCCCATCAGCGCGTAGTAGTAACCGAAGCTCGCCCTCAGGCTCGGGAGGCCCGCCACCGCCTTCTCGTGTGCCGCGAGAGCTTCCTTGTATTCTCCCTTTGCGGCATGGACCAGTCCCGACATGTAGTGGGCCCACGGGAGGTCGGGGTCGAGCTCGAGCGCCCTGCCGATGTGCTCGAGCGCCTCGTCGTACCGGCCCTCCGACCACCGGAGGTCTCCGAGCCAGCAGGTCCAGATGGCGGTCAGCGGGTCCACCGCCTGAGCCTTCCTCATCTCGGCCAGGGCCTCCGTCTGGTGCCCGAAGAGGTTGAGGTACCACGCGTAGTGGGCGTGAGCAGGAGCCGAGTTCGGGTTGAGCTCCAGGGCGCGCTTGAAGGACCGCTCCGCACTCGGCCAGTCCCAGTCGTGGTAGAGCTGGATCTGGGCCAGCGCGGCATGAGCTTCCGCCAGCGTGTCATCCAGCTCCAGCGCCCTCAGCGCCGCCGCCCGGGCCTTTGAGAAGGCATCGGGTGGAGGAGCTGGGACATGGCTGCCGATCTGGCTGTAGAGGAGAGCGAGCCCGGCATGCGCGAGGGGATCTTCCGCGTCCGCCGCCACCGCCTGGTTGAGGTGCGCCAGGCCCCGTTCGAATCCCTCCGGCGTTAACTTGTTCAGGTAGAACATCCCCTTGAGGTACGCCTCGTGCACCGCGGGTTTGACGGCGCGCGTCGAGGCCAGTTGTCTTTGCTCCTCGGGCGTGACGGTGATCCTGATCTCGCGAGCGACGGCCTGCGCGACCTGGCTCTGCAGGCGAAGCACGTCCTCCATCGCGCGCTCGTAGCTGTCCGCCCAGAGGGCCTGCTGGGTCCTCGGGTCGACGAGCTGCGCGGTGATTCGCACCCGATCGCCGACGCGCAAGGCCGAGCCTTCGATGAGGGCGTCGACCCCGAGCTCGCGGGCGATGTCCGCGAGGGGCGCCTTTGTCCCCTTGTACCTCATGGCCGAGGAGTGCGAGATCACCTTCAACGCGCCGATCCTCGCCAGGTCGGTGATGAGCGCCTCGGTCATGCCGTCCGCGAAGTACTCCTGCTCGGGATCGCCCGACAGGTTCTGGAGGGGAAGGACGGCGACGGCCTGGATGGCCGGAGCAGAGGCTCCGGGCGTCAGTGAGCGCCACAGGCGACTGGCGTTCGGAAGGAGTGCCCACGCGAGGCCGATGGCGACCAGGCCGGCCACCGTCCAGAAGACTCTTCGCCGGATCGGCGAGGCCGCCGGCCTCTCCGGCACCGTCTGCAGCGCCGCCGCGAGGTCCCGTGTCGAGGCGAACCGCTTCTCGGGATCCTTGGCCAGGCACCGCTCGATGATCGCAATGAGCGGCGCCGGAAGCCTACGGTTTAGCCGGCCCACCGGCTCCGGCTCGCCCTCGATGATGGCGGCCAGGGTCTGCGGCGTCGTGTCCTTTCGGAAGGCCCGCCGTCCCGTTGCCATCTCGTAGAGGATCGACCCGAAAGAAAACTGGTCGGATCGGAAATCCACGGGACGGCTGGCGGCCTGCTCCGGCGACATGTACGGCACCGTTCCCAGGACCACTCCGGCCCGAGTGGCCTGCTCGACCGTGGTCACGTCGGAGCCGACCTTCGCGCTCGGAGGGGCGAGCTTGGCGAGACCGAAGTCCAAGATCTTCACGAGGCCGTCGTCGGTGACCATCAGGTTTTCGGGTTTGAGGTCCCGGTGCACGATGCCAGCGGCGTGGGCCTTGGCCAGTCCCTCGGCGATCTGCGGCGCGAGGGCGAGCAGGCGGCCCACGGGGAGCGGGGCTCCGGCGAGCAGCTCCCGGAGCGTCCGTCCCTCGACGAGCTCCATGGCGATGTAGTGGATGCCGTCGTGCTCGTCGATGTCGTGAATGGTGACGATGTTGGGGTGGTTGAGGGCGGAGGCGGCGCGGGCCTCGCGCTCGAAGCGGTGGCGTCGCTGCGGGTCGGAGGCGAGGTCGCTGGGGAGGACCTTGATCGCGACGTCGCGCCCGAGCTTGAGGTGCCGCGCCCGATAGACCTCGCCCATGCCGCCCGCCCCAAGGGGCGAGACGATCTCGAACGAGCCGAGAGGTGTCCCGGCGGTCAGAGGCATACGGTTTACGCGTGTACGGAATCGGCTGGGCCCGATCTTGCTCCTTCGGACCGCCGAAGATCAAGGATTTCCAGCTCGTTCGGTCCCCTCGCGCGACGTTACGTCTCTGCGCCCGCGAAGAGGGCCAGGTCCCGGATGCGTCCACCCCGCGAACACCTGGATGAGGACGGCGCCGACCGACGCCGAGCGCCCTGCCCCAAGCCCTACGGTGATCATGCGATGCTGGGAGGTCATGAGGCGTGGCGGGACCGAGATGCTCCGGGCTCTTCTCGGGGTCGCGCTCCTGGGCGGCGTGGGGGCAGAGGCGGGAGCGACGGACCGCGTCCAGCAATACCTCGGCCTGGCCCGGGCCACGCTGGAACGCCCGATCACCCCGGCCGAGCTCGAGGCGGCGGTGCTGTCCCCCGCGGGGATCGAGGACATCGTGGCGCTCTTCCAGAGATCGCTCGCCTCGAGCCTGATCCTGGAAGGCTCCCCGGTGACCCCCGAGCTCGGCGGAGAGGCGACCTTGGACCGGGGACGGCTTCGTTTCGTCGAGTATCCGGACCCGCTGCACCCGATCGTCCGACGCATGGTGGAGCTAAAGGACGACCCCAAGGCGCTCCTCGACTTCCTGTCGCAGTCGCCCCGTGGGCGGCAGCTCCTGAAGACGACCGGGGGCCTCCACGCCCTCCTGTTCCAGATAACCCGCCATCCCGAGCCGGACGACACCCGGCGCCGGGCGCTGGACCGGGTGTTGGCAAGCGCGGTCTCTATACACTTCAAGACCTGGAGCGTCGATCCCGAGCAGCAGCTTGCGATGATCCGCCAGAATGACTGGCAAGGGCGCTACGTCGGCTTCTGGCACATCCATCCGCCGAGGTTGACCTCTCCCCCCCCCTGGCCGCGGCCCGCGCACCCGTGCTGGACAGGTCCAGGGCGATCCGCCATCGATCGGCCGACTGGACGCGACGCTTCGCAAAGGACCATCTCGTTCCGACGTCCAGGCGTTACTTTTCTTCCCGTTCCGGAACGAGTAGGTCAGCCCTGCTCTTTGCGGAGCAGGGCGTCGAGGCCCCGGCCGATACGCTGGCACCGCTCGGGCGCCCCTGCCTCGAGCAGCTTCTGGCGGGCGGAGGCGGTGATGGGCAGGTGCTGGCAGGCGAGGTTGACCCACGACATGGGGTCCCCCGACCGCCGCTGCCCCTCCAGGAAAGTCCGGAGGTCGGCGTGGGCGTGGAGGTAGCGCGCGAGCGCCTCGACCGCGGGGCCCCACTCGCCGCCGGAGTCGCCTTCCTCCACCGGCTCCGCCTCCGCGACCAATACTTCCACGCCCAGCATGCGGACGACCCTGGCCCGGCGAAGCCCGTCGAGCTCGACGCGGTGCTCCGCGGGCGAGATCGCGAGGTTCTCGGCGAGGGAGGCGACCGTGCCGAGGGGGTGGAGGTCGCGCCCCCCCGGGCTCGCCGTCGCGGGGTCGAGCTGGGCGAGGGCGAGGAGCCGCCGGCCGGAGCGGGCCGCCATCTCGACCGCCGCCACCGCCGCCGGACGGTTGACGACGGTTGAGAGCGAGGCGCCCGGGAAGAGGCAGACGTCTCGGAGGGGGAGCACAGGGAGCAGCCGGTTGCCGGCGTCGTCGTCGATCCAGTCGGTCGGGTCCACGAGGTCTGCCCTCCGGCCGCGGCGGATGTTACTACGCGCGGGCGGCGAAGCGCCGTACCCACTTCCGCCGCAGGACCTCCCCCAGCGAGAGCCGTCCGCGTCCAGGGAGCAGCTCCAGGTAGTCTTCCCCGAGCCGGGCGATCCGGAGGGGGTCGTCCCCGGCGCGGGTGATCGAGACGCCTGGCACCTTGCCACAAAAACCGGTCCGGTAGCCCGCCTCGTAGGCGAGGGCCCGGGCGGTCGGTCCCGCCGCATGCCACGGATAGCACAGGTGTCGCACCGGACGGCCCGTCCGCTCCTCGATTGTCCGGGCCGACTCCCGCAGCTCGCGTTCGATGGCCCGGGCCTGCTCCTCGGGTGTCTCGAGGCGGCCCTGGAGTCGGCGGCGGTCGAGCTGGCGCTCGAGACGGGCCCTCCAACCCCGGCGGCGGAAGAAGGCCTCGCCTCCGCCTTCCGCCGCCGCCTCGACGCAGGCGCGACGGACGTCCTCGTGCTCGAAGAAGCGGCGCGACTCCGACGTGCGCGGCGCGGAGTGCAAAAGCGGCGTTCCGAGGGGCACCTCCTCGCCGAGGAGATCGCGCCCGGCTTCACGCACGAGGGGCTGGTCGAAGGCGTCGTAGCCGCGGCGCGACGACGGCGTCGCGAAGCCGGCAAGGCGGGGGGCCACGTGGATGCGGGCGTGCGTGAGCGTGTGGCTCTGGAAGTCGAGGAGCCCGGTGCGAGCGAGCGCCTCCACCTCTTCCCACGAGAGGAGAGCGCCGTCGCCCTCCTCTCGGCGTCGGACGCCCGCCTCTTCGGCACCCCCGCCGAGGGCGTCCGCCCAGGTCGGGGGCAGAGGGCCGGGTCGCGACCGCATCCGGCCGGGGACAAGGAAGACCACCGCTTTCATGCCGAAGCGGTTGAGCAACGGATAGCCGACGCTCCACACGCTGCCGCGGCCGTCGTCGAAGGTCAGCAGGACCGCGCGATCGGGGGCGGGGCGGGCGCCGAGCACGATGGACAGATACTCGTCGATGGAGAGCGTGACGTAGTCGTTGTCGGCAAGATGACGGAGCCGGCGCGAGAAGGCCTCGGGCTCCAGGCTGTGGAACACGAACACGGGCACGTCTCCGCGAGCGAGGGGGCCACCGGTGACGAAGTCGGGGTACCGTCCGAGCAGGAGATCGCGCGGGACCTCGAGGGCCTCGCGCGCGTCGTTCGCGAGCTGGCTCAGATTCATG
>Ga0209342_10001725_pt1 | contig 24231 bp, 25 predicted proteins | sample RifCSP16_2_FD_184023 | JGI IMG/M metagenome (GOLD analysis project Ga0209342, IMG submission 184023) | Soil microbial communities from Rifle, Colorado - Rifle CSP2_sed 16_2 (SPAdes) (version 2) | ecosystem: Environmental > Terrestrial > Deep subsurface > Rock core/Sediment | place: Rifle... | reverse complement strand
TGGGCAAAAAAGACACAGACAGCTTTGCCGAAGCCGAAAAATTTGGCCTCCCTCCCGCAGATGACCCTCGCGTTCTCGCACAGGCCCAAAAACTAGTCGAGCTCGGCCTTACCGAAGAAGAAGCCAATTCTATCGTCCGACAATGGCTCTTCAAACCTCCCACTGACCCAACTCAATACCAAAAATGGGTCGAATTAGCCCAAAGGCGCGAAGACCAAAACAGACTAAGAAAGAAATGACTCCTCCATCCTACCTCGGCGCCCACGTTTCCATCGCCGGCGGATTCGACAAATGCATAACCAGAGCCAGCGAAATGGGCGCCAACTGCCTCATGACCTTTGCTTCCTCTCCTCGTTCCCTCCAATACAAAGAAGTTGATACAGGCAATTACCAAAAAATCGGCCCCCATTTCTTCCATGCCCCCTACCTCGTCAATCTGGCGTCCGCCAATCCCGACTACCTCCAAGCCGGCATCAACTTGCTAAGCTTTTACCAAAATCTATCCTCCAGAATTGGCGGCGCCGGAACCATCTTCCACATCGGCTCGTCGCCCCAGCCGGACCTGAACCAAGTTGCCTTAGCCATCATCAAAACCCAACAGCAATCCGGAGATCTCGTCCCTATCATTCTGGAAAACTCCGCCGGTCAAGCCAACTCAATCGGGGCTAACCTTTCGGAAATTGAAGACTTAGTCAACAATTTAAAATCAAAAATTAAAAATTTCGGCGTCTGTCTCGACACCCAGCACCTTTTTGCTTCGGGAATTACACTTGAATCGGCGCTCGACAAGTTCAACGAACAGATTGGTCTCCACCATTTAAAAGTAATCCACCTCAACGACTCCAAAACCGACTTTGGGTCCCACGTCGACCGGCACGAAAACTTAGGCTCCGGTAAAATTGGTTTGGAATCGATCAAAAAATTCGTCAACGACCCGCGTCTCAAAAACATTCCGTTTATCTTAGAAGTCCCCGGCGCAGGTGACGGTCCCCAAAAGCGGGACATTGACACCCTCAAATCTCTGATAGATAATTAGTACAAATCTAGTTTGGCGTTTGACAAAGACTCACCAACTTTAGAGCCAAACAAATTTAATTAAGCCACCTATTAACTCGTTGGAACCCTGGGACGAGCGAAAGAGTGGCTCGTTTTGTATGAAAGACTCAAGCATAGATAATCTAAGACACAGCTGCGCCCATTTATTGGCGGCCGCTGTCATGGAGCTTTACCCCCAAGCCTTGCGCACAATCGGCCCTGCCATCGACAAAGGCTTTTATTACGACTTTGATGATTTAAAAATCTCCGAAGCCGACCTGCCAGCTATCGAAGCCAAGATGCACGAGCTATCCAAAACCTGGGACAGGTTCGAGGGCCGCGAAGTTTCCCCCGAAGAAGCCAAAAAAATATACAAAGACAACCCCTACAAACTTGACCTGATCGAAGAATTCGCAGGCCAAAAACTAACCATCTACAAGTCAGGTGACTACGAGGATCTCTGCCGAGGGGGTCATATTGACCATCCGGATAAACAACTAAAACACTTCAAATTGTTATCCATAGCCGGAGCTTACTGGCGCAGCAACGAAAAAAACAAAATGCTCACCAGGATCTACGGAACGGCATTTCCCACCCAAGAAGAACTGGACAAATACCTCTGGCAGCAGGAAGAAGCCAAAAAGCGCGACCACCGCAAGATAGGTGCCCAGTTGGGACTATGGACATTTTCCGACTACGTTGGGGGCGGTTTACCTCTATTCACACCCAAAGGGACCATCGTTCGTCGACTGATCAACGAATACGTCGAAGAACTGCAAAACAAACAGGGGATCAATCAAGTTTGGACCCCTCAAATTGCCAAAGCCGAATTATTCAAAATATCCGGTCATTACGAAAAATACCGTGAGAATTTATTCTCCATCCGCTCCAACTACTCAGACGAAGAGTTTTTCCTCAAACCCATGAACTGCCCCCAGCACACCCAGATTTACGCCTCCCAGCCTAGAAGCTATCGCGACCTGCCCATTCGAATGGCCGATTTTGCCATGCTTTACCGCGATGAAAAACCCGGCGAACTGATAGGGCTTACTCGCACCCGTTCCTTTTCCCAAGACGACTGCCACATTTTCTGCCGGGAAGACCAAATTACAGCCGAAATGAACATGGCTTTAGACATGACCAAAACTATTATGGAAACATACGGGTTCAAATACAAATACCGTCTGTCTCTCCACGATCCCGACCATCCCGAAAAATACCTCGGGGATCCCCAAACATGGGCCAAAGCCGAAAAACTTTCAGAAGCTGTCCTCAAAGACCGGGGCATGGAATACTTTCCCGGAGTAGGGGAGGCGGCTTTCTATGCTCCCAAGTTAGATCTCATCGCCACCGACTCCCTCGGCCGCGAGTGGCAGCTCTCTACACTCCAAATCGACTTTTTCATGCCCCAAAGATTTAACCTGACATATATAGACGAAAAGGGCCGCAAGCAAACCCCGGTTATGCTCCACCGCGCCATCTCCGGCTCCCCTGAAAGGCTGATGGCCATTCTCATCGAGCATTTTGCCGGCGCTTTCCCCACTTGGCTCTCACCCGTGCACGTAGTCATCCTGCCTATCTCCGATAAACACCTGGATTACGCCAAAAAAGTTGAGTCAGGACTCAAATCTCAAAACATCAGAGTCGAGCTCAACGACAAAAACGAACCCCTCAACGCCCGTATCCGCGACACCCAGCTTCAAAAAGTCCCATACATGCTCATCGTCGGAGACAGGGAAGTCGAGTCCAACACTGTAGCCAGACGTGGCCGATCCGGCAAAGATTACGGCCCACAGTCGCTCAACGAATTTATCAAAGACCTCCGTCACGAAATCGACAATCGCCTAAACGTCTGATATAATTTTGTCATCTAGTGAGTACGCAAAGCTTTAGGGTAAATCATCAAATCAGCGCCAAACAGGTTCGCTTGTTGCGCGAGGATGGCACCCAGATAGGCGTTGTGTCTCGCGACGAAGCACTTTCCCAAGGCCGAGAGTCAGGTCTGGACGCGGTAGAAATCGCGCCCATGGCTTCCCCTCCCGTGGTAAAGCTGATCGACTATAAAAAATTTCTGTATCAGCTAGCCAAAAAGGAGCGCGAATCCAAAGCGTCCCAAAAAAAGGTCGATCTGAAAGAAGTTCGCCTCACGCCATTCATGGCTGAAAACGACTTTCAGGTCAAAATCAACCGTGCCCGGGAATTCTTGACCGACGGCCACAAACTGCGCGTCACTATCAAATTTGTCGGCCGCCAACTAACTCACCGAGAGTTTGGTCCACAGCTAATGGACAAAACCATCGCCGCCCTGGCTGACATGTCTGCCGTAGACCAGACTGGCAAATGGTTTGGCAAACAATTCCAAGCTACTCTAACACCTGTTAAAAAAACAAAACCCCGCTCAAATGAAACAAAAGACTCACAAGTCAGCCCTCAAGAGGTTTAGGATCTCCGGCTCCGGCAAAGTCCTGCGCCGATCGGCTTTCGGCCGTCATCTCAGACGGAAAAAATCCGCCCGCCAGCGCCGGTTATTCAGAGGCCAGACCGAAGTTATTGGCCCGCGCGCTCGCCGCATCAAACGCTTAATTTCTATTGCCTGATTTATGCGCGTTAAATCCCCCCGTCGTCAGCGTCACAACAAAGTTCTCAAATTGGCCAAAGGTTACCGAATGGCCCGCCACCGCTGGTACAAAATCGCCAAAGAAGCCGTAACTCATGCCGGTCAATACGCATACGCCGGCCGCAAACTCAAAAAACGCGACCTGCGCCGAACCTGGATCGTCCGCCTCAACGCCGCTCTCCGTTCTCTGGGCATCAAGTACTCTCAATTCATCCCCGCACTCAAAAAAGCCAATATCAACCTCGACCGCAAGATTTTAGCAGACATCGCCACCCGCCAGCCGGATATCTTCAATCAAATCGTCAAATCCGCCGGCCTTAATTCTCCCAAATAAGCTATAATTTCCCCATGCGGGAAAAACTCCTGAACCTCAAAAACCAGGCCCTGGCTCAGATTATTTCCGCCGAAAACCCCGATGAACTAGAGAGACTTCGCGCCCACTATTTGGGCAAAAAAGGAGTTTTAAACGAGCTGGCTAAAGACCTCCCTCATCTAGAACCAGCCCTACGTGCCGAAATCGGTCAACTCTTCAACGAAATCAAAACGGCTATATCGCAAGCTATCTCCTCCACTCCAAAGGTTCAAAACCGAACACTTGTCAGTTTTGATCTCACCGTTCCCGGAATGAAACCTCCTCAAGGCCATTTGCACCCCGTCACAAAAGCAATAGAAGAAATCAGTGGAATTTTTGAAAAAATCGGCTTTATCAGAGTCCGCTACCCCGAAGTCGACTGGGATTGGTACGCTTTCGAAACTTTAAATATGCCCAAGGGTCACCCCGCCCGAGACGACTGGGAAACATTTTTTATAGACGCCCCCGAACATCCAAAATTAGGGAAAATTGTTTTGACTCCGCACACCTCAAACGGCCAAGTCCGAGAGATGGAACGTTTAGGTAGACCGCCTATCAGAATGGTCAACATCGCCAAGTGCTACCGCCGCCAATCCGACGTCTCTCATACCGTCATGTTCCATCAATTCGAAGGGCTAGTCGTCGACGAAAATATAAATATTACTCACCTCAAAGGCACCATCGATTATTTTGTCAAACAATTCTTCGGGCCAGACCGAAAATCCCGCCTGCGTCCTTACCATTTCCAATTCACTGAACCCTCGTTTGAAGTAGACGTCACCTGCGATGTATGCTTAGGTAAGGGTTGCAAACTTTGTAAAGAAGGTTGGCTGGAACTTGGCGGCGCTGGCATGGTCCACCCCAACGTTTTAAAAGCCGGAAAAATAGATTCAGATAAATATACGGGCTTTGCCTTTGGCTGGGGAGTCGAACGCACTTACATGATGAAATCCGGCCTCAAAATTCCCGACCTCCGCCTGTTATATTCCAACGACATTAGATTCCTAAATCAATTTTAATATGCAAATTCTTATTCCCGATTCCTGGCTCAGAGAATATCTGTACACAGACGCCAAGCCCAAGGAAATTCAAAAAGCCCTATCTCTTTGTGGCCCATCGATTGAGCGAATGCAAAAAGTTGGTGACGACTACGTTTATGATATCGAAGTAACCACCAATCGGGTAGACATGATGTCCGTTTACGGCATTGCTCGTGAAGCTGCAGCCATTTTACCCAGGTTTAACCATCAAGCCAAGCTATTATCTGACCCATTTTCCGCCAAATTATCTTTTGAAACCTCAAGTTTCGTTGATTACCTAAAAGTCAAAGTAGATCCAAGCCTTTGTTTAAGATTTTCGGCAATTTTAATTAAAAATGTCTCTGTCAAGCCATCTCCGGACTGGATTACCAAAAAACTCGAATTAGTTGGCATGCGCGGCCTCAATAACGTCGTAGATATCAGCAACTTATTAATGCATGAGTTTGGCCAGCCAATCCATACGTTCGACTATGACAAGATCGCATACCACACCATGACCCTCCGCGAAAGCAGGGTGGGGGAGTCGCTTACCACTTTAGACGGCAAGACCCACAAACTGCCTGGCCACGACATAGTCATCGAAGATGGTTCCAAAAAATTAATCGATCTGTGCGGCATAATGGGCGGGGCCAATTCCGCAGTCGACGACGAAACAAAAAACGTCCTCTTCTTCGTCCAAACCTACGAACCCTCCCACATTAGAAAAACATCCATGGCTCTGTCCCATCGAACCAGCGCGGCAGTCTTATTTGAAAAAGGTTTACCAATAGAAAGCGTCTTACCCACCATGGAGAAAGCTCTCCCGTTATTTAAAGAGCTAACCGGAGGTCAACCCGAAACCACAGCCATCGATATCGTCAACGAGAAACCCTACTCCAAAACCCTCACTGCCCCGCCGGACTTTATCAACTCCCGACTCGGAATAAACCTCACCCCGAAAGAAATAAGAGATATTTTAACCAACCTTGGCATTACCGACAAAATTCCCTGGTGGCGAAAAAACGACATCAACATCCCGGAGGACTTCGTCGAAGAAGTCGCCCGCATTTATGGCTATCACAACTTGCCCGCCAGACTCATGTCCGGCCCGCTACCCACCGCCCGCACCAACGATTCCGAATTCTACTGGATCTCCAATATCAAATCCGCACTTAAACATTGGGGTTTTGTCGAAACCTACACTTATTCTCTTATTCCCCAAGACTCCGGATTAAAACTCAAAAATCCTCTTTCTGACGATTGGAAATACCTCCGAACAACACTAATTCCCTCGCTTAAATCAATAATTCAGGAAAACCTCGGACGGGTTAAAGAGTTAAATTTGTTCGAGATCGCCAACGTCTACCTGCCGCGTAAAAACGATCTACCCCAAGAAGTCCTCCACCTTGCCATCGGTACAACCCGTAAGGACTGGTTTTACCTCAAAGGCGTTGTGGAAAGTCTATTTAACTACGAACTAGGAATTACAGTCGGGTTCAACGAAAACAAAGAGGTCTTCTCCTATGAAAACTGCTTGGTTTTTGAGATCAACCTTCAAGAACAAATATCGCGGGCTACTTCTATCAGGAAATTTACACCGATTTCCCAATTCCCCGCCATCATCGAAGATATGAATGTCACTCTGAGCTCCAAATACGACACTTTAATTAGTCAAATCAAAAAGGTCAGTCCCTTAATAAAAAACATAGAATTAATTGACAAATACGCCGACAAACTAACTCTCCGCCTCACCTTCCACTCCGACGACCGGCAACTCTCATCGTCAGACTTGGCCCCAGTTCGCGAAAAACTGTCTAAACTTTTTGCCCAATAACTCGCACTTCCAATCGATTCAGCCTCAACAAACACACTGCGCACCCAATCGGAACAATCGACCAGTTCAACGAAACTCCCGCGACTCCAGTCACAAATGCATAATTCCCCGCTCGTTCTCTACTCAATCGATCAGCCACCTCGACTCGTTCATCCGGAGTCATCCTCCGAACCGCATCCAACGCAACCTCGATCTCACGGACACTGACCCCCATACACTCAAACCTGCAATCTACCACTAATACAAATTATACGAGTCTTAGCAACTATGGCGCCGGAGTAGGGGATTGCCAATCCTGATTCACCCCGATATACAATCTTCTTGACCCATCATTTCCCTTGTCATCTTTGGCCTTAATATCAATCTGATGACTGCCATCAGGTATGTTTATCGTCACCTCCCATGGAGTACCAGTCAGCGTTTGTTTCAAGCTCCCATCCACATAAAACTCCACGCTGGTTACTTTATTGGGATCCTGTATGTCTAAATCGAATTTAACGTCATTAGAATTTATCCTCGACTTATCCCCAGGCTCGACCACTACAATCCACAGCGGATTGCCGCCGGTGCAATAGTCGCTGGGGGGGTGGTATTTGGAATCGGCTTGGCCTGCCAGCCACGCCGTCACCCCCTCTTGCCATTTAGAGTCTTCCTCCGCAAAATAATACGCTTCTTTTTCCTCGTAATTCCCCGATCCAATATCCGCTGGGTTCGCCAGCTTTCCCTCTCCCTTACATACCTTGATTTTTTTGTGGATGGGGTCGTCTCCTGCGGGTTCGGTACCTTTAACAAAATACTCTTTCTTACTGGCAAAACCATCATGGGCCGGGTACCCCGAAACGACATCCGCATCCATCTCAACTATTCCATTGGGTTTGACAAATTCACTGCTCTGCTTATCTTTAAGTGCTTCGGTCATTATCCTTCGCCAGATTGGCGCCGCCCCAGTCACTCCAGACGCTACCTCTCGCATTGAACTGTTATCGTTATTCCCAACCCACACTCCCGAGATGACTCCCCCCGAAGTCCACCCGATAGTCCAATTATCCCGCTTATCGTTGGTCGTCCCCGTTTTTACGGCGATAGTTTTTCCGGCAATTGCCAGCGCACTTCGAGCCCCGAAAGTGAGCTCACGAGCTTTCGGATCTGACAAAATTGAGGAAATTATAAACGCCTCCTCTGCGCTGATTACTTGTCTGCCTTCAGACGCTCTCCATTCCTCCATAACCTTCCCCTGACTATCTGTTACCTTCAATACCCCCACTGGTTCCACCCTTTTCCCGCCATTGGCAAATGAACTATAAGCGGTACTCATATCCAAAAGCCTCACTTCACCACCACCCAGAGCCACCGAAAGTCCCACTCTCCTCAAAAACTCAGGAGTCGGGTTAAGAGTAGTCAGACCCATCTCATAACCTATCTGCAGCATGTCCCTTATCCCCACTTTAGACAACATCTTGACCGCGGGCACATTTATAGAATTCCCTAGCGCTTCTCGTACCAGCATTGGACCGTGGTACTTGCCATCGTAATTCTCCGGAACATATTCGGGCTTATCACCGCCCGGAAAAGAAGTCTTCACGTCCAAAAGCAATGTCGCAGCTGTATATCCCTTTCTCAAACCCGTCAAATACACCACCGGTTTTATGGCCGACCCCGGCTGGCGCGAAGCAACAGTCACATTGTATTTCCCATCATAATCCGGATCACCCCAACCTCGACTGCCAACCATAGCCAGAATCTGACCCGTATTTACATCCTGCACTACTGCCGCCCCGTTAGAAATCTTCAGATGCTTTACCTTGGCTATTTCCTCCGTTACAGCCTTTTGCGCCGCCTCCTGCAAATCCAAATCCAAAGAAGTGGTCACTCTTAAACCTCCTTCTTCCACCACTCTCTCCCCATATCTTTCAATCAGCTTGCTTCTCACCCAGAACACAAAATGCGGAGCTTTCAAAAGCCCGGATTGCGTAGAAATTTCCACTTTAGACAACGTCGCCCTGGCTGTCTCTTCCTGATCACGGGTAATATATCCATCCTCCCGCATTCTTCTCAATACTTCCACAGCCCGCCCCACATATCCGTCTCCCGCATACGGCGAATAATAAGACGGCGACTGCGGCAAACCGGCAAGTATCGCCGCCTCAGGCAAGTTTACTTTTTCCACAGGTTTACCAAAATACATCTCCGACGCCGCTTCTACCCCCCACGCCGTCCCGCCGTACGGCGCCTCGTTCAGGTACATCTGCAAAATCTGATCTTTACTGTACTTCTGCTCCACTTGGATTGTCAGTATAAATTCTTTAACCTTCCTCGATACCGTCCGTTGGGAAGTTAAAAGCGCATTCTTCACCAACTGCTGAGTCAGCGTCGACCCCCCCTCCAATCTCCTATGTAATATCGACCGGCCAATTGCCTTAAATATCCCCAATGCATCCACTCCCTGGTGTTGGTAGAAATTTTTATCCTCAATCGAGATCGTCGCTTGCCGCAAAACCAGTGGAGTTTGCGCCAAATCTACCGGCGTCCTCCTCTGATCAGAATACACATCGTACAACAATTCTCCATTCCTATCATAAATTTTTGTAGAAAAACCTTCTCTCCGCACTACCCGATCCGGGCTGGGCAAATCGCGAGCCACCCACGCAAGCGTCGCAACCAAAAACACCAACCCCACCAATACTCCCCCAAATGCCAAGCCCGCCGCTCGCACCACCCACAAATTTTTGGCCATCCCCCGCACAGATCTCATGGGATATAATTGTAAATTATATGATCCTTTCTCGCAAACAACGCCGCCTCTGGTCGATTGTCGTCATCATTTCCAGTCTCGCTCTCCTTGCCACCTCAGCCCTGATATATATCCGTTAACCATGGATCTCGCCGCCCCCGTCACCACTCTCTCCGGAGTCGGACCGGTCGTAGGCAAAAAACTAGCTAAGCTTGGAATATCTTCTCTTTTCAATCTTCTCTACCACCTCCCTTTTCGTTACGAAGACAGAACCCAAATCTCTCAAATCTCCCAAGTTCAACCAGGAGAAACTGTTACTATTATCGGCCAAGTCAATTCCATTAAAAACGACTTTACCAAAAGCCGCAGATTCATCCAAAAAGCTCTCGTTTCAGACCACTCTGGATCAATCGACGTTGTCTGGTTTAATCAAACATATCTAACCAGAAACCTAAAAGTAGGGGAACCCGTCGCTCTTTACGGCAAAGTCGATTTTTTTGGCACCAAAAAAACCCTGGTTTCCCCAGACTACGAGCTAATGACTAATGGTCAAAAGCTAATCCACATGGGCAGAATTGTTCCAATTTACCCTGAAACTGCCGGCATCAGCTCCAAATGGCTCCGCGCCAAAATATTTCCGATTTTAAGCCGGCTCGACAATTTATTTCCCTTTGATATCCAATCCCTGAAAAACATTCACTTTCCCGAAAGTCTCGATCAAACCGCTCCTGCCCGCCGTCGACTGGCCCACGATGAATTGCTTTTACTGCAACTTACCTCGCTTCTCCACAGAGAATCCTGGAACAAAACCAAGCTCTCCCACATCTTTTCCGTTCCATATCCCCAAATCCGACGATTTATAGCCAACCTACCCTTCTCCCTCACCCCGTCCCAAAACAAAACTGTTGACGAAATTCTCACCGACCTATCCACTCCCAACCCCATGAACCGGTTATTGGAAGGGGACGTCGGTTCAGGCAAAACCGTAGTCGCCGCCATCGCCGCTTACGCCGCCCATCTCAACAACTTCCAAACCCTTCTCCTCGCCCCCACCCAAATCCTATCCCACCAACATTTTACCACCCTCTCCTCGCTCTTTACTCCCTTCGGAATAAACGTGGACCTGGTAACTGCCAGCCGCAATACCATAAAACCATCCAGCCATATCATCGTAGGCACTCATGCCCTATTAAATAAACAGTACAAATCAGCCGGACTCATCATCATCGATGAGCAGCACCGTTTCGGAGTCGCACAGCGAGCGCTTGCCGCCTCCAAAGGAGAATCACCCCACATCCTGACTATGACCGCCACTCCCATCCCCCGAACCATCGCTCTCACACTCTATGGCGACCTTGACTTATCAGTCTTATCCGACTTACCCTCCGGCCGCATTCCCGTCAAAACCTGGCTTGTCCCCGAATCCAAACGCACTTCAGCATATGAGTGGACCAAACTTCAAATCTCAAATCTCAAATCCCAAATTTTCATAGTCTGTCCCTTTATAGAGGAAAGCGAAACGCTCAAATCCGTCAAAGCCGCCACTGCCGAACTAGATAAATTAAGGCCCATATTTTCCTCATTCAAGCTCGGTCTTCTCCACGGCAAACTTAAGGCCAAAGAAAAAGAGGACATCATCTCGAGATTCAGAGCAGGGGAGTTGGATATTCTAGTTTCTACTCCGGTTGTCGAGGTGGGAATAGACATCCCCAATGCCACAATAATGATTATCGAAGCCGCTGAAAGATTCGGCCTGGCTCAACTCCACCAGCTCCGCGGTCGAGTCGGCCGCAGCTCCCGACAGTCCTACTGTTTCCTGTTTTCCAACTCAGATAATCAAGCTGCCCGTCTAAAAGCCCTGGAGACTCATCACTCTGGACTAAACCTGGCCGAAATCGACCTCAAACTCCGCGGTCCTGGACAAGTCTATGGCACCGCCCAACACGGACTGCCCCAGTTCAAAGCTGCCACTTACGAAGATCTCGATCTCATCCACATGGCCAAAGCCGAGGCCGAAAAAATTCTCCCCATACTGAATAATTATCCTCTCTTGCGCTCCCTCCTCCAACCCGATAAAATCAAGCTCGTTCAACCCAATTAAGCGCGTATCGAGCGCATCCCTTATGACACCACTTCCAAAAAAACGCCATTCTACCATGCGCCAGGGCCGCCGGCGGGCTACCCAGCGTCTGGTCCTCCCCACTCTCGTCCCCTGCAGCAATTGCCATTCCCTCATCACCCCCCACCGCGTCTGTCCCTACTGCGGCTTCTACAACGGACAGAAAGTCAAATGAAAACCGCCACGGATCCCCGCCATCGCCAGCGGATCAGATTCATCCAAGACCTGTTCGCCGCTTCGTTTCAAAAAGAACCATCCCCAAACATAAAATTTATCTGGGACCAGCTGGATAAAATCGACCCCCTCATCAAAAGTGCCGCTCCCGAATGGCCTCTCACCAAACTGAATCCCATCGATTTGGCCATTCTCAGGCTCGCGACTTACGAATTGACCATTGACAAAAAAGCCCCCTACAAAGTTATCATAGACGAGAGCATCGAACTTGCAAAACAGTTTGGCAGCTCCAACTCCCCGGGTTTTATAAACGGAGCCCTGGGTCATCTAGTCGCCGAGTATGAACAACAATCTCAATAAAGCCATCATCCAATTCCTAGCCAACGAGTTCAAAATGAATCCGGAAAATTTGACACCGGACCTCTCTTTTTCTTCCGATTTAGGCCTCTCACCCCAGGAAATTCAAGAACTGCTTCAGCGCCTTCAAGACGCACTCAATTTTATCCTCCCTGAAGAAAGAACCGGCATAAACACCATATCCGACCTATTGGGGCTCACCGAAGAAGAGCCAGAAGTAGAATGAAAACTTCCCTCGCTTCTTTTTTCAAAAACCAGGACAACTTCAAAAATGCCCTTATTCATCGCTCATTCTGCAACGAACACCCCGGCAGTCAGTCCAATGAGCGCCTGGAGTTTCTCGGTGATTCGGTCCTTTCCCTGGTCATCTCCCAGCGTCTCTATCACCTTCTCCCGTCATCACCGGAGGGCGAACTGACTGCCCATAGGTCTTCCATCGTTCAAACTGCTTCATTAGCCGCCAAGGCTAAAGAACTTCACTTAGACCAAAGTATCAAACTCAGCCGTGGCGAAGAAGACTCCGGAGGCAGAACTAACCCCAAGTTATTAGAAAACACCTTCGAGGCCGTACTTGGCTCGCTCTACTTGGACTCAGGTCTATCCACATGCGAGAAACTTTTAAACGAAGTTTTTCCCGATTCCGAACTGCTGCTGCCCATCACCCTCAAAGATCCCAAAAGCCTGCTCCAGGAAAAGGCCCAATCCCTGGGGTGGGGGACACCCGCTTACAAAATCCTGGAATCTTCCGGCCCCGATCATGCCAAATCTTTCACCGTAGAAGTAAATTTGGGTCAAAACCAGTCCGCATCCGGCTCGGGTACCAGCAAGCAGCGGGCCGAGACTCAGGCTGCATCTGCCGCCCTGGCCAAATACTTTCCCGACTGATATAATATGACCCTATTATGCTAAAAATTAAGCTTTCCCCGTTTGGCAAAAAGCACGAACCTCATTACCGCATCGTGGTCATGGAGGCCAAATCCAAACTCACCGGGGCAAAAACCGCCACCATTGGTCAGTTCCACCCCCTAACCCATACCGTCAAAGTAGACCAGGAATCTCTTAACGGATGGCTCTCCAAGGGCGCCCAGCCCACCCCCAAAGTCAAAAGACTACTAAAAATTTAAACCCATGGACGAATTTCTCCGCTTTCTCATCACCCCACTTCTTCTCCAACCAAGCGACCTCGAAATCACGGTCAACCAATCATCCATTTTCCTCAAGGTTTCACAAGTAGACACCGGCCGAGTAATCGGCAAGCATGGCACCGTTATCAATTACCTCCGGACACTCCTCAAAACCTACTGTCTGCTCCACAATATTCCCCAGGCCACTCTCACCCTCTCCGCTCCTCCTAAAAACTAAGGCTCGCTCCCTCACTAGAGCCCGCCTCTAAACCAAAGTCCATAAGCCTCCTTTGAACCTCCGCCACCCTGCTCTCTATGTCCGGTATTGGAGCTTCGGCCTCCACCACTACACTCCCCCACGGCTGCCAGGTCTGTTCCACCACCATTTCTACATTCCCGCTTCTGTTATAAGACACCCCCACCACCCTCATCAGCGGCAAGGCTTTCTCCATCAGCTTCACCGCTTGGCTCACGTCTCTCAACCCCGGCAAACTCACCATGAGTTCCAGTCGCAACGCGTTACCCGTGGCCACTCCTGATACAGTTGCCTCTCTCAGACTTCCCACTTTAGCGGAATACGACTCAACACTCCCGCCCGCCGAACCTACGGCCATCTTCACTCCCTCCACCATAGCAAGTATCTTAGGGGATGCCGGTACCGCCGCCAAAAGGATTTTCAACTCCTCCGTAGTCTTACCACCGGAGATTGTCCGCAAAACATTCACTTTCACTCTCAACCTCTCAGCCAGTTCCTCTTGCTGCTGCACATCTACTCGTCTCCGACTCAACGCCTCCAAACCTACCACTCCCGGCCCGGTCGCCAATTTCGCCGACAGAACCATCAAAACAATTACCCCCAAAGGATAAGCCAGCCAGCTCCATTTATCCCCCTTCATTTATCTCCTCCTCCCTTCAAAACTAAATTGGCTCCCCAGCCAGTCCTCTCATTCCAAGTCACCCCGCTTACTTTTAATCCTGGGAAAACCTGCCTTAATCCTTCCTCGTACACCTCCATCTCGTCCGCACTCATGCTTTCTATATCCAAAACTTCACTTGCTCCCTCTCTATAGCTCCACCCATCAATAGTCACCATATCGGAAATTACTCTATCCAGATCGCCTGCCGCCTCACCTCGTTTACTAATTGCCTCATCTACAATTCCCACTCTTGCTTCGATCTGCCTCACCAGCACTTCCTCTTTGGCCAAACTATTTGCCTGGGCCGTCAAACTGCGCACGTCAGCCGAAACTGCCGTCTCCCTGGTCAACAAGTACAGCCACCACCCCGTCCATCCCGCCAGCGCTACTAGATACACGACCAGCACCCCCGTAGTTACCACTCTGGTCGTCTTTCTTATTTGCTCCCACCGCGCCTGGTTCTTCTCATCAACCGAGACAAAGTTAATCATGTTTCTCTCATGGCCAGCCCCACCGAGACTGCATATAACGGCGCTCCGGCTCCCAATACCTGCCTTTGCTTTTTGTCCAGCTCCACGCGGGAAAATGGATCTCCCACCACTACTTCCAGTCCCAAAGCACCAGACAATATCCCTACCACATCAGGAAGAGCCGCCACCCCGCCCGCCAGCACCACCTCTTTTACCGCATCTCCGCCATGTTTAGACAAATAAAAGTCACCCGTTTTCCTGATCTCAGAAGCTATGATCGACAACACCGGTCTCATAATCTCACCCAGCTTGCCCTCCATCAATTGTTTGGAAAATCCATATGAATTTTTAAACTGCTCGGCCTGGGCAGAATCCACTCCCAAAGCCGACTCAATCGCACGCGTAAACGCCTCCCCCGCCGTAGGTATGGTTCGGGAAAATACCAGCATCCCCCGGTCCACAATTCCCAAATCCGTAGACTTTGCCCCAATATCAACGATCAGCGCCAGAGGCGCCCCCGGAGGCACGACTGCTCTGGCCGTGGCCATCAACTCCGTCTCCATTGCCAGTACTTCCAAACCAGCTTGTTCGATCACCTTCTGATACCCCTCCACGGTCGTCTTAGCCACCGCCGCCAACAAAATTTCCATTCCTCCCTGTTCCCCCTCTGTCTTTCTAATAACCTGATAACTCCATATCGCCTGCTCAGCAGGTATTGGAATATACTGCTCCACTTGCCACTTCAAAGCTTGCTCCACTTCAGCCTCACTCAAAGCTGGCATCTCCACTACATGGGTAGAAATCTGCTCCTCCGGCAGCGCCACCACCACCCGTTTTGCCCTCATTCCCGCCTCCTTGTAAGCTTTTGCCAGGGATTGGGCCATAGCTGTCTGACCTGTCGGGCTGTCCACAAATCTGGCGACAGGCGAAGGCACTGTTATTGCAGCCGTCAATCGCCAACCCATACGACCGGAAGGAACAAGCTCAACCAGTTTTATCGAAGCGCTACCAATATCAACACCGATTTTGGGCAGATTGGCCATAAAAACACTCTTTACTGCGACAGAGAACTCCCCGAATACACAGCGTCGTCAAATATCGGCGGGGTATCCGGGTTCAACTTTGTCACAGCTATCTTTTGTGTTGCCACCCCGGCTTGCCCGGTGGAAATTACATTATCTCCCTGGTTTGGCAAGCTCCAACTCCCCACAGACACAAACCCCACCGGCTGCTCTCCGCTTCCATTATACAAAACCCTGGCTCTCACCAAGACCGGAGTCGGATTTACATTCGGAAATAATCCTCCGCTCATAAAATTATCAATCGTGGCCGAATAAGAAAAATTACTTCCTTTAGGAGTAGTCACTGCGAAGCACCCATTTGCCCCATCCATCACGGCAAAACCCGTCGAAGCCGCCCGACCTGGGTTTGTGTCATAACCCTTCTTAACTACAAAGGTCCCCGCCGCAGTCTGGTAGTAGCCTGTCAACTCTACAGCCGTGTCCGCCCCGCCCTCTCCCAAGCAAACCATCAGGTCATCCGTCCCAGTAGGATATGTCGAATACGGCCCGGTCAGCCACAAGGTCACCGTTTCTCCCGCCGCAATTCCTGCCGGAACCACAAAAACATTCGCGCCCCCTATATTCGTCCTGTCCACCGTAAACGAAGCCCCGGAAGACAAACTGCCCGTCGTTTCTCCCTCTCCCGTGTACACGTTTCCCAAAGCCCCTTCCAACCCCGCCTCTGCCGCCGAGAGTGCCTCCGCCGACTCATCCTGAGTTGTCGACACGTTCACTTCAGTCAGGCTTCGGGAAGCAATCGACAAACCCACAGTCAACATCACCCCCAGAGCAATAATAACTATCACCAAGGCTTGACCACCGCGCATAAAATTATTGTAGATTAGTTGGCCGCATTGCGCAAGGTTATAGAAGAGTCAAATTTAATTCCCCCCGACCCCGCCGTATCAGTCACATCAATCCCCTTGGCCGCATTAGCAGTAAAACATACATTCACCACATTGCCGCTGCACGAAAACATTGTCCCTGTGCAGCCGCTCACCGCCACCCGATCAGAAGTCAAATTAATCGCTTCAGACAATTTAGAACTGGACGACGCAATCACCCCGCCAGTCAATTGATAGCTCACATCATCGCCATTCAGTCTCACTATATCCAGTTTCGTCGCCGAACAACTGGTGATACTTTTGGCATACCTCACCATCTGCCCCATCGCACTTTGCGCAAATTCTGCCTCATTTTTTACCATCGCAATCGCCGTAGCCTTACGGGCTCCCCGCAATGATGTCATCAGAAGCACACTCGTCGAAGTCCCAATCACCGCCAGCAAACCAATAGCCACAAGTATCTCGACCAGCGTAAACCCAAATCTAAAATTCATAAATTAGTAACTGGTAAATACAGACGTCTGACGGCTAGTCAGCGCCGTCCCGCCTTCCCGCCAAGTAACTTCTACTACCACCGTCACCTGGAGGACAGGTGCAGTCACCGCCGAAAGGGTCATCGATCGACTAAACTCGGTACCGGAAATCGTCGATCCCGAAGCGCAAGCCCCCGCCGCCATTGATGTCCAGGATCCGGGAAAACTATTCAGACAATAAACATTCGCCGGGTTAGGCGGAACCGGCGCCTTTGACGTACTGGAAAAATCACTCCAGGCGATTGTGTTCTTTTGATTTCTTATCCATTCCATTCCGGCCACGGCATAAGTCGTCGCCACCGCCCGCCGGCTGGATGATCCAGCGTTGGATGTCGACTTGGTGGCAATCTGCGCCAAACCTACCACTGCCAATATAGCAATCGCCATTGCCAGCACTACTTCCACCAATATCTGTCCTCTCTTCATAGTTCAATCCATCTCCACAACGTAGCCAGTAAGAGCGGTCGCGGCAAATCTCCACTCGGCGGCATACTCCCCGAATCAATCCTCACGTTATCAATCTGTACCGACATAACAACCCCCATTGATCCAATTACAAACTTAGTCGCCCCAGTAGTAAACGTTTGGGTAGCACTCAATGCGAAAGGAGTCGTAAACGCCGCATCACCAGTCGCAAAATAAGCCTCCAGCACCCCATTTGACCCGGTGCCTCTTTTCTGATGCAACCCTACTCTATACACTGTCAGCGAGGCCAATGATGTGGAATTACTTCCAACCGCTGTCGTATTGTTAAGCAGCTTCAGTTTCTGACTTGTACCGGACCTGACTATTTGGATCACACCCACTCTCGTAGCGCCGTTATATATGGCCACAAAATCTCCGGTTGCTGGAATTTGCGAAGGCAAGTACAAGTAAAACGAGACAAACAACTCATCTGCAGTAAAGGTCTGGGTCAAGTTCGAATTAACATATCCCTCGGGAATATAAACCGACCAGGAATTTTTTATCGGCGAATTCGTAGAAATGACAGTGTTGTTATATGTATCTGTTTCAAGTCCGTATGTCCCCGTAGAACTTCCTCCCTCAAATGTCGCGTCTTTAATTCTTGTCGCCCCCGTAGTCGGAGTCGGTGTCGCCGGAACCGTAGTTGGAGTAACAGTCGGCGTCGGACACACCGGCACATCAAACGTCACTTGGGTATAGCCGCTCCACCCGCAAGAATTACCGGCATGCACCCACCATTGATAACTTCTCCCCGGGACGACCGACAGATTGTAACTGGTTCCCGTTACCCCATAACTGTCACACACATCCCCGGGATTAACAGTGGCACACGTCCCAGTCCATGGGTTACTCAAGTCATCTACTCTCAACGGGTAATATTCAGCCCCCGCTACCGGATTCCAACTCAATGTCACACTAGTCAAGCCGCAAGCCGTTGTCCCGACCGGGCTTTGTCCCGACGGAGTCGCCGGTGCCACACAAGCCGTCGGTGTCGGAATCAAAGTAGGCGTAGCCGTCGGCACAGTCACCGTCACCGGAGTCAGTACCGCACAATTACCCCCGCTTGACAGCTGGGCCACCTGTTGTATGTTCCCGTTTCCCGAAGCAAAAGCCGTTACATTAGTCTGATATGGCAAAGTCGTGTCCAGTGCCGCCGATACCCCGAAAGCTCCCGCCGGGACCGGTGAAGGATTGAAATTAACCTGGTTCACAGTAGCCGACCCCACTACCGTCACATTTGATTGCAAAGATCCGGCCGCTCCCCCCACCACCAAGTTCAGAGGTGAAGGCGTCGTCACCGCCCCGATCGTACAATACGGAGTCGGAGTCGGAGTAATTGTTGGCGTAGGTGTCGCCGGCACCTCGAGCGCATACGTCACCACCAATCTGGGTCCAGTGACCCCACTCACATCGGTTGTCCGCCGTCCCCCGGCATTCGGACCATCAATTATCAGTACCATCGAGTTGCCAGACACCCATCCGGGGCGATTTACCAGTTCCTGAATAATAGGGGAGATGTCCGGACTTTGTTTCTTGTCTCCAATGGCTGTTCCGGTCGTACTGTCCCAGGCTGGAATATTATTCCAATCCACTCGAGCTGTGGTCCGCGGCCTGGAAGAGATATTGTAAGCGGCAGTCGTAAACGTCGTCGGATTATCTGACACTTCACCAAAGAAAGACACCGAGGTTGGCACCCCCCACAGCTCGTCCACAGTAAACTCAACATAGGCTCCGGTAATGGTCGCGTTTAACGGCACTGTCATATTGTTAAATCTCAACCCAATCATTTGGGGAGCCGCCCCATCCTGGTCAAACTCCAAGTCCGAGCTGCCCAGATCAACTACCCCACTGCTCTCTGTCTGCTCGGCATCATCAGAAGACACGGTTATTTGCGACGCAACCATATTGCTGGCGACAGTCGGTGTCGGCGTCGGACACACCGGCACATCAAACGTCACTTGGGTATAGCCGCTCCACCCGCAAGAATTACCGGCATGCACCCACCATTGATAACTTCTCCCCGGGACGACCGACAGATTGTAACTGGTTCCCGTTACCCCATAACTGTCACACACATCCCCGGGATTAACAGTGGCACACGTCCCAGTCCATGGGTTACTCAAGTCATCTACTCTCAACGGGTAATATTCAGCCCCCGCTACCGGATTCCAACTCAATGTCACACTAGTCAAGCCGCAAGCCGTTGTCCCGACCGGGCTTTGTCCCGACGGAGTCGCCGGTGCCACACAAGCCGTCGGTGTCGGAATCAAAGTAGGCGTAGCCGTCGGCACAGTCACCGTCACCGGAGTCAGTACCGCACAATTACCCCCGCTTGACAGCTGGGCCACCTGTTGTATGTTCCCGTTTCCCGAAGCAAAAGCCGTTACATTAGTCTGATATGGCAAAGTCGTGTCCAGTGCCGCCGATACCCCGAAAGCTCCCGCCGGGACCGGTGAAGGATTGAAATTAACCTGGTTCACAGTAGCCGACCCCACTACCGTCACATTTGATTGCAAAGATCCGGCCGCTCCCCCCACCACCAAGTTCAGAGGTGAAGGCGTCGTCACCGCCCCGATCGTACAATACGGAGTCGGAGTCGGAGTAATTGTTGGCGTAGGTGTCGCCGGCACCTCGAGCGCATACGTCACCACCAATCTGGGTCCAGTGACCCCACTCACATCGGTTGTCCGCCGTCCCCCGGCATTCGGACCATCAATTATCAGTACCATCGAGTTGCCAGACACCCATCCGGGGCGATTTACCAGTTCCTGAATAATAGGGGAGATGTCCGGACTTTGTTTCTTGTCTCCAATGGCTGTTCCGGTCGTACTGTCCCAGGCTGGAATATTATTCCAATCCACTCGAGCTGTGGTCCGCGGCCTGGAAGAGATATTGTAAGCGGCAGTCGTAAACGTCGTCGGATTATCTGACACTTCACCAAAGAAAGACACCGAGGTTGGCACCCCCCACAGCTCGTCCACAGTAAACTCAACATAGGCTCCGGTAATGGTCGCGTTTAACGGCACTGTCATATTGTTAAATCTCAACCCAATCATTTGGGGAGCCGCCCCATCCTGGTCAAACTCCAAGTCCGAGCTGCCCAGATCAACTACCCCACTGCTCTCTGTCTGCTCGGCATCATCAGAAGACACGGTTATTTGCGACGCAACCATATTGCTGACAACAGTCGGAGTGGGCGTCCTCGTCGGAGTCGAAGTTGCTCCGCCTGGTGTCGGCGTCGGGGTCCGGGTCGGAGTCGGAGTCGCCGACCCCGCAGTCGGTGTCGGCACCGGCGTCACATCGGCCAAATCGGATACCTCACCATCACTGGTTACCGTAAAACCCCGGTAAATATCCAGCCCGCTCCCTCCAATCGCCACGGCCAGACCGCTTTCCAGATCAGTCCCGCTCCCCAGAGGTTTAAACAGCACCGCATTTACCGGAGAATAATATAATAAAATTCCCGCCGGCAGCCTTTCCGTCCGTGACTCAAACACCGAACCTCCACAAATACCCTCGGTAATTATCTCGTTCGCACCCAATTCAACCAGCCAGCCGGAAAGAGACACATCTCCGCTTCCGCAAGCGTATGGCGGAGTCGTCGCTGGATTAGCCCCGCACAATTGACAATCCTTTCTCCCGCTTTGGACATTTGTTTTCGCCCGCAAAAACGCCTGCCTCACCCTCTCCGCGCTTCCATACAAATTCTGCCGCCTATACGCATCTCTCAGTCCAAAGGCCATTATGCTCAGAACCGATAGCATCACCCCCATCGACACCAACAGCTCAATAAGAGTAAACGCTCTTCTCATGGATTTACCACCCGATAACTACATGTTGCCCCACAGCCGGCTGCAGCACACGCCGGACTTCCCACTACTGCCGTCGTAGTTCTCTCCAGCGCCGCACATAATGAATACGTCACACATGGGTCGGCCGTCGTCCCACTGCACGTCCCGCTCGCCGAGTCAAACGGCCGGTACATATACATCCTGCCTGCGGTTCCGTAAGGATCAGTAGGTATCGCCAATATATAACTGCTCGTCAGCGCCGGGACGTTAGTGGTATTTATCTGACATCCGGTTGCCGCCGGGGAACACGGCGGATAACTCGTATTGTCGCTCCGATACAATTCAATCGCCGATCTTATCTGCTCCAAATCCGTTTGCCTTCTTACATCCCGGCTATACTGCCGTGGACCCTGTCCAATAAGCGCCAACACCCCCGCAGACAAAATAGCCAGTATTCCCACAGAAACCATCAACTCTACCAAGGTAAATCCCGCCCTACTCAACATACCAATTACATTGTACACGCGGACCACACTCCACTGTCAAATCCCTTCTCCGCTCCCGGTCTCCCTGATACTCCAGCGCCACATACACCCTGAAACTATTTTCTCCGGACTCATACCTGTAATACCACTTTCTCGCGGCAAATGGGTCCTGCGGCATGCGGCCAAGATACACCACTTCGTCCGCATCTGCAATTTTGTCCTCTCCCCATTCGCAAACCTCGTTCTTATACTCACCGCAAGCCACTATTCTTCCCATATCGCTTGCCGGGTAGGTTTTGTGATCCCCGTAATACCCCTTCAGTGCCCGAGCTACCAGACTTATGTCAGACTTTCTCTGCGCATCCCTCGTCTTCATTGCCGAAATTCTCAACTGAAACATCGATACCACCGCAACAACTAGCACCACCCCACACACAAAAGATAAGTCAGACTTCTCCCAGTCTAAAATCGAAAAACCCATTTCCATATCATACTCCCCCACAAATAAGCCGCCCAAGTCCCCAAAATCAAAAACGGCCCAAACGCAATCTCACTCTTCAATCTACTTAATCTCTTAATTAACTTAATAACTCCCATTATCGCTCCAGCTACAAAAGCCGCCCACAAAGCGACACCTATCTTGGGCCACCCCAGCCACCATCCCATTACTGCCGCAGCCAACCCCAACAGACTATTTAGGTCAACTAGATAATTAGAAATTAGAAATTTGTCAGCGATTACCAGTATTCCCCACACCAAAACCAAAAACTCGCTCACCAACCGCGTCTCCCAATCCATGACCGCAATCACCACCGTCACCCAAACAATCAACGACAATAAATGGCCACCAATGACCATAAATGACAGTCCCAACAGCAACTCGACCCCAAAATTCCTGTTCGCAATTTTTTTACGACAATACCTGCACTTTCCTCCCAATACCAGATAAGAGAGTAGGGGAATCAGATCCAATAACCCCAAAACATGCCCGCATTTATCACAATGCGATCTCCCCCTAAACCACGATTCATGCCGCGGCAGCCGGTCAATCACCGCATTCGCCGTACTCCCCGCCGCCGCCCCGATCACAAACCAGAGTAATTGCGCCATCATGACAAAAGCCCCCTCCATCTCCAAAAATACACCCCATACGTCATAATAGATATACCAATAAACAACCCTGCTGCATAAATTTTTATTCGTGGCTTAGAAATCAAAGAGAACAAAAAAGCTGGCAGCAATACCTGCCAAGTAAGAGTCAACGGCAAAAAGTACCTCGCAGCCTGATAATTAGCCGTCAGAAATACAGCATACAAACCAACGGTAAAAATCAAGAGACAAACTAAAAATTTACTCGGGAACGGCTTTGCTAAGCGTTTACCCAATACAACAAACAGCCCGGCAAAAACCATGCTCACAAATGCTTGGGATGAAAAGGTTGATACTTCGACCCAGGACAGACGTCTCGCCGGATACTCCAAGTAGTGGTATCCCGCTTTCCCAATCAAGTCTCTCACATGCCCAATTGGATTCGACCACATAAACGGATCGGCGAGCAAAAATAAAAAGATCGCCACAGCAACAACTGATAACGTTTTTCTCCATCCGGTCTGCCACAACACCAGCGGCAAAAAAAACACACCCGTTGCCGCACCAATATCAAAACGAGTGGCCAGAAGCGTCCCCCAGCCTACCCCCCAAAAAAATAAGGACCCAAGCCTCCCCGACTCACCCCGCTTTAAAACAACAAGTGTCAATAAAACCACCAAAACTACCAAAAGCGCCGCCGCAACCGATGGGGGAGTAGCGTATTCATAAGCTTTATCGAGTGAAAGTACAAAACCGGTAGTCAACCACCACACATCCCCGGGGGCCAAGCCATAACATATGGTGGCGGCAACTGCTATCAAAATCCCGCAAAAAACCGTCAGAAACACATACAACGAGCTCCTGTAGGGCAGTTTCGTCAATCGGGAAACCACAAAAGTTCCAGTTGTGATCGTTGTCCCTGGGTGGCCATAAGCATTCCTGGCGTCATACTGGCGGGCATCATTTTTTTGAATATATTCAGTTTGATCGGCCCACATAATATCGTCCATTAAACCAAAAGCCCGCCACCTCACCCCCAAAAAAAACACCGTCAGAAAAAACACCCCGACAAAAATACCCGCCTTCACTCTCACACCCTAAAACGTACAAGTACTAGCCGTGGTCGGAACCGTCGCCGCATCTGCCGTACACGTCCCGCAAGCCGGTCCGGTACCTCCTGTTACCGTCTTGTACCACATCCACCACGCAGTAT
>Ga0209342_10001723_pt1 | contig 24235 bp, 21 predicted proteins | sample RifCSP16_2_FD_184023 | JGI IMG/M metagenome (GOLD analysis project Ga0209342, IMG submission 184023) | Soil microbial communities from Rifle, Colorado - Rifle CSP2_sed 16_2 (SPAdes) (version 2) | ecosystem: Environmental > Terrestrial > Deep subsurface > Rock core/Sediment | place: Rifle... | reverse complement strand
GCGCCTCGCCTCGGAGACGGCTCCCGCGGCATTCGAGAAGGGCGTCCTCACGGTGTCGGCGACGACGGGACCATGGGGAGCGCAGGCGCGGTTCCTGGCCGGGGAGATCCGTCGGAAGACGAACGAAACGCTACGCGGTAACCCCGTCGACAAGGTGGTCGTGGTGGTCCGTCCGGACCGGTGATATGGCGCTGAGATGGGTTGGGGGGCAACGGCTCCGGTGACTCCGCGGAGCCGGGCGTCGCGGGTCTTCGGTTGATAGGATATCGGGGTCGATCTCCCCCGCGATGGGCCCCTCGGATCGTGAGCGGCGCCGCCCCGGGACGGGCCGCAACGGAGGTTCATTGGCGACGACGGCGACGAAGAGGAAGACTCAGGCCGGCAGCTATACGTCGGCCGACATTACCGTTCTCGAGGGCGTGGAGCACGTTCGGCGACGCCCGGGGATGTACATCGGAACGACGAGCTCTCGAGGTCTTCACCACCTCGTGTACGAGGTCGTCGACAACTCCGTCGACGAGGCTATGGCGGGTCAATGCGACAAGGTCGTCGTCACCTTGCTCGAGGACGGAGGGGTGAGGGTCGAGGACAACGGCCGCGGCATCCCCGTGAAGCCGATCCCCAAGATCAAGGACCGGCGCCCCGCCGTGGAAGTCGTCCTCACCACGCTGAACGCCGGCGGGAAGTTCGGGGGCGGTGGCTACCGGATATCGGGCGGTCTCCACGGGGTCGGCGTTTCGGTTACGAACGCCCTCTCGGAGAGGATGATCGCCGAGGTGCGCCGCGACGGCTCCTCCTGGAAGCAGACCTACTCCCGCGGCAAGGCGACCTCGAAGCTCACCAAGGGCAAGGCGGCTGCCAAGACCGGCACCACGATCGCCTTCTGGCCCGACCCGGAGATCTTCCAGGAGGGCATCGAGTTCAAGATCGACATCTTGGCGGAGCGGCTCCAGGAGCTTGCGTTCCTGACGCGCGGGCTCGAGATCCACCTCGTCGACGAGCGCGAGGGCAAGCCCGTCAAGCAGGTCTTCAAGGCGACTGGGGGGCTCGCCGACTTCGTGAAGCATCTTCAGGCGGGAAAGGAGCTCCTCCACACCAAGGTGATCCACTTCGACGCTTCAGAGGCCGACGGGTCCGCGGAGGTCGAGGTGGCGGTCCAGTGGAACACCGGGTACGCCGAGTCCCTCCACTCCTTCGCCAACACGATCAACACCCACGAGGGCGGCATGCACGAGGAGGGCTTCAAGAAGGCTCTCACGAACGCCATCAACCGGTACGCGCGCCAGAAGGGCCTCCTCAAGGATAAGGAGGAGAACCTGATAGGAGAGGACATCCGCGAGGGCCTCGTCGGCATCGTGTCGGTCAAGCTCCGCGACCCTCAGTTCGAAGGCCAGACCAAGACCAAGCTGGGGAACGCTTCGATCCGCTCCCTGGTGGAGACGACCATCAACGACCGTCTGGGAACCTGGCTCGAGGAGCACCCGGGCGACGCGAAGCGCATCGTCGTGAAGGCCGAGTCGGCGGCCAAGGCGCGCATCGCCGCCAAGCAGGCGCGCGATCTGACCCGCCGCAAGTCGTTCCTGGAGTCCGGCTCGCTCCCCGGGAAGCTCGCGGACTGCCAGCTAAATGATCCCGGCTCGTGCGAGCTCTACATCGTGGAGGGTGACTCGGCCGGCGGATCCGCCAAGCAGGCCAGAGATCCTGCCACTCAGGCGATCCTGCCGATCCGAGGGAAGATCCTGAACGTCGAGAAGGCTCGGCTGCACAAGATCCTCGAGAACCAGGAGATCCAGGCGCTCATCACCGCGATCGGCACCGGGATCGGCGAGGAGTTCGACCTGTCCAAGGCCAGGTACCACCGCGTGATCCTGATGGCAGATGCCGACGTCGACGGAGCGCACATCCGGACGCTCCTGCTGACCTTCTTCTTCCGCAACATGCGAGAGTTGATCGACGCCGGGTACATCTACATCGCGCAGCCCCCGCTCTACCTGCTGAAGGACGGGAAGCAAGAGCTGTACTTCTACACCGAACGCGAGTGGGGCAAGTACCGGAAGAAGAACGGGAACGGCGAGAAGAAGCTCGACCCGCAGAGGTTCAAGGGCCTCGGTGAGATGGACGCCCACCAGCTGTGGGACACGACGATGGACCCAGAGCGCCGGACTTTGCTTCGGGTGACCCTGGAGGACGCTGTGACCGCCGACCGGCTCTTCTCTGTGCTCATGGGCGAGGATGTCCCGGCCCGGAAGGCGTTCATCGAGGCAAACGCCGGCGACGTCCAGAACCTGGACGTATAGGGAGCCGCATGTCCCAGAACCTGTTCACCGGCCGCGTTGAGGACGTCCAGCTCGAGGACGAGATCCAGCGGTCGTACCTCGACTACGCGATGTCGGTCATCGTTGGGCGGGCGCTGCCCGACGTTCGCGACGGGTTGAAGCCGGTCCACCGGCGGATCCTCTGGTCGATGCTCGAGTCTGGGCTGCGTCCCGACCGCCCCTACCGGAAGTCGGCCGCGGCAGTGGGTGAGGTCATGAAGAAGTACCACCCGCACGGCGACCAGGCGATCTACGACGCCCTCGTCCGGATGGCGCAGGACTTCTCGCTCCGGTACCCGCTGATCGACCCCCACGGCAACTTCGGCTCCGTCGATGGCGATCCGGCGGCAGCGCAGAGGTACACGGAGGCGCGGCTGGCGCCGCTCGCGATGGAGATGCTCCGCGACATAGAGGCAGAGACGGTCGACTTCGTTCCGAACTACGACGGGTACGAGCAGGAGCCGACCGTCCTGCCCTCGCGGTTCCCGAACCTCCTGGTGAACGGCGCCGGGGGCATCGCCGTGGGGATGGCCACGAACGTCCCCCCACACAACCTGGGAGAGGTGATCGACGCGGTCGTCTACTACTTCGATCACCCGGACTGCAAGCCGAAGGAGCTCATGAAGTTCGTGAGGGGCCCGGACTTCCCGACCGGCGCCGTGATCGTGGGTTCGGACGGGATCAAGGAGGCTTACGAGACCGGACGCGGCTCGATCAGGGTCCGCGCGGTCTGCTCGATCGAGGAGGGCATCGGCGGGCGGGGCCGGATCGTGGTCTCCGAGCTGCCCTACCAGGTCAACAAGGCTCGCTTGGCCGAGAAGATCGCCGAGCTCGTGAAGAGCCAGAAGGTAAGAGACATATCAGACATCAAGGACCACTCGAGCGGGCGCGAGGGCATGCGCCTCGTGATCGAGCTGAAGCGGAACGCGAACCCGCAGGTGGTTCTGAACCAGCTCTACAAGCACACGCAGCTCCAAGACTCGTTCGGCGTCATCATGCTCGCCCTAGTCGACGGGGTCCCGCACACGCTGAGCCTCGCCGAGATGGTCGGCTACTACGCCGACCATCAGATCGAGGTCGTGACCCGCAGGACCCGCTACGAGTTGAAGCGGGCCGAGGAGCGCGACCACATCGTCCAGGGGCTGCTGATCGCCCTCGAGCACCTCGACGACGTCATCAAGACCATCCGCGGCTCGCAGGACGCAGACGAGGCGCGAACCAAGCTGATGAAGAAACTCAAGCTGACCGAGATCCAGGCCAACCACATCCTGGACATGCCGCTGCGGCGCCTCACGCGCCTCGCCCGCGAGGAGCTCGAGCAGGAGCACAAGGACCTGCTCGCGAAGATCAAACGTCTCAAGGCGCTTCTGCGGGACCCCAAGAAGATCCAGACGGTCATCAAGGATGAGCTCGCGGAGATCAGGAAGAAGCATGCCGACCCGCGCCGCACGCAACTCAGGCCCGACGAGGGCGAGCTCGACGTGCTCGACTTGGTTCCCGAAGAGGACGTGATCATCACCGTCTCGCGTGCCGGCTACGTCAAGCGGGTGCCGGTCGATACGTTCCGCCGCCAGGGCCGCGGCGGCAAGGGAGTTCGCGGCGCGAACCTCAAGGAGGAAGACGTCATCACCGACGTCTTCACGACCACCACCCACCACTGGCTGTTGTTCTTCACGACCCGCGGGAAGGTCTACAGGGTGAAGGTCCACGAGATCCCCGAGTCCGGGCGCACTGCACGCGGGCTCTACGCGGCGAATCTCCCGGGCGTGTCGATCGAGTCGGGGGAGCGGATCAGCGCGGTCATCGACCTCCGTGAGTACGACGCGGGCAAGTTCGTCCTATTCGCGACGAAGCGCGGGATGGTGAAGAAGACCGCGCTGCCGGAGTACGATTCCCCGCGGACCGGACTGGCGGCGATCAACCTCAAGCCGAAGGACGAGCTGACGGGCGTCCGACTCACCGAGGGTAAGGACGACGTGTTCCTCATGTCGCGGAAGGGCCAGTGCATCCGATTCAAGGAGTCGCTCGCCCGACCCATGGGGAGGCAGACCGCCGGCGTGATCGGCATGCGCTTGGCCGAGGACGACGGGGTGATCGCGCTGGGCACGGCGTCGGCGGGCGAGGAGATGATCAGCGTGACCGCGCAGGGCTACGGCAAGCGCTCGCCGCTGAAGGACTACCCGCCGAAGGGCCGAGGCGGCAAGGGTGTCATCGGTCACCAGCTCACGAAGAAGACGGGTCTCTTGGCTGGGGCCTTCGTCGGCTCGAAGGACCAGGACATGTTCGTGATCTCTTCCTCCGGCATAGCGATCCGCGTGCCGGCGTCCGACATCCGGCGCGTGGGTCGCGTGTCTCAGGGTGTCAGGACGATGCGCGTCGAGGAGGGCGCCCACGTGGTCGCCCTCGCGCCCGTGATCACCCAGGTCGAGGAGGAGTAGCGTGCGCGGAAGCGCCGTGGGTCCAGAGCGCGTGACCCGGCCCTAGGGCTCGGGAGGCTCGACCCTGCGGAACGTACGCCAGAGCAGCAGGTCGTAGCCGATCTTCAGAGTCCCGGCGACGAGGAACGGTGCGCCGGTGGAGACCTGCATCAGTGCGCCGCCGATCGACGGCGCTATGGGACGCGACACGTAGCGCGCGGTATTGGTGAACGCCGCCGCCGCGGTCCGCTCCTCGGGGTCCACTAGCGCCGCCAAGTAGGCCTGCCGGGTCGGCACGTCCATCTGCGATAGCGCGAACCGCGCGAGGAGCATCGCGATCGCCGTTCCGAGCGTGGGCATCACCGGCACGAGTGCGAGGAGCGCGTTCGAAGGTATGTGCGTGAAGACCGCCGTTCGAAGCAGTCCAAACCGGGCTCCGAGGCGCGCGGCCACGATGGATGAGCCGGCCTGCAGGAGCCCGGCGCAGAACACAACGAGACCCATGAGCTCCGGGGAGGCACCGAAGCGGCGTTGGAACCAGAAGACGACGAAGGTCGTGACCACGAACCCGCCGGCGAACGAGTCGAGCGAGAACAGCGCCGCAAGCTTCCGGACGTTCGAGCGTGAGCGCTGCAGAGGGCGGCGGACTGGCCCTCCGACTTCGACGCCGGCCGATAGGCGGCTCGCCAGGAGGGCGCAGGCTAGGGCGACCAGGGGGAACGCCAGCAAGAAGCGGTGGTCGGCCGGCAGCGCCCACAGCTCCCGGAGGGCCGTGGGGCCGCCCGCCATGAGCGCGCCAACCGCTCCTGCGAGGTAGGCCACCGCGTTGTAGCGGCCGAAGACGCCCGCTCGGGCCTCGGCCGCTGCCCCGCCGATCATCGCCTGCTCGAGCGAGGTGACCGGGCCGGACTCGTTCGGGTCCGTGGAGAGCGTGCCGGTAAGGGCGGCGAGGACGAGCGCCGGCACACTGGTGGTGATTGCGTAGACAGCGCCGGCGGCGCCCATGACCAGCAGGAAGCCTCGATAGAGGCGCCGGCGCCCGAGCCGGTCCCCGCGGAGACCGACCCAGAACGCCGCCAGGCCGTTCCCGGCCAGCATTGCCGTGAATACGAGTCCGACCTCGACCTCGCTGCGTCCCGCGGCCGCGAGCGACGAACCGAGGATCACGCTCCCGAAGCCGTAGACGCCCGCGCGGAGCGCCTGAACCGACAGGATCGTTCGGAGGTCGCGGTCGGTCGGCTCCACGGGTTGGATAATCGCACCCGTGGAACGTGGTGTGGGCGTGTCGCTGATCGCCGCCGGGGCCGTGCTCGCGCTCGCGTGCGCCGTCCTGTTGCACGGGCGGCTCGCGCCCGCGCTCGTCTACGCGCTTGCGGCGATTGGCGGCGCGACCGCGGGCGCCGGAGCGCTGCTCGTCCAGTCGCGGGATCTCGGTGCCGGCGACTGGGTGGTCACGCTGGGCACGCTCGGCCTGCTCGTTCCCGTTCACATCCGTATCGTGTTCGGGCCCGCGCGCCGCGCGACGGTTTGAGCCCGGTTGCTTGCCGCGGGGGTGCGGGGCGCGTACAAAGACGTTGCCGCGGAGGTCCCCGGTGCCGGATGGTAGGTAGGGGGGACCCCGGACGCCCCGGCTGCGGTCGGGTGAAGGGATGACGATGGCCCAGACGATCGAGGCGCCGCCCGTGCGGAAGATGACCAGAAAACGCCCGAAGAGCGAGCCGCGTCAGGCACGGGTCGTGATCCGGCGCGTGCGGCCGTGGTCCGTGCTCCGAGTCTCCCTGATCTTCTACGCGTGCTTCGCCGCAGCGTTCCTCTTCGCGCTCGTCGTCCTGTGGCAGATCATGAGCGCGCTCGGGGTGATTGAGAACCTGGTCCGGTTCCTGAAGGACTTCAGCCTGCTCGACCCGGCGTTCGAGGTGAACGGCGGCTGGCTCGTCACCCGCGGGCTCGTGCTCGGCGTCGTGTTCGTGGTCGTGATGTCGCTGCTCAACGTGGTCGTGACCTTCCTCTACAACCTGATCTCCGACGTCGTCGGCGGGATCGAGGTCACGCTATCGGACAAGTCGTGAAAGGGTCCTGAGATCGCCCGCGGTTTGACACCGTTTTCCGGCCGCGACTACGCTGGGCCGAGGGTCGGATCCAGCGCCCTGGAAGCGCAGCCTCCGGGCCTGTAGCTCAGTTGGTTAGAGCGCATCCCTGATAAGGATGAGGTCGATGGTTCAAGTCCATCCAGGCCCACTGGGGAAGGAGGAGGCCTCCGATGGGTGACGAGCAAGGCGAGAAGAAGAAGCGAGGGTTCTTCGGCAAGCTGTTCCGGTTGGCGTTCGTCGGTGCGATCGTCGCGGGAGTCGTGTCGTTCGTGAAACGCCGGCGCGGGCGCGAGCTGGATGAGGACGAGTGGCAGGAGCTGCCGCCGCCGGCCGGCGGATAGCCGGCTGCCGGGAACGTGCGGGCCCACGCCCTTTCGGGCGCGGGCCCGCTGCTTGATAGGCTCCGCGCCATGCCGGCCTGGGACCTGGCTCACGCTGCCGCGCGGGGGAGCGGGGTCGAGCTCCGGCCGCTTGGGGCGCTGGGGGACGCGGACGGCATCCTCGGCGTGATGGTCGCGACCTGGGGGGAGTTCCAGCAGATCCCCCGCGAGCTGATCCGGGCGCTCCAGGAGAGCGGGAACGTTCCCCACGGCGCGTTCGCCGCCGGCGAGCTCGTGGGATACGTGCTCGGGTGGGCCGGCGTCGACGAGGAGGGCCTGCACGTTCACTCGCACATGCTCGCGGTGCTCCCAGATCTCCGGTCAAGGGGCGTGGGCTATGCGCTGAAGCTCGCGCAGCGGGCGCAGGGCCTCGATCAGGGTATCCACGTCGCTCGCTGGACGTTCGATCCGCTCGTCGCGCGGAACGCGTACTTCAACCTTGTGAAGCTCGGGGCCGGCGCGGACCGGTTCCACCGGAACTTCTACGGCGAGATGGACGATCTGCTCAACCGGGGCGAGCGGACCGACCGGCTCGTCGTCCGGTGGGACCTCGACCCGGACCCTGGTCGCGCGCCCGTCGACGCGCGCCACGCGGTGGTCGTCCTGGACCGCGAGGGCCCCGAGGACGCCCCAAGGCCGAGCGCCGTGACGAAGGCGGACGTGGGTCCGGCAGCCGTGCGGATCCCACGGGATCACCCGGCGCTCCGGGAGGCCGACCCGGGGCTCGCCCGCGAGTGGCGCGACGCCGTGGCCGACGCGCTCGATGCGTGCTTCGCGGCCGGGCTCGCCGTCCGCGGATGGGCCTCCGAGGGGGCGTACCTCTTCTCGTGAGCCGGGTGCGCCTGATCGAGCTACGCCTCGTGGCGATCCCGCTGGTGCGCCCGTTCCGCACGAGCATGGGCGTCGAGTCCGACAAGGAGTGCGTGCTGGTCCGGGTCGAGACCGATGAGTCCGAGGGATGGGGCGAGTGCGTCGCCGGCTCAGACCCCGGCTACTCGAGCGAGTTCAACGAGAGCGCCTGGGCGGTGCTCCGCGACCATCTGGGGCCCTCGTTGCTCGGGGCCGGCGGCGCCGGCGCGGAGGACGCCGAGCGAGCGATGGCGTGGGTGCGTGGTCACAGGATGGCAAAGGCCGCGCTCCTCATGGCGGTTCTGGACGCGGAGCTCAGGGCGGACAGCGTGTCTCTCGCGTCGCGACTCGGTGCGGTGCGCGATCGCGTCGAGTGCGGCGTCTCGATCGGGATAACCGACACGAGCGAGCAGCTGCTCGAGCAGGTCGAGGGCTATCTGGCTGAGGGCTATCGCCGGGTCAAGCTGAAGATCGAGCCCGGACTCGATGTGGATCGGGTCGCGGCGGTGCGCGGGCGCTGGCCGGAGGTTGCGCTGTCGGTGGATGCGAACGCGGCGTACCGTCCCGAGGACGCCGACCGTCTCCGGGAGCTCGACCGGTTCGGCCTCCTCATGATCGAGCAGCCCCTCGCTCACGACGACCTGTACCGGCACTCCCTGCTGGCGGCCAAGATCGAGACGCCCATCTGCCTCGACGAGTCGATCCGGTCTGCCGCCGAGGCTCGCGCCGCGGTTGAGCTCGGCGCCTGCGGGATCGTGAACATCAAGCAGGGTCGGGTGGGCGGGTTGCTCGAGGCCGTCCGCACGCACGACGTTTGCCGTGAGCTGGGCGTTCCGGTCTGGTGCGGCGGGATGCTCGAGACTGGTCTTGGCCGTGCGGCAAACCTGGCGCTCGCCGCGCTTCCGGGGTTCACCCTCCCCGGGGACACCAGCGCCTCGAGCCGGTACTTCGAGGACGACCTCACAGAACCGTTCTTGATGGCTCCCGACGGAACGATGGCGGTGCCGCGGGGCCCCGGGCTCGGCGTGCGGCCTCTTCCCGGTCGCCTTGCCGCGTGCACGCGACGAATCGAACGGGTAGCCAAGAAAGAGTGACAAAAGCGCCTCTCCCCGTTTGACCGCGGGCTCACCGGCCACGTAGGGTCCGTTTTGAGAGACCGCTGGGACCGAAAGGTTCCGGCGGTTTCTCGCATCTCGGGCCGCCCCGTCCTTGAGGAACCCTCGTGCGTGCGCGATGCTAGGCAAGCGCGGGCCGAGACGGGAGTTCGCACAGGTGATGAGGAAGCGGGTCGTTCGGGCGGAAGTCTTCGAGGTCGTCGACGATCATGGCAACGTTCGGGCGAGGCTCGGCATCGGGGCAGACGACCAGCCGTTCGTCGCGCTCCACGACCCCAACGGGCAGGTCCGCGCGCGCTTCGGCCTCTCGGGTGACGGCTCGGCGGGCCTAGCGATCGGCGACACCGACGGGAAGGTACGAGCCACGCTCGGGCTCGCCTCCGACGGCTCGGCGAGCCTGGCGCTCGGCGATCGAAACGGCAAGATCCGGGCGAAGTTCGGACTGGCCTCGGAGGGTTCGCCGACCCTCGGCCTGGCGCACAAGGACGGGGAGATGAGGTTCGTCTACAGCCTGGCTCAGCAGGGATCCCCGACGGTCGGGTTGTACGACGAGGACGGGAAGGTCCGGGCTCGGCTCGGGCTGGCGGCGGAGGGCTCGCCGATAGTCCGCCTCCTGGACAAGGAGGGTGAGCTGCGGGCGGTGCTCGGGCTCGCGTCCGACGGCTCGCCGGTGCTGCGGTTCATCGACGACAAGGGCGAGGCGTTCTGGGCGGTGCCGTGAGCGGCTGGTGGGTCGGCGCGTTCCTGGTCCAGTGGGTGCTGCTCGTCGCTCTCACGATCGTCGTCGTCGCTCTCGCTCGCCAGGTCGGAACTCTTCATCTCCGACTCGGTCCTGTCGGCGCGCTCGAGATCGACACCGAGGGCCCGCCCCTTGGGCAAGCACCGCCGCCGAGGGAAGCTAGGACCGCTGCGGGCTCCCGGGTGACGCTCGGAGGCCCCGGCCTGCCCCGGCTCGTGGTGTTCGTCTCGCCGGACTGCGCGATCTGCCGGGAGGTCCTGCCCGGGGTCCCCGCGGCGGCCCGTGCCGGGGGCCAGGTGCCGCTGGTGATCTCCGATGCGGACGCCGAGGCCGCATACGGGGTCCCCGGGACGCCGTACGTGCTGGTCCTCGACCTCCTGGGAGTGGTCGTCGCCAAGGGGACCGTGAACAACCTCGAGCAACTAGAGGGGCTGATCGAGACGGCGCGTAGGAGGGTCGAGGGGATCGTGACGATCCCCGAGCTCGAGGAAAGGGAGCGCCCGAGATGAGCGGAGGGATGCTGGAGCGCGCGGAGCGCTCTCTCTCGCGCCGCACCAGCCGCAGATCGTTCCTCGGAAGGGTCGGTCGCGGGGCGGTCGCGCTCGCGGGCGGCGGGCTCGTGGCCGCGGCGCTCGCTCCGGAGCGCTCCGAGGCGTTCCACATCTGCGGCCACATCTGGACGACCGGCTCGTGCCCGCACCCCTTCGCCCCGGAGTCGAGGGTCGACGCTTACGGGTACCCGGTGCATCCGACGTACGGGTACCCGGTCGATGACGACGGGGTGATCTACACCTCGAAGAAGCAGAGCCGCCGCAAGACCTGCGAGGAGCGCGTGCCGGACGAGTACCGGCGGGTCAACCACCCTCGCTACGGCGGCGGGTGGAGCCGCTGCTGCAACGGACGTGTGCGCCACATCAACGACTGCTGCTCCACCTCTTATGTCCGGATCAACGGCGATGCGGCGGTGCGCGGGTACTGCCCGCGCCGGCTCAAGGTCTTCTGCATCACCTATCAGGAGCTGAACGTGGCGTGCTAACCGACCCTTTGGTCGCGACCGTCGTGGCCGCGTCGGCCATCGCAGGTTTCTCGGCGCTCTTCGGCCCCTGAGGCCTGTCGATGGTGGAGACCATCACCCCCGTGGTCCACGGGGGAAGGCGCGGGCGGTGGATCGGGGACGTCGCGCTGCACGTCCTGGGGGCGGCCGCCGTCGCGGCGACGTTCGGAGCCGTGCTCGGTGGCGTCGGGGCGCTCCTGGGCGCTCCGTGGGGGGGAGGGACGCTGGTGGTCCTCGCCCTGGCCGTGCTCTACCTCGCGCGCGAGGCCTTCACCCTGCCTGTGCCGGTGCCTCAGGCCAGGCGCCAGGTCCCGGACTGGTGGCGCACGTTCTTCCCGCGCCCCGTGTTCGCGTTCCTGTACGGGGCCGGACTCGGGATCGGGTTCGTCACGTTCCTGTCCCACGGGACGCTCGTCGTCGTCTCGGCGGCGGCAGTCGGGAGTGGGCGGCCGGCGCTAGGGGCGCTGGTGATGGCGCCGTTCGGGCTCGTCCGCGGGGCCTCGGTCGTGGCGTCGGCCGGGGTCCTGAGCGCGCGGGACGGGGCGGCGCTCGTCGAGCGACTCGCGATGTTCGCTCGCGGGCCGGCGCTCCGCGTCGTGAACTCGGTTGCGCTCGCCGGTCTGGCGTTCACGGCCGCGTCGGCGGGCGCGCGGCGGTTGGACGCCGGCGCTATCGCGGGTGCCGCCCTCGCCGTGGCGTTCGCTTGGGCCTTCGTGGCGAAAGCCGTCGCTCCGAGAGCGTGGCGCTCGTCGCTCGCGGGCTACGGGCTTCCTCCAGTGGTCCTCGGCCCGGCTGCCGTGTGGGTTCCGGTAGCCGAAGGCGCGGTGGCCGTCCTCGTCGTGGCGGGGTTCCCCAGGGTCGCCGGAGCCTTGGCGCTGTCACTCCTCGTGGTGTTCTCGGTAGCGATCCTGCGGGCCCGCGCGGTGTCCGGCGACCGGATCAGGTGCGGGTGCTTCGCGGGAGCGCGAACCAGCGATTACCGCGGCCTCCTTGCTCGCAACGGGCTCCTGGCGGTCGCTGCGGTCGTGGCCGTCGTCTCGGGCATCGACCGGTTCCCGGAAGGTGCGCGGTGGCCGGGCTCGGGAGAGACCCTGCCGGCCGCGCTCGCCGCGATCGGTTCCGCCGTCGCGGGGTGGGCTCTCTTCGCGTCGGGAAGGGCGCTGCGGCGAGTGCGCGGATGAGGGCGCTAGGCCTGGTCGCTGGCGGTGTCATGGTCGTCGGCCTAGCGCTCCCCGCGTCGGCTCACCACACGGATCTCCGGGATCCCAACGACGTTCGCGGCAAGCTCGACATCCGCGAGGTCCAGCTCGCCCACCGGGAGGCGCCTCCCGTCTGGACGGTCGTGACGTTCCAGAAGTGGCGGATCAGGGAGATGTGGGACCGCGGCTACGTACTCGTGTTCCTCGACACCATGGGGACGGCCGATCCCGACTACTTCGCGCTCGTCCGGTCGGACGGCGAGCGGATGCGCGCCACGCTCTACCGGGACCGGCGGAAGGCCGCGGACGTGGCCGTCCGGAAGCTCCGGACGTGGCGGCGCGGCGGACGCAGCGTGTCGGTCGCCGTCCCGCTGCGGTTCCTCGAGTTCGGACCCCACCGCACCTCGCACCTCTGGTGGGCTCAGACGCTGAAGTCCGGGCCGGCGTGCCGCCGGATCTGCATCGACCGCGCGCCCGACGACGGGGCGGTAGAGCAGCCCCTCGGCTGAGCCGAACGGCGGACGCCCCAGCCCCCGGCCTAGCCCTAAAGGTCGTTCGGCCGATGGCTGGACTAGGTCGCATGTGGGAGAGTTTCTTGGCTCATCACCCGAACGGAGGGGGTATGGCAGGGGTGCCCAAGTCTCGGCTCGGCCGTTCAGCGGCCCTGGTGCTGATGGTCGCCGGGGTGCTCGCCCCGTCGCCAGCGTCGGCGGCGGGCCCCTACGAGTGGACCGGCACTGCCGGAGACGACCACGTCGTGGTCGGGACCGACGGGATCAACACCAACGCCGACGAGGACAACACCATCGAGGTACCTCTCACGGGGGTTACGGACGTGACGCTTCGCGGTCTCGACGGGAACGATAGCCTGAGCGGCGCCGGGGGCGCAGGCACGGGAGGCGAGGCCACGCTTCCGCTGGTAATCCAGGGCGGCGCGGGGAGCGACGACCTGGCCGGAGGCGCCGCCGCCGACGACATCCAGGGTGGACCCGGCTTCGACTCGATGAGCTACGGGGTGCGGACCGCCGGCGTCGAGGTGATCCTGGACAACACGGCGAACGACGGCGCGAAGTCAGGCGAGGGCGACTACGTCCACGGAGACGACATCGAGCAGGTGGTCGGCGGCTCCGGCCGGGACCACCTCGCGGGAGCGAGCACGAACCCCGTGGCCAACACCTTCTTCGGGATGGGCGGCAAGGACCTCCTCGAAGGAGGCGGCCGGGACGACACGTTGTACGGGGGCGCGAAGGCCGACGAGCTGCACGGCGGCAACGACGACGACATGATGGAGGGGGGTCTTGGGAACGACGTCGAGTGGGGGGAGGCGGGCAACGAGAACTTTCGGCAGAACCCGATCACCGAGTACCGCTCGCCGGACACGCCTAGGACCATCCAGGACGGCGACTGCATCAACTCCACGCTGACGGTCCTTCACCCGTCCACGACACCGAGCGGGGAGGCCCGCGACGTGAACGTTCGCGTGGACATCGAGCACGCGTCCGAGGGTGATCTGAAGATGCAGATCATCGGGCCGAGGGAGAACCCGGGCTGGCCCGACCACATCAACCTCCTCTCCCAGTACGTCGAGCACCCGGCGTCGGGGTACACCGGGACCTACTTCGACAGCGAGGCCTTCCACCGGATCGTGAAGACCGACACGCCGAGCAACCCGCGGCTGTCGCCTAGGCCGCTCGACGGCCGCTTCCACCCGCAAACGAGCTTCGATAGCGCGTACCGCGGCATCAACGCCGACGGCGACTGGACCCTCCGGGTCTGTGACGACCTCGTGAACGGCGAGGAGGGCGTCATGAACTGGTGGACGGTCGAGATCTCGCATCTCACGTTCAAGCGAGACGGAAGCGACGTGCTGCACGCCGGGTGCTCCGGCGGTTGCCCGGTCTCGGCCCCCGACGGCAACCACGACATGATCGACTACACGGGCCGGCTGATGGGCGCGAACCTGAGCCTGGGGCACAGTCACGACGGGACTGGTTTCGGCTTCTCGCCCTTCTGCGACGGCCAGGCCAAGGAGTGCGACGATATCGACGAGTCGTTTGAGGATGTCTACGCCGGGGTCGGGAACGACAACATATGGGGAAACGACTCCAAGAACGATCTCCGCGGCCACCGGGGGAACGACTTCGCGTGGGCCTTCGGCGAGTGCGATCGGTTCAGGGGCGGCCTCGGCAACGACTACTTCGACGCCGGGGCCGGGAACGATCCGTGTACAGGACAGCAGATCGTCATGGAGAACGGAGACGATACCGTCCTGGGCGGGGAAGGCAACGACGTGCTCGACGCTGGCCCGGACGACGACTACGTCGACGGCGGGCCCGGAACCGACACGGCCAAGGGCGGTTCCGGGCAGGACGAGTGCTACGCGGAGACCAAGATCGACTGCGAGCAGCCCTAGGACTGACCCGGTCCTCGTCGTCCCCTAGACTTCTCATTGGGGACGTGGGCGCTGCAGAAAAGTGCATCTGAGCAGGCAGAACGGGGCGTTCGAACACGGCTCGTAACGTATCTCGCCGATCTCGTAACGGCATTGGCAGGTCTCGGCAGGTCGGTGTGTGAGCAAGGCGTAGTTGTGTGATGATGGCCCGCCCGCTGGACGTGGGTTCCCCGCGCGAGCGAAGGGTGCCCTACGATGGTGCTTCTGCCGGAAACGCCACCCATCGAAGAGGCTTCCGACCGTGGCCCAAGACGCGATCCTCGGGCGCGAGGAAGAGCTCGCCGCCATCGCTCACTTCTTCGACGACGATCGATCGGGACCGCGTGCGTTCCTGCTCGAGGGCGAGGCCGGGATCGGCAAGACCACGGTCTGGCGAGAGGGGCTCCGACTCGCCCAAGGCAGGGGCATCGCGCTCGTGTCCCAGGCATCCGAGGCGGAGACGAGGCTCTCGTTCTCGGTCCTCGGTGATCTGCTCGCACCGGCCCTGGACGGAGCGCTCGAGACGTTGCCCACCGGTCAACGCGGCGCCCTCGAGGCAGCCCTCCTCCTTGGGCCGCCGGCTCGTTCCCGCCCCGATGCTCGAGCGGTCTCCCTCGCCGTGCTGGGCGTGCTGCGTTCACTCGCGTCCGAGCGCCCCGTCACGATCGCCATCGATGACGTGCAGTGGATCGACGCGCCGTCGGCCCGCGCACTGGCCTTCGCGCTCCGGCGTCTGGATGATCAACCTGTCGCGGTCGTGGCCACGAGGCGGATCTCGCCCGGTCTGGAGGACCCATTGGACCTTGCGGGGCTGCCGTCGGGCCTGGACCGGCTCACGGTAGGTCCGATCCCCCCCGTGACGCTCGGGCGGCTGCTCCGGCAGCGCCTCGGTTTCCCGTTCGCGCCTCCGCTCGTGAAGCGGATCCACGAAGTGTCGGGCGGGAATCCGTTCTTCGCGGTCGAGATCGGCTGGGCGCTCGGGCCAGAGAAGCCGAACCCGAGGCTCGGGGAACCCTTGCCGTTACCGTTGGACCTCCATGAGCTGCTACGTCAGAGGCTGTCGGCTGTCTCCGGGCCGGCACGCCGCGTTCTGCTGATCGCAGCTGCGTCGGCCGTGCCGACGCCAGCCCTCGTCGAGGACGCGGGAGGAGCGCGGTCGGGACTTGACGAAGCGGAGGAAGCGGGCATCGTCGAGCTTCGGGGAGGGCAGATCCGATTCACGCATCCGCTCCTCGCCTCCGCCGTCTACACCGGTGCAACCTCGCGTGCGCGCCGAGACTCGCACGCACGCCTCGCTCGCATCGCAACCCACCCCGAAGAGCGGGCCCGTCATCTCGCGCTTTCGATCAACGGTCCCGACGCGGAGGTCGCTACAGCCCTGGAGCAGGCCGCCCTGCACGCCGAAGCACGAGGCGCACCATCGGCGGCCGCCGAGCTCTACCAACTTGCGGTCACTATCACGCCGGCCGAGGAGATCGATCGGCTCCTGCGGCGTCGTCAACGAGCGGCCGGCAATCTCTATGCAGCCGGCGATGTCAGCGGAGCGCGGGAGCTTGTGGAGCAGCTACTGATCGCGCTCGGTCATGACCCAGGGACATCCAGCACCCTGTACCTCCTCGCGAGCATGAGTTGGAACGACGTCCCTCGCATCACGAAGCTCCTCATGCGCGCCCTCGACGAGGTAGGCGACGACGATGCAGTCCGGGCGAGGATCCTGGCGGATCTCTCGTGGGTGGCGCTCGCGCGATGCGATCCGGTCTCGTCGGTCCGGTGGGGAGATGCAGCCCTCGAGCTTGCTCCTGATCCCGCAGGACTTCGCTTCGCGCTGTCCGCCCGGGCGATGGCCGGATGCGTGCTCGGTCACGACACGACCGATCTCCTCGAGCGCGGAATCGCGGCGGAAGGAGCGCTCGCCGTCGCCGAGTTGGCGACTCCCCGAATCTGCCTCGGCTGGCAGCAGATGTGGGCGGGGGCCCTCGACACTGCTCGTGACACCCTTGAGGTCGAGCTTGCCCGGTACCTCGACCAGGGCCACGAGACGGCCTCCTGGGAGGTCAAGACGGTCCTCGGGGAAGTCGAGTTCCGAGCGGGGTATTGGGAGCGTGCGATCCACTACGCGCGCGAGGCCCGCGAGATCGCGGTCGATGCGGGCTGGTTCGATGTCTTCGGGCAGATCCTCCCCATGAAGGCGTCGATCGAGTGCGCCACGGGCGAAACTCACGAGGCGCGCGTTGACGGCATCGAAGGGCTGTCCGTATGTGAGAGGACTGGGGATCGTTGGAACGAGATCCGGGCACGATCCGCACTGGGATTCCTGGAGCTCTCGCTCGGCGACTACGCCGCGTGTCACGCCTGGCTCGATCCCCTCGTCGAACGCACCGAGGACATGGGCCTTCGCGAGCCGGGCGCCTTCCCGTTCGTGCCGGACGAGGTCGAAGCGCTCGTCTCGCTCGGTAAGCTGGACGCCGCCGTCGAGCTCACCGAGCGGCTGGAGGACCAAGGGTTGAAGCTCAACCGTCCGCTCGCGATCGCCACTGCTGCCCGATGCCGCGGCTTGATCGCCGGAGCCCGCCGCGACCTCGCCGCAGCCGATGAGCATCTCGAGCGTTCCCTCCGACTGCATGTCTCGGTTCAGCAACCCTTCGAGCTGGGACGGACGAGGCTGGTCGCCGGTTCGGTGCAACGCAGGATGAGGCGACAGAGACGAGCGAGGGACCTCCTCGGTGAGGCCCTAGGCGTCTTCGAGGAGCTCGGTGCACCCTTGTGGGCTGCGAAGGCTCGCTCGGAACTCGCGGGTATCGGTGGTCGGCCGCCGGCTCCGGCCGCGCTGACGGCAACCGAAGAGCAAGTCGCTCGCCTCGTGGCCGAGGGTCGAACGAACCGGGAGGTCGCCGAGACGCTCGTGATGAGCGTGCATACGGTGGATGCCCATCTCCGACGCATCTACCGCAAGCTGCAGGTCCGGTCACGAACTGAGCTCTCGCACAGGCTGTGAAACGTGGGCGGATACGCGATCCTCTGCCCTGGTCGGTGCGGCGCCCGCCGCGATCACAAGCGTGGGACTTGCATCCGCTGAGGCGCCGACCGCCCCAGCGGCCGACGCCTCAGCGGCACCGAGGGCCTCCCTTCTAGGGAAGGGTGACGAAATCGTCGAAGAAGGACCGCGCAGTCTCCGTGTCGTTCCTGAACGCCCACGAGATCGCGTTGCACCGCCCGGTCTCGCCGTCGGCCACGGCGACCGCAACGTTGGAGTCCCCGAGGAAGTACGGCGAGCCCCCGTCTCCGCACACGCCGCCCTGCCCGGTCGCGTTCGAGTTGTTCAGCAGCTCGATCGTGCCGGGATCGATCGCCGCGATCGTCGCCGTCGCGGACCGCCGGACGGCGGGGACCGAGCCGTAGCCGACGACGGTCAGCGGCTGGGTCTTGTCGATCGACGCGAGCTGCTGGAGCGTGGGGAGCTCGGCCGGAGTGATCCCTCGGACGGGCTTGGCGAGCACGGCGATCCCGTAGAGGTTGAAGCCGTTGGCGGGGTTCGCGTCCGGGTGGACGTACCCTGCCTTGACGGTCCGCCACCTCGCCTCCTCGGGCGGCCAGGCGACCGGGTCGAGCGTGATCTCCGCGCGGCCGCCGATCGACTGCGCGAAGGCCACGTCGCCGGGGCAGTTGTAATTGGTCAGGAACGCGGTGGGCGAGATCAACACGCCGCCGCAGAACCCGAACCAGTCGCCGTTCGCGTCCGAGACGACCATCACGCCCACGTTCGGATGCGCGTTTCCGTCGAGGTCGCCGTTCACCGCGCCGACGGGTTGGCCCGCCGCGAGTGCGACCGCGAGCGCCGCCGTTGCTACCAGGATCCTCCGCATGGCTCTCTCTCCCTTCGTCTGGGGCCGTGGATCCGACCCTAGGCGAGGGAACGAGCGGGGGAAATCACGTGTTCGCGTACGTTTCAGAGCTTCCGCGAGCTCGGTTCGTGAGCGCAAGCCGCGAAGTCGACGCCAATCCGACCTACCCCGTCCTCAAGCTCGCCCGGATGACGTCTCTTCCGCCCCGGTGGCCGAGTCCATCTCGATCGCGTGCTCGGTAGACTTGATGTCCGACGGATGCTGGAGTGGGAGCGACTTTTCTGCCACGTTTCCTGCATCCCCCTGGGGACGTAGCTCAGTCGGTAGAGCACCTGCTTTGCAAGCAGGGGGTCGGCGGTTCGAGTCCGCTCGTCTCCACCGGAAGAGCCGTCATGCCTGGTGCGAGGCGGTGTCAGAGGCGCGGGCTAAGGAGGCTGGCGAGCACAGTTGAGTTAGCTGGGACTCTCTTGGGATGCTGGCACCTGCTGCCAGGCGTCCAGGAAGATACGAATACCCGGCCCCCGACTACCCGTGGGGCGGCACCCCCGACGACCTCGATCGCCGGATGCAGGAGAAGGCGGACCATTGGGGGACCCGCGATTTCGATGATCCGGACGGGAGTTCAGGCGGAGATCCGGCGTTGCCGTGGGGACTCCTCAGCAGGCAATCGGCATCTCCAGATGTGGCGATCGAGATGTGGCGATCGAGCTCGAGCTGATCTGGCAGCAGACCGACGTGCGAGGAACCCTTCCCGCGGTGACCGCGCCGACGCTCCTCTTGGCGAGGGAACAGGATCGAGAGGCATTGGAGTATCTGGCTGCGCTCATGCCTCGCGCCTCGGTGCATCTCTTCCCCGGTGCCGGGGACTCGCTCCCCGCGATCGATGAGCGGCCCGCCGTCCTTCGCACCCTGAGGGAGTTCATCGGCGTCGAGGTGCCCGTTCCCGAACTCGACACCGTGTTGGCAACCGTGCTGTTCACCGACATCGTGGATTCCACGGCGCGTGCGGCCAGCGTGGGCGACGTGGGGTGGAAAGGGGTTCGCGAGCGCCACGATGCGATCGTGCGCAAACAGCTCGTGCGACATCGCGGACGAGAGATCAAGACGATGGGCGACGGTTTCCTGGCCACGTTCGACGGCCCCGCGCGCGGGGTACGGGCGGGACTGCGCACGGGCGAGGTCACCCTTGAGGGCGCGGACATCTCGGGGATCGGCGTCGCCATCGGTGCCCGGGTTGGTGCGATGGCGGGCCGCTCGGAGGTGCTCGTGTCGCAGACCGTCAAGGACCTCGTGGCGGGCTCCGGCCTCTCGTTCGAGCACGCCGGCGAGCACGACCTCAAGGGTGTCCCGGATAGGTGGCACCTGTATCGGGTGGCGACATGAGTTTCCCCACCCTAATCATCCCCGACAGGTACCGATCGGGCGGCACGGGGCCCCACCGTTGGCGCCTCTACCGAGTCGTGGCCGACGGGTCACCCATTCGCTCAGACGAGAACTTCGTCCGTATGCTCGCCGCTGACCTGCGAGAACGCCAGTCAGCACAGCGTGCAGCCTCGGATACCTTGCACGCAGGGGGTCGGGTGTTCGACTCCGCTGCCTGCTCGATCCCTCGTCGGCTGTCGGCGCGTACGATCCAGCGAAGGCGCCGGGTTGCCGATATGGCGGATGTCTGTGAGCGACCACACCGAAGACACGCGCTGGGGGTTCGAGGAGGGCGACGAGATCGTCCCCGGCCGGTTCGCCCTCGAGAAGCTGGGCGGCGGGTATCAGTACGAGGCGTACCTTGCCTGGGACGATCACCTGTTCTCACTGGTGGTCGTGAAGCTCGTTCGGCCGCACCTGGTCGAGGACGAGCACGCGATCCGGAGCCTCGCTCGCGAGGCGGAGATCCTGGAAACCCTTAACCACCCGGTGATCGTCCGGAGCTTCGGTGCTGTCCTCGAGAGGCCGCGGCCACATCTCGTGCTGGAGCACCTCGAGGGCAACACGCTCTCGCACGCGATCAAGAAGATGGGTCCCCTCGCGCCCGATCAACTGCTGCCGCTCGCGTACCAGGTCTGCTCCGCTTTGCAGTACCTGGCGAACATGGAGATGGTCCACCTGGACGTGAAGCCGCGGAACATCGTGATGACGGCCCCGCCGCGTCTGATCGATCTGTCCGTAGCACGATCGATCGAGGCCGCGGCAAGGATCACCGGCCCGATCGGCACCGACGCCTACATGGCCCCGGAGCAGTGCGATCCTTCCCTCGCCGCGGTTGGTCCCGCGGTCGACGTCTTCGGCCTCGGCGCGACGCTCTACCACGCGGTGAGCGGTGAGGTTCCGTTCCCGAGGCCGAAGGACCACGACGCCAGCGACCCCGCGCAGCGGTTCCCACAGCTCGTCGAGCCGCCGTTCCCGCTCCCAGACGAGGTCCCGGCCCAGATATCTGACCTCGTGATGCGGTGCATGGCCGGGCCGCCCGCCGCTCGACCCACCGCGGCCGACGTGGCCGCAGAGCTCGACGCGCTGATCCTGGAGCTTCCGCGCAGGCGGATCCTCGGAAGGGCCAGACCGAAGATCTTCTGAAGACGAGGGAGGGGCCGGGTGTCCCCGGCCCCTCCCTCCGGTTGGCCCTCGCCGGACCTACGCTCCCCCGTCGGTCGCCTCGTGAGTGTCGCCCGTGAACCCGGTGTGCCAGCTGCCGTCGGTGAGGTTGCCCGTGTTGCCCTCGGCTCCGGTGTCCCGGTCTCCGTCCGTGCAGTTGAACGTGTTGCCGGTCCGGCCGGTGAAGGTCTTGCCGGTGCCGTCCGTCACGTCGGTGTTTCCCGAGAAACCGGTGTGGCCCTTGCCGTCGGTCATGTCTCGGGTATCCCCGGTCCTGCCGGTGCCCTTGTTGCCGTCGGTGTAGGTCCCGGTGTTCCCGGTCTTCCCGGTCTTGTACCTGCCGTCGGTGAGGGTGCCCTTCCTGGTGTCTCCTGTCACTCCGGTCCGATAGGTGCCGTCGGTGACGCCCGTCTTGCCCGTGATCCCGGTCTTGTCCTGGTTCGTGCCCTCCTCCTCGAGGTGCAACACGGCGTCGTCGTCATCGTCGTCGTCGTACCGCAGGACCGCCTGCTGGTCGTACCCGCCGCCGCCCTGTGCTGCGTAAGCGGGGGCGATGCGCATGAGTCCGAGGAAGAGCATCGCGAACGCCGCCGCGACCGCGAGGACGACCGAGCGCCGCAGCGGCGTCTCCTCGGGGATCGCAAGGGACCGGGCCACCTCTGCTGCCCGCTTGTCCATATCGCCCTCCTTCACTAGTCCTTCTGGGCTATACCGGCCACCTGACACTGGTTATCGGCATGTGGGGCGGGTGACCTACAGTCGCCGAGCGGAGAAAGTCGACGGGATGGCTCAGCATTGAGATGTGGTGCGTCACTCCCAGGGTCCTCCGCGGAGTTTCGCCGACGCGAAATGGCCTAGGAGTGGAACAGTGGCTCGGGCCGACCGGGGCTCGGCTCCGGGACCGGCAATAGATCTACCGCGTACGTAGCCAGGAGGTCGGCCTCGACCTGACGCGCGTCGCTGATCGGGCGGACGGGAAAGCCGTAACGGCCGCTCACGGCGAGATGCTCGTCGCAGAGCGGGACCAGCCGGCCTCGTTGAACGCGGACCACGACCGTCGGGGGAAGGCTGCGGAGTCCCCAGCGCCAGAGGCACAGGTGACATGCGAGCCTTAGCCGCTGTGGGTATGCATACTGCCCGCGGTACCCGAGCTCGTGCTCCACCACCCGACCCCAAAGCGCAACGGTGCCGATCACCGACGGGCTCTTGGCCCGGCGGAGCATGTCCGGATCCTGCGCGCCGTGGAGCCCGCAGCTGCAATCGGGGTTCGGCGCCTCGTGCATACGCGCGAGCTTGCAGCGGGCCTCGGCCTCGCGCATCGGCGGCCAGGGGTGCGAGCGCCCGGCGATCGGGCGCAGCCGCAGATGGGTGAACTCGCGCCGCGACGTGAGCGACCACGCGCGCCACGCGACTATCGGTTCGAGGGCGAGAAGCGTCTCGAGGCGGGGAGCGAGGTCGAGCACCGGCTACTCCACGGGCTCCTTCCGCACCGGCACCGGCACCGACTCCGGAACGCGCTCGGGCATCGGCATCGGCTCGGGAACCGGTGCAGCTACGGGCTCGATCTCGATGATCCGCCTCGGGCGACCGATGTCCACGACACACCCCCTCTGTGGTCCCCACGCGAGCTTACCCCGGAGGCCCCGTTGGGGGGAATGGCCCTTCGGCCGGGACGCCTAGCCCTCAAACGAGCCTGTAGATCTCCGAGCTGTCGCTGAAGTACAGCGTCCCGTTCGGCGCGGCCTCGATCGAGAGGATGCCACTCCCGTGTTTGTAGACGACCGTCTGGTGCTTAACCCCCCGCCGGTTGGCCGTCAGGGTGAGCCGCCGCAACTCGCCCGTCTTCCAGGCGCCGAAGAACAAACGCCCGGGACTATGGCGACCCAGGCCGCAGTCGTTGCAGAACGCTGCCCCGGTTGGGGCGATCGTCGGGGTGTACCAGCGCTCGGGGAGCCGAGGATCCTTCCCGTCCTGGTTCGTGTTCCTGGGAGGCTGCGGAGGGGTTGAGCACGTCTCGTTCGGCCCCCAGGCGTAGTTTCTGCCCCGGACGATCCTGTTGATCTCGTCGTTGCACTCAGGCCCGTTCTCCGTTTCCCACAGGTCGCCCGTTCGCGGGTCGAAGGCGGATCCGAAGGAGTTGCGGATCCCGTACGCCCAGACCTTGCTGCCGAAGGGGTTGTCCGGCGCAGCCCGCCCTGTGTCCGTGAGGCGGAGGATCTTGCCGAACACGCTCTGCTTGTCCTGTGAGTTGTCCGGGTCGGCCGCGTCGCCGACGACCACGTACAGACGGCCGTCGGGACCAAACAGTATCCGTCCTCCTTGGTGATTCGTCGCCTGGTGAACGGGCGAGGTGTAGATGACCTTCCGGTCGGTCCCGCGCCCGCCGGAGTCTCTGAACCGCAGGAGCTGGTTGTGTGGATCACCCCCGATCGACCGCGTAGCGTACGCGTAGACCCAAGGTGTGTCGGGGTAGTCGGGGTGGAGCGCCAGCCCGAGAAGTCCCCGCTCCCCGTCTGACTCCAGACGACCGATGTCGAAGAACAAACGGTTCCTGTCGTTGCCGAGGTTCAAGATGCGGATCTCACCGCTGAAGCGCTCGCCGTAGAAGATCCTCCGTCTCGGCGCGAACGTGAACGCGGCCGGGAAAGCCAGCCCCGAGGCCATCCGGCGGGTGTCGATCCCGCCCGCCGCTCGAGGGGCGGGTCCGGCACCGACCGGAAGTTGGGCGGCGCCTGCCAAAACGAGGCCGATAGCTGCGGCCGCGGTGCGCCTCATCCATACGTTCATCCCGTTCCTCCGATCTGCCTGCGCGCCGTAGAGTGTGCCCCCGATGACCTCTTCCATCTTCGGCAGCGTGGTGCTTCGCTCTGAAGACCCGCGGTTCCTCTCGGGCAAGGGCCGCTACGTCGCTAACGTACAGATCGAGGGCGCCCTCCACGCGGTTTTCGTTCGATCGATGCTCGCGCACGCCGGCCTCGTGGCGGTTGACGTGACCGCGGCGCTTGGGTCGCCAGGGGTCGCGGCGGTCTTCACGGCCGCGGATCTCGATCTGGACCCTCAGCCGCCCTCGGGGAACGTATCGAAGGTATTTACGCGTCCCGTGCTCGCCAGGGAGGTGGTGCGCTTCGTGGGTGAGCCGATCGCGGTCGTGATCGCCGACACCCTCGCGGAGGCGATCGACGCGACCGAGCTCGTTGTCGTCGACTACGACCCGCTGC
>Ga0209342_10001722_pt1 | contig 24240 bp, 21 predicted proteins | sample RifCSP16_2_FD_184023 | JGI IMG/M metagenome (GOLD analysis project Ga0209342, IMG submission 184023) | Soil microbial communities from Rifle, Colorado - Rifle CSP2_sed 16_2 (SPAdes) (version 2) | ecosystem: Environmental > Terrestrial > Deep subsurface > Rock core/Sediment | place: Rifle... | reverse complement strand
CCCAGATCGATGCCGCTCTGGCCACCTGGACCGACCAGGATTTCCGAGATCTTCAGGTGCTCTTCAATCTCGCCTGGACGGATCCCGACTGGCTGGCCCAGGAGCCGCTCGCCTCCCTCGTGGCACAGGGGGACGGCTACAGCGAGGACGACAAAGGCATCGTCTTCGGCGAACACCTGCGCATCGTGCAGGAGGTTCTCCCCGCGCTCGCGCGCCTCCAGGAGCAGGGGCAGATCGAGCTGACCACGACGCCGTTTGCCCACCCCATCTTGCCGCTCCTGGCCGACTCCGACCTGGCGCGCATCGCCATGCCCGACGCCGACCTGCCGCCCCGTTTCGTCTACGGTCAAGACGCCGTGGCCCAGGTGGAGCTCGGCCGCCAGATGTATCTGGACCACTTCGGCAGGGCGCCGCAAGGGATGTGGCCGGCAGAAGGCTCGGTGGCCCCCATCATCATCAGCATGATAGCCAATGCCGGGATCGAGTGGATCGCCTCCGATGAAGAGGTGCTGGCGCGAAGCCTGCCGGACGTCGACGAGTTCACCCGGAACAGCGAGGATACCGTCCTCCAGGCCGACGCCCTCTACCGCCCCTACACCGTCTCGGGGGCCCGCGGGCACGTCGCCATGATCTTTCGCGATCATCTCCTCTCCGACAAGGTCGGCTTTGAGTATTCCGGCCTCTCGGGCGAGGCGGCCGCGGCCGATTTCCTCCAGCGGCTGAATAACATCCAGGCGGAGCTGGAGGCCGAGGGCGCAACCGGCCCACACCTCGTCACCGTGCTCCTCGACGGCGAGAACGCCTGGGAGTACTACGAAAACGACGGCAAGGAATTCCTGCACGCCCTCTACCGGGGGCTCTCGGAAGCGGAAAACCTGCGAGCCGTCACCCCTTCCGAGTACCTTGCCGCGACGGAGCCTCCTCCGGCCCTCGACACCCTGTGGGCCGGATCGTGGATCAGCCACGACTTCAGCACCTGGATCGGAGAGGACGAGGAAAACCAGGCCTGGTCGTACTTGGGAGTGACCCGGGCCGCTCTCGAGACGGCGATCCGATCGGGGGCTCTCTCAGACGACGCGGAGGCCGAGGCGCTCGAGACGATGTACATCGCCGAGGGCTCCGACTGGTTTTGGTGGTATGGCGCCGACCAAAACTCCGGAGGGGACGACGCGTTCGACGAGCAATTCCGAAGTTATCTCGAGGACGTCTACACCCTCCTCGGGGAAGAGGCCCCGGACTTCGTCCACGTCCCCATCGTGGCCCAGGCGCCTCAAGCGCCCGAGCAGGAGCCCCTCGATCTGCTCTCCATCGTGGTTGATGGCGCGGCCCATGAGGGCGAGTGGGATGCGGCAGGCTTCCATCCGTCCCCCGACGGCGTTCCGGCGGGCTTCTATTTCGGGTTCGACCCCGCGAACCTCTACCTCCGCCTCGACGCACCGGGAGGCTTCTCGGAGGAGACAACGCTGGGCTTCTACTTCAATCTCCGGGCAGGCGGGCCGGCCAACGCCTACTCACGCTACGGTCAGGGTGCTACGCTCTTCGGCTTCGGGGCGGACCGCCTGCTGGAGATCACCTTCCGCGGGGGCAACCCGGCCGTCGTCTTGTACTCCGCGGACGGCCAGGGAGGCTGGGTGCCGATGGGCGTGCCGGCAGATTCCCCGATTCGCTATGCCGTGGGCCCGGATGGGGTGGTAGAAGTTGCAGCGCCTCTGGCTGCCCTCTCGCCCGCCCTGGGGAGCGGCGACCGGTTCAACTTGCGGCTCGTCGTGAGCGATAGCCGGGAGGACATCTCCTTGGTCCCCGAAGAGGGGCCGGCCCTCCTTGTCACACCGGATCTTCCCGTCCCCAACGTGGCGGTCGATCTGGCCGACCCGGAGAACGATGACCATGGCCCCGGAACCTACACCTACCCCACCGACGGCGTATTCATTCCCGGCGTCTTCGATATCACGCGGCTCGTTGTCGGGAGCGACGATGAAGAGGTGATCTTCCGCATCACCATCGACGGCCCGATCAACAACCACTGGGGCTCGCCCAACGGGCTGAGCGCCCAGACCATCGATCTCTATCTTGACGTCGACGGCCCATCCAACGGAGAACGTCTCCTCCTCCCGGGGCGCAACGCCGCCTTCACTCCCGAGTTCGCCTGGGACTACGTCGCCTGGGTGGAGGGCTGGACACCAGGCATCTACCGGCCGGGACCTGAAGGCCCGGTGGAGGTAGATGCAGAACTCGGTGTGGTAACAAACCCCGGACAGCGACGCGTGACGATTACCGTCCCGCGTTCTCTCCTGCCCGGTGACATCACCTCCTGGTCGGTGGCGGTTGTGATGCTCGGCCAGGAAGGCTACCCGGCGGCCGGAGTCTGGCGTGTGCGCGACGTCAACCCCGCGGGGGAACAGTGGCGTTTCGGCGGCGGGCCTCCCGACGTGAACCACACCCGGATCATCGATTTCCTGTGGCCTGCCGGCCAGGAGCCGTCTCAGGAATCCTACCTGGGAACCTACCCGTCATCGCAGGAGGACACGGACGCGTTGGGGCCGGACGACTTCCCCCAGGTGCCGATGCTCCCTCTCGGAGGAGGGTGATGCGAGAAGAGGGGATCCTCGCGGGAGAAGCCCAACCTCGGGCCCGCGCCCTCCGCCTGCGGTCGCCCCAAGCAACTCTGCGCCTCAGGGACCCTGCGTCTTTCTGGCTGTGCGACGGATGGACGACGGCATGCAGCCTGTCGAGGCCGGCGGGGAGCAGCGCCACGCCTTCGCGGATGCGGTCGCCGTGAACGACTACGATCGCTCAACGTGGCGCCTCGTGCGCACCTCGGCCGCGACGGGACCGGAGAACATGGCCCTCGATCAGGCGATCCTCGAGGCGGTCTCGCGTGGGGACTCGCCCCCCACTCTTCGCCTCTATTCATGGCGGCCACCTTGCCTCTCGCTGGGTTATGCCCAGCCCATCCAGGACGTCGACCGCCCGCGCCTGGATGCCCTCGGTTGGGGGCTTGTCCGCCGCCCTACGGGCGGGCGCGCCATCCTGCACACCGACGAGCTCACCTACTCGGTCGCCGCTCCGGCAGCGCATCCGGATCTGGGGGGGACGGTCCTGGCCTCCTACCGAAAGATCAGCCTCGGCCTGATCGCCGGCCTGGCCCGGTTGGGGCTCCAGGCCGAGGTTCAGCCAGAGGTGAAGCTCACCGAGGCGGAGCGAGCGAACCCCATCTGCTTCGAGGTGCCGAGCTCCTACGAGATCACCGTATTCGGGCACAAGCTCGTCGGAAGTGCGCAGGTGCGGCGGCAGGGAGGTGTCTTGCAACACGGCTCACTCCCCCTCCGCGGCGACATCAGCCGGATCTGTCTCGTGCTCCGGTTTGAGAGCGACGCGGCGCGCGCCGCGGCCTCCCAAGGCCTCAGCGCCCGCGCGGCAACGCTCGAGTCCCTGCTCGGGCGCCCGCTGACGTGGGTGGAGGCGGCCAAAGCCATGGAATTGGGATTCGGTGAAGCGCTGGGCTGGCGGCTCCTTCCCGGCGAGCCGACCGAGCCTGAGATGGAACGTGCCGCGGCGCTTTGCGCCGCGCGCTTCGACGTCGACGCCAAGGCGGACCGGCTCGAGTCGGAGTCGGCCGAGTCCTGAGCGGGATCACCGACCACGCGACTCCTCGCGATCCCAATCCAGCGCACATCGACAAGCGCCGTGGATCCGTGTGTTCTCAACCCCGTCCGCCCGATTGATTCCCCGGGACGCGCGCCTGCATCAGACGCGCCCAAACCACATTGCAGCTGGGAGATGTGCAGGTGAGGATCTCATGAGTAGCATACGAGAGATCCTCATCTGCACCCCGTCCGGGCGAGTGCCATGCAGGCGCCAGCCCGCGGCCGTCTCGCCCCGGCGGGCCGGGGCTTCGCGGCCCGAACGGGGGGCGAACGGCCTGCAGCTGCGGTGGAGTCGCATATGCAGGTGTCGCCCGCTTCGCGGGCTCAGAATGACATCACCGCTAAGTAGTCTTGCTTCCGCGAGCGTGGCGACTCTCGGCCACGTCGCCTCTCGGCACGCCCACCCTTTGGCCCCCGACTCACGCCGGGATCAGGCGACACCCGTCGTTCCGGCAAAAGCCGGAACCCAGGCGGGCGGCTTGAGCTTGTGCCTGGACCCCGGCTTACGCCGGGGTGACAGGACAACGCGGGGTCACGAGAGTGAGGCAAATCGAGCTAGGCCGAGAACCGAGGAAGCGACCGTATCATATGCAAGGGATCGCAGCCTGACAATCATCGCGATTTGTTCACAGCCTTTCAGGACGACGATAAGATGGAGGGGATCCAGCAATCAAGCGCGCAGCTCCAGAATGACCTCTTAGCCATGTCATCCTGAGCGCCGTATTCCTCCGCGAGCATCCTCCGATGAGGAGGAGGCGTGAAGGATCTCGTTCCTGCTCGAGCAAACCACTAGTGGATCAACGAGATCCTTCGCGCCTCCAGTGAGCAGAGGAGGTTTTCCGGTCAGGAACGGCGCTCAGGATGACGTAAGAGGTAAGGGATTGCCCATCGGGCCGCGCTGCGGCAACCGATGCAAGTCCTCACGAGACATCACCCGAATCTTGATGAGCCCGAATCGCCTCCGGAGGGCAGCGTCACGCGCCGATTGCAGCCCGGATCGCGTCGATCTGCGGAAGGTGGGAGGCGTCGTGCCTGGCGAAGTAGCTGGCCTGCTGGAGCAGGCTCACCACGCCAAACTCACTGTGATGTCGCCAACCGCCACCAGTCCGGCCCCGGGATGGAAGCCAGGCGATCGACGGTGGCGTGCCGCGAGCCCCGATACCGCGCCAGGATTTCTCCTGCGGCAAGAACTTCCGACGCGCCCACCGCCCAGGCGGCAACGCCCTCGAGGGAAGGCATGTCTTGCGTGAGGATCTTGTCCACGCGCCCGGCCAGAAGGCTCTGCGCGGTGAGAAGGTGAAAGAGGACCCGCGCACGGCCCATTGGCCCGGAGACGGGGCCATGGCCATATCCTCCTCGCTCAAGTCTCGCACCGAAGCTTCCACATCCTCGGCTGTCGCTTTCAAGCCCGCCAGCGCCTCGTCCGGGCGCAGGGGCTCGAGGAAGTAGACCGGCGGAACTCGCGCCACGATAGAGGACGGGCTCCGCACGCAGGGCAGCGCTCCGGAGGACGGCTCAGGGCGACCTGGCCGCAGGTGCGGCAAACGTACACCGGGGGGATCTCTTCAAGGGGGATCGTGCGGTCTTCAAGGGCGGCGAGCCGGCCGCGCTCGATAGCGCTCAGGATCGCCTCCCCGGTCCCCGCCGCCCGAAGCGCCGGGATGAGGGCCTGCAGCTCCCGATCTCGCTCCGCGCGCGTGACTGGCTCCCCCGCGGCCGCGCTGCCGCGGATCTCCTCCGAATAAGCGAGCGCCCAGAGGAGCTTGGCGGCGTTGTAACTCCCGCTCGTCTCGAGGGCGCGCGCGGCGTGGATCAAGCGCCGGCTGAGGGATTGTGGACTATCCGGCGCGGGACCCCTCATCGATTCCTCCAACGCGTGGGGTGGGCGGCCGATCTCGCCTCCCAGCGCCGGCCCGCTATGTGGGGTGCATAGGCGCGAAAGGAGGTCACCCTCGCCGTTGCGGCGCGCAACAGCCGGAGGCCTGTGCTTCCCGCCGGCGCGCGGCCGATCCCGTCCCGGAGCGTGCCTCGGCGCCTAGGAAGTAGCCGGCTTCATGAATTGGAAGTAGCCGAACCCGAGCGCAAGAAGAAGGTAGATCACGACGGTCGACCAGCCCATGCTGTTCACAACCCCGCCGAGCTGGCCGATGAGCGCCAGGATGAATCCCAGGCCGTCCGAGACGAAGAGGGCTAGCACGATTGCGGTGCGTGTGTCCGAGGCGGGCGCCTTTCTCGCCATCCACGTCAGGACGGCGAAGCCGAGAAGCGCCGCGCCGAACAGCTGAGCGATGTATCGAAGCGGCGCGTCGGCGCTCACCCCGTAGAGCGAGACTGCCTGTCCAGGCGCGATGACGAAGGCGATTCCGAACACAGCGGCGACGACGGCGTTGATGGTCATGAGGAGGGCGAGGTTCATCTGATTGACTCCTTTCCGCAGGGGGCGGAAGCTCGGTTAGTGAGCGACTCGGGAATAGCTCACGCGGGGTAACCTAGGCTGGCGCCAGGCTCGGTTGGTCCGAAAGGGGAGTGGCAGAGGGTGTCGGCGGCGTCTCCTCCGAGGCGAAGATCACATCCGGGAAGCCGAGGGATCGGAGGAGGCGGTAGAGGTAGTTCTCGGCGTTGAGGCGAGCCTGATCGAGGATCCCATCGGCGAGCGCCGCGCTCCGAATCTCATCTTCTGCGGCCTGTCGCGCCGCCGTCTCAAGGGTCATGTCGCCGCGAGTGAGAAGCCCGGTGTCCCGGCTGTAGACATAGGACCTCTCGTTGTCGAGCGTGGCCACGAAGATCTCCGGATCCGGCAAGCGGAGGTAGACGCGCCCCGCAGAATCGAACCACACGTCCTCGGGCTCGAGCAGGCCCAGATCCACGCCGGCGATGACGGTTCCGTGAGCCACAAAGAGGAGCCGGTCGCCGAACAGAGAGCGGAAGATTCCTTGGCCTGTCTCAGCCGTGATCACCTTCTCGACCGTGTATTGGATCGTCTCGAGCCGCGCCAGAGCGCGCACTTCGCGCACGATCGTCACCGGATCGGGCCGAATCGTCGGAGTCGGATGGAGGATCTCGGCGATCTGGGTGCTCACGGCGGCCGATAGGCGGGCAACGGGCTCCGTGCCCGCCCGGATCGTGGTGGTCACCAGCCAGATGGCGAAACCGACCAGGATCACAAGGACAACAATGAGGAGGACCAGGACTCCGCTTCGCATGACACTCATAACCCCGCCGGCGCCCCGGGGCCTCGGCTTGCCAACGCCCTGCGGCCGGGCTAGACTTGCCGCCATGCACGTCGGCGCGCTCACCCTCGAGCTCCGTCTGCCTGGATGCCTTTCCTTGAAGGAGAAGCGAAGTCGGCTCAAGCCGCTGCTGGCTGCGCTCCATAGAGAGTTCAACATTTCCGCGGCGGAGATCGAGCGGAACGACAGCCATGGATTGGCCGTAGTCGCCTGCGTTGCCGTGGCCAACGAAAGGCCGCACATCGAACGGGTTCTGGGTCGCCTCCCCTCCTGGGTGGAACATCACCGTCCGGATCTTCAAGTGATCGATCACCAGATCACTTTTCTGTAGGCCGTGAGCGTCGCCGGGACGATGACTGAGGGGGGCGCCCGCCGTCGATCAGATGAGCTCTCCGCCTTTCGTTGGGCCCCATGAAAGGGATATCGAGGTCCCCACAGTGCGACGCGCTCGACGTGCCTCGTAGTAGCTCGCAGTAGCTCGCAGCAACCCCTCGCCGTCAACCGGGGCGTCATTGCGCCTGACAGCCCCTCCGACAGAAAGCGTGAACAATCGATCGAGGCGCACGCGCAAAGAGGCGGGGCGGATTGGTGGCACGGATGCACCCGCCGGCCCACGGAGGGAAGAATGGACCTTGGCCTGAGCGGGAGAGTCGCCATCGTGACGGGGGCCTCGAAAGGATTGGGAAGAGCCGCGGCGATGGAGCTCGCACGGGAGGGATGCAGGGTGGCCATCTGCGCCCGCAGTGAACGGATTGAGGCGGCGGCGAAGGAGATCCGTGCCAGCACCGGCGCTGAGGTCTTGGCGCAGCGCGCCGATCTCACACGGCCCTCCGACGTGACGCAGTTCGCCGAGGCTTGCCTGGGCCGCTTCGGGACTGCGGACATTCTGGTGTTGAACGCAGGGGGCCCGCCGCCAGGCCTCTTTCTGGAGCTCACGCCGGAGGATTGGGAGAATGCGTTCCAGCTTGTCGTGATGAGCGCGGTCCGAACCTGCTACGCGTTCGTCCCCTCGATGGTGGCGCGCGGCTCTGGAAGCATCGTCGCCACCCAATCCTACTCCGTCAAGCAGCCGATTGAGAATCTGATCCTCTCCGGCTCGATCCGGGCCGCGGTGATCGGGATGATGAAAAGCCTGGCCGGAGAGCTCGGGCCGAAGGGGATCCGGGTGAACAGCATCAACCCGGGCTGGACGTGGACGGAGCGAGTGCAGGAGCTGATGCAGGACCGTGCCGCCCGAAGCGGCGCCACCGCCGAGGCGGAGGCGGCGAGGATCGCATCGGAAGTTCCTCTCGGGAGGATGGCCACCGTGGAGGAATATGGCCGGGCGGTCGCCTGGCTGGCCTCGCCGGCGGCCGGCTACCTGCACGGCCACGCGCTCTTCTACGACGGCGGGATCACGAAGGCTACGTTGTGAGGCGGACCCAGGGCGCGAATCGCCAGCCCTGGCGATGCCAGACCCGGAGGCCAGTCAAGGGATAGGCTGCTTGTTTCCGAGAGGCCGTACCTCCCAATGTGCCATCTCATTGAGTCGTTGCCGCTTCGCAGTTCGGAGCGCCACGGGGGGGGCAAGTGGTTCCTATTGCTGCATAGTGGCCAGGAGGCGACCAAGTTCCTCCTCTTCATGTCATCCTGAGCGCCGTCCGACTCGCGGAAGTGACACGGGCCGTGCGGAGGCGCTCAGGATGACACAACCAAGATGTCTGCCCTTGCCGACGGCGCGCCACCGGCTAGGGCATCCCCGCGGATTGGCCGGCGAGATTCGGCGCCGCCGTAATCCTCCCCAAATGCTCTAGGACGAGGCATCTTAGGCATCGACGGGCCCACGCGTGTCAGGCTCACGCGTGGGGCACGGGAAGAGGTCTTGCGGAGGCCGTGGGAGAAGACCTTGGCCTTCGACCCAGATGCACAGGTCGAGTTGAGATGGCAGCGGAAGCCTGCGCCAACTACGCCCACAAATGCTGCGGGGACGGACCCTCTCGGTGTCAACATGAAAAGCCGAGGACGGCGCGAGCGCGTCGTCCTCAGGCCCCTTAACCGATCCACGCAGCCAAGGCCGCGTGGAAAGGAGAGTGGAACGTCGGTTGCCAGCTATGTCCGATGGTTCCTTCTTCTTATGCGGCCTGCTCCTTTTGTTCTCTGAGCGCCTGTCGGCGCACGAGGGTCCGGAGACGTGACGCCAGAAGGCTGGCGTGGACCGGCTTGATCAGGTAGTCATCGGCCCCGGCGTCGAGAGCCCGGGCAACACTCCCCGGCGCGCCCAGCGCCGAGAGGATCAAGATCGGAACATCGCTGAAGTCGCGGATCCGGCGGCAAACTTCCCAGCCGTCCATCTCCGGCATCAGGAGATCCAGGATCACCACGTCGGGGGGTGACTTCTTGCAGGTCTCGATCCCATCTTCTCCGTGGTAGACCGCTTTGATTTGGAAATCCTGGCCGCGGAGCAGCGTCCGAAGCATCACGGCCAGATCGGGGTCATCATCAACCAGCAACACCTCAATCGCCATGCGCCCGTCCTTTCACCACTCCAATTATCCATGACTCGGATCGACACCAACCTTACAATCGGCTTGCACTAGCACCCACAGGTCCTCCCCCCAATCCCTGCCGGGTTCGCCCGTTCCGGCCCCTAGAGCTATGCCTTAGGAGCGACCAGGCCGAGCTCGCTGAAGCCCGGCTCGGCTTCACCGCTTGCCCTGCAGGGCGGCCGCGGCTATTATTCCTGAGGGGCGCCGGAGGCCGCCGCTGCATGCTTCGCCGAGAGGAATTGCCAGGCAACGCCTCAGGCGTGCTCTGCCCACAGTGTCAGACTCCGCTGCCCGGGGATGCGCGCACCTGTCCCAACTGCGGCGTGGATCTGGCGCTGATTGCCCTGCTGGCGGAGCGGGCGAACCTGGAGGGGGTGCCCGAGGCCTCGCCGATCACGGTCACGCCTCCCGCCGTTGTCCCCCGGATCGGCGAATTCCTTATCGAGCAAGGGCTGCTCACGGAAGAAAAGCTGAGCGCCGCGCTGCGGAGGCAGGCTGAGTTCGCCTCCAAGGGTGCGAGGCGGCTCCTGGGGCAGACCCTGCTCGAGATGGGCCTGATCGACCGGGAGACGCTCGATCGGGCCGTGACCCGCCAGATCATCGAGCTCCATGCCGCGCTCCAGGAGTCCAACCGCATGCTCGAGCGGCGTGTGGCCGAACGGACCATCGAGCTCCGCCGCGCCCTGGAACGCCTCACCGAGCTCAACCAGCTCAAGGCCAATCTGATCTCGAACGTATCGCACGAATTGCGAACCCCGCTAGCCCACATCAAGGGCTACATCGAGCTGTTCGCGGATTCAAAGCTTGGTCCCGTCTCAGCGGATCAAGAGAAGGCGATCTCGGTCGTCCAGCGTGCCGCGGAGCGCCTCGAGCGCCTGATCGAGGACCTGATCGAGTTCTCCAGCGCCTCCAGGCAGGGGATTGCCCTGGATCTTCAGAAGGTGGATCTGGCGCGCCTGACGGGCGATGCCATCCAGCGATCGATGGAGAAGGCGACGCGGGCTAACGTCTCTTTGCTCGCCGACATCCCCTCGGGTCTGCCGCCCGTTCGGGCAGACCCCGAGCGCCTGGGATGGGTTCTCTTCCAGCTTCTCGACAACGGCGTGAAGTTCACCCCCGCCGGCGGGAGCGTGACCGTCGGGGCGAGCGCTCGCGGCGACGCCGTCTCCGTCTCGGTGAGGGACACCGGGATTGGCATCTCCGAGGAGCGCAAGGCGGAAATCTTCGTCCCCTTCCACCAGTTGGACGGCTCCACGACCCGTCGCTACGGAGGCACGGGGCTCGGGCTGGCACTGGTGAAGCTGGTGCTCGACGCCCACGGCTCGACGATCCACGTGGAGAGCCAGGAGGGGGCCGGCACCGAGGTGAGCTTCACATTGCTGACCGCCGGTGAGGAGCGATGACCGGTCCCCTGCCGCCTCCCGGCCAGCTCACCCACGGCACCGAGCTCAACGCAGTCTACGCCATTGCCCGCATCGTGGCCGAGACGTTCGACACCGAAGCGGGGCTGGAGGCGGTCTTCCGGCTGGCGCGCTCGATCTTCATCTTCGATGTCGCCGCCCTGTATCTCGAAAACCAGGAGACAGGCGCGCTGGAGCCCGCCTATGCCCGCGCCCTCGGCCGAGGGCGCTCCCAGGAGGCGGAGGTGGCGTGGGGCGAGCCTGCCGCCGTGGAGGCCTTCCGAACGGGGGAAACGGTTCTGCGGCACGAGGATCAGGGGCCCTCTGTGCAGGGTCGCGAGCGCCGGCGCGACTATCTGGGGCTGCCGATGATGGTGGGTGGGCGATGCGTGGGCGGGCTTGTTTTCGGCCGGTTTGGAGGGCCGCCCTATCCGCCCGAGCAGATCCGCCTCGGCGAGTTCGTCGCCTATCATGTGGGGCAGCTGCTGGAGAACCGGCGCATGGCAAGCCGGATCGCGAGCCTGGAGGCGCAGCGGGAGCTGGCCCGCATGCAGGATGAATTCATCTCCACCGTCTCGCACGAGCTGCGCACCCCGCTCGGATTTATCAAGGGGTATGTGACGACCCTGCTGCGCGAAGACCAGGAGTGGGACAACTCGGAGCGGGCCGAATTCCTCCGCATCATCGACGACGAAGCCGATCGCCTTCGAGAGCTGATCGACAACCTTCTGGATTCCTCCCGGCTCGAGAGCGGGAGGCTGGGAATGACGTGCGAGGCCGCCCGGCTGGCAAGCGTCATCCGGGACGCAGCGATGAGGATCCGATCGATCCACCCGGACCTGGATCTCACCCTGGAAATGCCCGACGAGCTCCCGATCATCCAGGTCGACTCCACCCGGATTGCCCAGGTGCTGGACAACCTTCTCTCCAACGCCGTGAAGTATGCTCCCGGCGCGCCGGTGACCATCCGGGCCTCGACGGAGGCCGATCACATTCGGGTCCAGGTCTGGGATCGGGGGCCGGGGATCCCCCCGGAGCACATCCCGCGTCTCTTCGAGCGGTTCTACCGGGTGCCGTCGCGCAGCGGCGGGGTGCGTGGGACCGGGCTGGGGCTGCACATCTGCCGGAAGATCATCGAGGCCCACGGCGGCCAGATTTCCGTGGAGAGTCGAGTCGATGAGGGAACCCGGTTCAGCTTCACCATCCCCTTCACCTTCGAGCCGCAGCCCGAGCGCATCCCGGAGGGAGGCGTCTATGGTCGACAGGAAGACGATCCTGGTCGTTGACGACGAGCCGCGCTACCTGCGCCTCCTCGAGGTCAACCTGGTCCCCGACGGTTACGCGGTGCGGACCGCCTCGAACGGGCAGGAGGCCGTCGACGCGGTGGCGTCCGAGCGGCCGGATCTGATTCTCCTCGACGTGATGATGCCTGTCATGGACGGTTTCACGGCCTGCGAGCGAATCCGCGAGTTTTCCACCCTGCCGATCATCATTCTCACGGCCAAAGGCGAGGAGCGCGACCGGGTGCGGGGGCTTGACGCAGGCGCCGACGACTACATCGTCAAGCCCTTCTCGGCGCAGGAGCTCCTGGCCCGCGTCCGCGCCGTGTTGCGCCGCGCCGAACGACAGGAGATCGGCGACTTCCATCAGCCGATCTTCCGGCACCTTGAGCTGGAGATCGACCTGCCGAAGGCGACGGTGGCCTGCGCCGGCCGCGAGGTCGCGCTCACCGCCACCGAATACCGCCTGCTTCAAACGTTTGCCGCCTCGATCGGCAAGGTGATGAGTGGGGAAGAACTGCTGACCAACGTTTGGGGGCCGGAATACCGCGATGACAAGGAGATCCTCTGGGTGTGCCTGAGCCGGCTCCGCCAGAAGATCGAACCGGATCCCAAGGAGCCGATCCACATCGTCACCCGGCAGGGACTGGGCTACTTGATGCCTCCGCTCGATCCCGAGGAACCTGCTGTCTCCGTGGCATGAGGTGAGGGCCTTGCATATCCTCCACATCGACCCCGACGAAGCCACGTCCGCCTACGTCCGCAGGGCGCTGCGGGGCGCCGGACATCGCGCCACCCACCGCTCCACCGCGGCCGAGGGATTGCAGATTGCCAGGGACGAGCAGCCCGACGTCGTGGTGCTCGAGCTCAACCTCCCGGATCTGGACGGCCTGGAGGCGTTGCGCCGGCTCCGGAGCGATCCTCGGACGAACGAGTGTAGGGTGGTGGTTCTCAGCGCCCGGCCCGAGAGCGAGGCTGCCGTGATCCGGGAAGCCGGCGCGGCCGAGTACCTGCACAAGAAGCCGGACGCCCTCGATCATCTCCTGGAGGTGATCCAGTCGTTGCCCGTCGCGGGAGCGGAGCTCGCCCGACTGCATCAGGCCGCCTCGCCAAACCACCTAATCGTCTTCTTGAGCGCCAGCGGGGGATCCGGCACATCCACCCTCTGCGCCAACCTTGCCCACGAGATCGCGCGCTTCCAGCCCGACCGAAGTGTCGGCGTCGCCGACCTCGTCCTGCCCATCGGCTCGTTGGCCGAGATCACGGGCGTCGTCTCCGACGTCGACCTGGTATCGATGGCCCAACGTCCCGATGAGGACTACACGCCGGAGGCGCTGCGCCGCATCCTCCCGCGCGCCGAAGCCTGGGGCTTCCACCTGCTCCCCGGCTGCTCCGACCCCGGCCGGGCCCAGTCGATCCCGGCCGACCGATTCGAGAGGTTGGTAGGCTCCTTGTGGGCCGCCTTCGACACCCTCGTCGTCGATATTGGCAAGAATCTCTCTCGCCTCAGCCTGCGGGTCTTGGCCGAGGCCACTTTGAATGTGGTCGTGCTCATCCCGCAGATCGCACGCCTTTCGGCTTCGCGCTCGCTGCTCAGCTACGTCACGGCGGAAGGGATACCGGCTTCCCGGTTCTTCGTTCTTTCCAACCGGCCCCTGAGCGCGCTGGGGATCGCGGGGGAGCCTCTGGAGGTTGCCCTGGCCAAGCCGGTCGACGCGCAGATACCGTATCTGGGCGAAAGCCTGGGGGAAAGCAACCAGCAGCATCGGCCTCTGACCGTCGCCAGCCCTGAGGATCCCGGCAGCCCGCACTTCCATGACATTGCCGTGCAGTTGATCGCCCGGCTGCGGCAGAGCCGGTGACATTTGCTATAATCTTCGACATTCCGAGCCCCGAGAAGGGACGAGATCATGGTCGACCAACAGGCTCTGATGCTGCGAGGACGAATCCTCGGCGCGAAACTCCGCCTGGTGCGGCAATCGGTGGGAAAGAGCCTCAAGGACATCGGTGCGATGATCGGAGTCGGCCCGGCGACAATCGCCTCCTATGAGAGCAGCCGGAAATCCCCCTCCCTGCCCGAGCTCGAGCTGCTCGCCTATCACCTGGACGTCCCTCTCCGCCGCTTCTGGGCGAAGGCCCCCGCGGCTCCTCCCCGCAGCACCGCGGATCCTTCGGCGGTAATCCCACTGCGGCAAAGGATGATCGCCACGCTCCTGCGCTCCCAGCGCCTGGAGGCGAAATTGGCGATCAAGGACATCGCCACCGCCACGGGCATCCCCGGCGGCCGCATCTCCGGGTATGAGCAGGGCGAACGCCCGATCCCGCTTCCTCACCTCGAGGCGATCGCCGCCACGCTCAATCGATCGGTCGAGGACTACGTCGACCATCAAGGGCCCGTGGGGCACTGGGACGCCGCTCAACGGGCCCTCGAGGTTCTGATGGATCTTCCTCCCGACCTGCGCGAGTTCATCAGCAAGTCGGAAAGCAAGCCCTACCTGCGCCTTGCCAAGCACCTGAGCGAGATGTCGTCCGACAAGCTTCGCACGGTGGCCGAGGGCCTTCTCGACATCACGTTGTGACACAAGATCCGCAGGCCGCCTCCCTGGATGACGAGGGCCAGCAGGCCTTCCGGGAAGGCCGTCTCGAAGAGGCCGTCGAGGCGTTCGCCGCGGCCGAGCGCCTCTATCTCGAGGCCGGAGAACGCGGCCGCGCGGCCCAAATGGCCAACAACCGGTGCGTTGCGCTGCTTCAAGCCGGGAAGCCTCGCCTCGCTCTCGAGTCCGTGCAGGGGACGGTTGAGGTGTTTGCCGCGGCCGGAGAGCCAAGGCTCCATGCCCAGGCCCTCGGCAATCTGGCCGCTGCGCTCGAAGCCACCGGCTCGACGGTAGACGCCGAGGCCCGCTATCGCGAGGCCCTGGCGCTTTTCGAGCAGGTCGGCGACGAGGACAGCCGCCATCACACTCTGCGTGCCCTCTCGAGGCTGCAGCTGAACCGCGGCCGGCCGCTGGAGGCCGCGCTGACGATGCAGGATGCACTTGGTGCAGGCAGGCCCCGCAGCCTAAAGGCCCGATTCTCTCGCTGGCTCTCCCGCAAAGCCAGCCGGCTCCTGGGAGGCGGGTGAGCCGCGATCCCCGGAGCCCTTCCACCTACCCCGGCTCGACGCAGAATGATTGGACCATTCGGCCGGCGTCCCCCGCGGACCGCCGTTTAGTTACCGCGCTCCTGGCCGGCGCCGCCTGGAAGCATCAACACCTCGACTGGTTCTCAGCCATCGAGCTGCTCGGCAGTGCCCCCTATTACCTGGCGCTTCAAGGGGGACGATCGGTCGGCTGCCTCGCCTGCCCGCCCGACGTGGGAGAGATCCACTGGCTGAGGTTGTTCGTCGTCGGGGCCGGACATCCGGTAGAGAATATGTGGGATAGGCTTTGGGCGGAAGCAGAGAAATCCGCCCGCGCCTCGCGAGGCGCAACGGCAGCCGCCCTCCCCACAATGGATTGGATGCCAGCGCTCTTGGAGCGCGCCGGGTTCCGCAAGACGAATGAGGTGCTCTTCTTGGAATGGGAGGGGGCTCCTCCCGAACGCCGCCCGTCTGAGACCTCGATCCGCCCTCTTCATCGGCGCGACATCACGAGGGTGGCCGAGATCGATCAGCGCGCATTCGATCCTCTCTGGCAGCTCTCATCAACGGCGCTTAAGGCGGCGCTGTCTCAGGCGTCCGTGGCCACCGTGGCAGAGGTCGAGGGCAAGACGGTGGGCTATCAGATCACCACAACATTGGGCCTCGGCGCACATCTGGCCCGCCTCGCCGTTGACCCGCCCCTCCAGAGGCGAGGCATCGGCGCGCTGCTTGTCTCCGACGCCCTGCGGACCCTCTTCCGGCACGGGATTCGCCGCGTGAGCGTGAACACGCAGGCCGACAACCGTCCTTCACTTCGACTCTATGACCACCTGGGCTTCGTCCCCATCGAGCATGGCTACCCCGTTTACACTCTTCAGCTGTGAGCCCTGACCTCCGGAGAGGCCGAATTTCCGGCAGGTCGCCTTCACACGGCGGTGGAGGGCTCTCCAAGCACCCACCCTGGCTCCCCTGGCGCAAGTGGGCTCGAGGCAGGGCCCGCGCGGCCGCCCGCCCTATCGCGCCGGCAGAATTCACCCACTTTCCCCGAGGACCGGTCTCTGTATAATGGAGCTGTCAACGGCAAGGAAACTCCGAATTCAATAAGGAGAGAGGCGCATGAAGAAAGCAGGCGGCGGCGGTGGCTTCAAGCGATCCAGCTTCTCCAAGCCGTCCTCATCACCGAAGAGGCCCAGCCCCTTCAAGTCTGGGTTCAAGATCGGGCGGAAGGCTCCGGGTATGGAGGGCGGCCCCAAGGACGCGGGCGGCTTTGCTGAGCCCGGCCAGCGCTACGGGGGCTGGCGTTCCAGGCCCCGGGGGGGCTGCCTCGGCGGCCTTGTGGGGCTTGTCCTTGTTCTGATCTGCATCGGCGTAATCGTAGGCGTCCTCCTCTTCACGGGCACCCTTCAGGCGCTGTTCGGCGGGTAGCTCAGGATTTCGCTTGTGGAACGACAGCGGGGGTGCGCCCATTGGCGCCCCCGCTGCTCTATTGGACGGGATCCTCGCGGAGCCTGTAAACAGATCACGGCGCCGGGCTTCGGGAGCCTCCCATCGTCGAATGTCGGATCCGTCGGCAACCTCCCGATGGCCCTATCCACCTCACCCCCCTGCCCGCGCGACACCTGCACCCCGTTCGGGCCGCGAGACCTCCCGATAGGACACCGGGACGGTGCGGCGGCCCACTGGCACTGCGCTCACTTGCACCGCACTCCCCGCACCTGCGGTTCGGGGCAGGTGTGCGTGCTGTGCAAGTGCGGTGGGCGCGCACATCGTCCCGATGTCCTTCGGGAGCGCCAGTGCAAGTGTGCAGCGCACCGCACACCGCACCTGCGCCGCAGGTGAGCCCCCGAGGCTAGGCCGAGGGTCTCTCCGCTGAGGTGCTTTCTCAATTTGCGTCGAGCACAAGCGGAGGGGGCGTGAAGTCCAAGGAGGAAGGCGGGCGGCTGAGCCGCCCCCCTTCCTCCTTGATCAACCGAGGCCCTTGCCGTTCTCCGTCACGCGACTGCAGGGGGTGGGGGTCACTGCAAAGGTCTCCGACGCCAGAGCGCAGTCTCACGTCCCTCTCGGAGATGGCTTCACAACCTTTCAGGGCCCGCGAGGGTCGACGACCTTCAAAACGAGGCGTGTTCTGTTCGGCTGATGATCTCGTCTTGCAGCGCCCGGCTCAGATCGCAGAAGTAGTCGCTATATCCCGCCACCCGGACAATCAGCCCGCGGAACTCATCCGGCGACTCCCGCGCCGCGCGGAGCGTGGCTGCATCGACGACATTGAATTGGACGTGATGCCCATCGAGCCTGAAATAGGCGCGGATCAGCTGGACCAGCTTCTCCAGCCCCTCCTCGCTTGCCAGAAGCTGCGGTGAGAATTTCTGGTTGAGCAGCGTCCCACCCGTGCGGGCATGGTCCATCTTGGCGACCGAGCGCAAGACGGCGGTCGGCCCCCGGCGGTCGGCGCCCTGCACCGGCGAGACTCCCTCGGAAAGCGGCCTCCCGGCGCGCCTCCCGTCCGGCGTGGCCCCGGTCACTGCGCCGAAGTAGACGTGGACCGTCGTCGGCAGGAGGTTGACGTGATACTCGCCTCCCCTGGTGTTCTTACGGCCGTCCACGGCCTCGAAATACAGGTCAAAGAGGCGCACCATCACCCCATCGGCATAGTCATCGTCGTTGCCGAATTTCGGCGTCTTGTGCAGCAGCAGTTGGCGCAGGGGCTCGTTACCGCTGAAGTCGCCCTGCAGGGATGCCAGCAGCGCATCCATCGTCAGTGTCTTCCGATCGTAGACGTGGTAGCCAACGGCGGTGGCGGCGTCGGTGAGGGTTCCCAGGCCCACCCCTTGAATGTAGGAGGTGTTGTAGCGCGCCCCGCCGTCGTGGTAGTCGCGGCCCGCCAGGATGCAGTCGTCGATCAGCAGGCTAAGGAAGGGCGCCGGCATGTAGGCCGCATAGAGCCTCTCGACGACGCAATTGCCTCTCACCTTCACGTCGATGAAGTACCGAAGCTGCGCGGCGTAGGCGGCCAGCAACTCATCGAACGACGTGAAATCCCGCGGGTCGCCCGTCTCCGGGCCAAGCCTCTGCCCCGTCCGGGGATCGATCCCGCCGTTCAGCGTGATCTCGAAGACCTTCGGCATGTTGAAGTAGCCGGTGAGGTTGTAGTTCTCTTTGCCGAACGCGCCCACCTCCACGCAGCCGCTGGAGCCGCCGTTGCGCGCGTCGGTGACCGACTTTCCCTGGCGGATCAGTTCCTGGACGATCAGATCGGCGTTGAACACCGACGGCTGCCCGAAGCCCGTGCGGATGATCTGCGCCCCCCGGCGCACGAATTGATCGGGGTTTTTCTTGCTCACCTGGATCGAGGTGCTGGGTTGGAGGAGACGCATCTGGTCGACGACGTCCAGGATCAGGTAGGTGACCTCGTTGACGCCGTCGGAGCCGTCTTCCCGTACGCCGCCGGTGTTGATCTGGGCGAAGTCGGTGTAGGTGCCGCTTTCCTCGGCGGTCACACCCACCTTCGGTGGGGCTGGCTGGTTGTTGAACTTGATCCAGAAGCACATCAGCAGCTGTTCGGCCTGCTCGCGCGTGAGCGTGCCATCCTGAAGGCCCTTCCGGTAGAAGGGATCGAGGTGCTGGTCTAGCCTTCCGGGGTCGAACGAATCCCAGGTGTTGAGCTCAATCGTCACTCCCAGGTGGACGAACCAGTAGTATTGCAGGGCCTCCCAGAAGTCGCGGGGTGCGTGGGCCGGGACCCAGGTGCAGATCTCTGCGATTCGTTCGAGCTCCGCCCTGCGCTGCGGGTCGGCTTCGCGGCCGGCCATCTCCGTGGCTCTCGCCGCATGCCGAGCCGCGAAGTGGATCAGCGCCTCGGCGCAAATGGCCATGGCCCGAAGCTCCTCTTGCTTCGAATACGCTCCGGCGTCCTGGGAATGGTCCAGGCGGGAAAGGCTCCCCTCGATCTCAGCGATGAAATCCAGCATCCCCTTGCGGTAGATCTTGTCGTCGAGCACCGTGTGCCCGGGCGCGCGCTGTTCCATGAACTCGGTAAAGACGCCCGCATCGTAGGCCTGCTTCCATTCGTGGGTCATCTCCTGGAAGATGAGGTCCCTCATCGACCGCCCTTGCCAGAAGGGGATGATCTTCTGCGCGTATGTGCGGCGGGCGTCCTCGCTCACCTTGAACGGGATCTTGGGGCGCGTGTCCAGGATCTGCAGATCCTCGAGGGAATGGCAGCAGAGCTCAGGAAAAGTGGGGGCCGCCTTGGGCGCGGGGCCTTTCTCCCCCACGATGAGCTCACCTTCCTGGACCACGATGGTCTGGTGCTCCAGGAGATACTGAAAGGCTCGGGCCCGGAAGACGGGCGCGGAAACGAGCCCCTGAGGCCGGCTGGCGAATTCCGTCAGCAGCTCGGCGCGCTCTGTCGAGAGGCTCGCCTCCGCTTCCAGGCTCTGTTGGCGAAGGCGTGCCACCCTGGCCGTGATCATGGTCCCACCCTCCAGGCGATCTGCCCCGCACTCCGGCAATCCACACACACCGAGCGCCGGGGGATCCCGGCCGCCCGGACCCGGCCCTCGGACCGCTGCCGTGCCGTCTCGCTACCCGGGCCAGTCCCCGAGCCAGCCCTCGCCTCAGGCCTTCCTGGCGAGCGGGCCAGCTACCCAGAATCCACTCAGGCCGCCGACCCTCGCGCTGAAGCGCGGCGCGATTTGCCTTCGTCTCCAAGGGCCGCAGGCGAGCAAGCCTGCCTTTGCCCGGGCCGCCATGCGGCCCACGCTGGCCGGGGCGGCGCTGTCTCGGCGACCTCGGCCTATTCGCTCTTCTTCTCCATGAGCCGCTTGAGGCCCTCGAGGAGATCGATCGGGAGGGGGAAGATGATCGTGCTGTTCTTCTCCACCGAGATTTCGGTCAGCGTCTGCAAGTACCTGAGCTGGATCGAGACGGGATGCGCGCTGAGCAGGTCGGCCGCATTGACAAGCTCCTGGGCCGCGGCGTGTTCGCCGGAGGCGTGAACGATCTTGGCCCGCTTCTCGCGCTCGGCCTCCGCTTGCTTGGCCATCGCTCGCTGCATACTCTGCGGCAGCTCGACGTCCTTCACTTCGACAATGCTCACCTTGACGCCCCAGGGCTCCGTGGTCTCATCGATGATCTTCTGCAGCTTCTGGTTCACCGTTTCCCGGTGGGAGAGCAGCTCATCCAGCTCCGACTGCCCGAGGACATTCCTCAGGGTGGTCTGCGAGATGTTCCACGTGGCCCGCCGGAAGTCTTCCACCTGGACGATCGCTGAGCTGGGGTCGACCACGCGGAAGAACACGACCGCGTTCACCTTGACGGTGACATTGTCGCGGGTGATCGCCTCCTGGGACGGGACGTCGAGCGTCACGACTCGGAGATCGACTTTCACCATCCGGTCGATAATCGGGATGATGAAAAACAGGCCGGGGCCCTTCGGGCCCTGGAGCCTCCCCAGGCGGAAGATCACCCCCCGCTCATACTCCTGGACGATTTTGACGGCCGACGCCAGGAACGACACAACGAACAGCCCGAGAATGAGAATGGGTAGGCTGAGGAATTGCAGAAAGAATTCCATTGCGCCTCCCTCCTTTCCACTAACAGCATTATAGCGGCCCCGGCCCCATCCGGCCTCCCTCAAAATCGGGCAGGCTCGCCGAGCCGGCCGGGCAATGGGAGGGCGCCCCGCAGGCGATCGCCTCAGCCGGAAACCGGAGGGTGGACACAGAAGGACCTTCGTGGGAAAATCGCACCCATCTCCCTTTAGGCAGAGGCTTATGCCCCGACGACCGGAAATCCGTGAGCGCCGCCGGAAAGAGCGGCGGCGCCAACGCCTGACCTTCGCCATCGTCGTCCTGGCCGCGGTGCTCGTCGTGGTGGCGGGGATGCTCTCCTCCCGTCTGGCCCCGATCGGCGAGATCATCCAGATCACGCCGCAGCCCCACCCTCAAGCCGAGGGGCGCCAACTGGGCGACCCGAACGCGCCCGTTCTCGTCGAGCTGTTCGAGGATTTCCAATGCCCGGGGTGCAGGCAGTTCTCTCAGTCGACCCAACCTCAGCTCATCGACGCCTATGTTGAGACCGGGCAAGCTCGCATAGTCTTCCGCGTCTACCCCTTCATCGGCCCCGAGTCCATCCAGGCAGCCAACGCCAGCCTGTGCGCGCAGGAACAGGGCCGTTTCTGGGACTACCACGACATCCTGTTCGCCAACCAACGGGGGGAAAACCTGGGCGCTTTCTCCGACCGGCGGCTCACAGCGTTCGCCGAGGCCCTGGGCCTCGAGATGGGAGCGTTCGAGTCGTGCTTCGATGAGAACCGCCATGAGGCGGAAATCGCCCAAGATCAGGCGGCCGGACAGGCTGTGGGGGTGACCTCTACGCCGACCATCGCGGTCGACGGCCAGCTCGTCTCGGGAGCCAACCCCGGGCTGATCCCGACCTTCGTTGAGATCAGCGCCGCGATCGAGGCGGCGCTCGCCTCAAGCCCCTGATCCGCCGCACCGGTCTTCGCTCGCAACCTCTTCCCCGCGTCGATCTGTCGCGGGGATCTGCATCGACTACCCCAAGCCCAGCGGCCGGCGCTCTGAGCGGAGGCCACGCTTCGACCGCACCAGCAAGGAAGCCCTGCGGCCAGCGCCCTGAGCGGAGGCCGCCCTTCAACCTCGCCGGCAAGCAAACAACCTGCGCCCAGCGCCCTGAGCGGAGGCCCCCTTCAACCTCGCCAGCAAGGGAAAACCCTGCGGCCAGCGCCCTGAGCGGAGGCCGCCCTTCAACCTCGCCAGCAAGGGAAAACCCTGTGGCCGCAGTCGAAGGGCGCAGTCGAAGGGCGTGGAAGGTCGCCTCCACCCCCTTCAACTGCGCGCCGCCCTCACTTCGCTCGGGCACCGCTCCGTTCAGGGGGCGATGCATCCAGTGCGACTAGGCGGGATCGCGCCCTGACCTCAACCGATCCCAAGCGAGGCGAAGATCCAGGCGACGATCGGGGCCACGAGGAGTGCCGGAAGAAGGTTGGCCGATCGGATCTTGCGGATCTCCAGCAGGCTGCTGATCGCGATCCCGATCAGGATCACCCCGCCGGCCGCCGCCAACTCCGCCACCATCGCCTCGCTCAGCACGGCCTGGGCCTGGGCTGCCAGAAGGGTGAGCGATCCCTGATAGGCGCCGATGACCAGGACCGAGAAAAGCACACCGACGCCAAGCGTTGAAGCGAAGGCCAGGGCCGCAAACCCGTCCAGCGTCGATTTGACCGCCAGGAGCTCGTAGTCACCCGTCAGCCCGTCCTGGATCGAACCGAGCACCGTCATCGGCCCGACACAGAAGACGAGGCTGGCCGTCAGGAAACCCCGCACGAAGCGACTCTCTGTACCGGAGGCTTCGCCGCGGGTGAGCCGCCTTTCAAGCCACAGCCCGAGGGCTTCGAGCCGGTCTTCGATCCTCCACCATTCGCCAAGGATCCCTCCCGCGAGCAGACCGATCAATGGCGCGATCGGGTTCATGGTCTCGAGGAACATGCGGACCCCGAACGCCAGCGTGAACAATCCCAGCCCGGCAACGACTGTCTGGCGGATCCGTTCCGGGACCCTCCCGCCGAGGGCCAGCCCCAGGCCTCCGCCGAAGAGCACGGCCAGGATGTTGAGAAGTGTGCCGGTCACGCCGGCTACGCCTTTGCCAGCGTGGGCCGGTCGACGCCGCTTTGGCGTGCCTCCCACAGCTCGAGGATGAAACAGAGCGAGGAGAGGCGGTTGAGGTAGCGCAGGAGGTGGGGGTTCTCAAGCTCACCCTCGTGCTGGAGGCGCGAGACCTCTCTTTCGGCTCGCCGCACGACCGTGCGCGCCAGGTCCAGGGCCGCGGCCGACGGGCTATCACCCGGGACGACGAACTCCTTCGGCATCTCGATGCGCGCACCGAAAGCCTCGACCCGCCCTTCAAGCCATGCCACTCTTTCGGGGTCGATCCGTCGGAAGCGGGCGGCCGCCTCGCGCGGCGCCGCCACCTCGGCCATCAGGTGATAGAGATCTCGCTGGACCTCGAGGAGCACCGAGGCGGTCTCTTTGGAGGGAGCCCCCGATCGGGCAACCCCAAGCGCGGCCGAAGCCTCGTCGATGGCGCCGTAGGCCTCGGGCCTCGGATGATGCTTGGGGACTCGCTCCGAGCCCAAGAGGCCGGTCGTGCCATCGTCGCCGGACCCCGTGTAGTAGCGCGGCATGCGGGCATTATATCCAGTTTGCTTTTCGGCGCGACAATCGGCGCCTCGAACCACGCTTCTTGGGGAGCACAAGAATGGCAGGGCGCGCAGCCCCCATCCTCTTGGGGGTGCTGATCGGGCTCTTGGCTGCCGGCCTCCTGTGGCTGCTGATCGCGGAACCTCACGGGGAGGCGGTGAGGCTCATCCCACCGCCGACCCCCGCCCCCCTGCGCGTTCACATCTCGGGGGCGGTCAACCACCCGGGCGTCTACAGCCTGCCACAAGGGTCGATTGTCCAGCAGGCGATCGAAGCTGCGGGCGGCTCGCTCGCGGAAGCCGACCTCGAGCGGATCAACCTTGCGGAGTCTCTTGAGGATGGCCAGCAGATCCACGTCCCCTCCCAGACCCAGGCTCCGACCGACCCCCGCACGACTTCTCCAAGCCCGCCGACTGCCGGCCTCGTAAACATCAACACCGCCACGGCGCCCGAGCTCGAGCTCCTCCCCGGGATCGGGCCAAGCCTCGCCCAGGGCATCGTCGCCTACCGCGAGGCTCACGGCCTATTCCGCGAAATCGAAGACCTGCTCGACGTCCCCGGAATCGGCCCCGCCAAGCTCGAGCAGATCCGGGGGCTGGTGACGGTGGAGTAGGAGGGTGCGCGGCCGGGGGGGCGTGGGGCAGGATGCACGCTGCCCGATCGCCTCATGTGGGGGAGGGCTTCAGCTCGTCGCGACCATGGAGAAGGGGGGCCCCGGACACGGCAGAGCGACGCCTGCCGCCGCCCCTCCGCCCCGGTTCATCGCGACTTACGAGAAAAAGCGGCGTCTCGATGCGTTGAGGGCAGGTGCCCGGATCACG